>Ga0307474_10000038_pt1 | contig 103944 bp, 92 predicted proteins | sample atmos_gasesECM1C_2_FD_203312 | JGI IMG/M metagenome (GOLD analysis project Ga0307474, IMG submission 203312) | Hardwood forest soil microbial communities from Morgan-Monroe State Forest, Indiana, United States - atmos_gasesECM1C_05 | ecosystem: Environmental > Terrestrial > Soil > Temperate...
AGGGATGTTTTGGACCGTGCGTGGGGCCAACGCCATCATTGCCCTCCGCTGCTGTAAGCTCAGCGGCAGATTCGAGGAGTATTGGGAGGCCCGAACAGCGTAAACCTCACTTTAAAGTCGTGCACCCTCCTCGCCGGACTCGCCGGCCGGCCTCGCCGGGTAAAATGCACGGTAATCTACAGAAGTCCCCATCCTTGCGCACCGAATGCGTAAGGATGGGGCACCCGCGGTCTGACTTTTGAAGCGGCGTAAGGATCCATCCGGGATGCCGCTCCGCCTCAGGAACAACGGTGCTTCGGATGACGCACGCGGATTCAGTTCACGCGACGGCTTTCCTCTTTGGGGTAGCAGACTGGGGTCTGGCGGCAGGCTTCGCCAGGAACTTGACCAGTTCAGCGTTCACTTCGTCGGCGTGCGTCCAGGCGATGTTGTGCGGGCCGTCTTTGATCACGACGAGTTCGGCGCCGTTGATCAACTTGGCAGTACGCTGTCCGGCGGCTGAGAACGGCACGATGCGATCTGCGTCGCCGTGAATGACCAGAGTGGGAATGTCAATCTTCGCTACATCGTTGCGGAAGTCTTCGTGCCAGGTCGGGACACAGGCGAGACTGGCGGTGGCCGAGGAGATCGCCGCCGTATTCCAACTTGCCTGTACCGCCTGCTCGCTGACGCGCTTTCCCAGATGAACATCGGTGTTGTAGAAATTCTTGAAGAATTCGGTGAAGAACGCGTAGCGATCGGCGACCACCGCTTTCTGAATGCCTTCGAATACCGCGCCGTCGACTCCCTCGGGGTTGTCGTCCCTCTTAAGCAGGTAGGGCGGAATGCCTCCGATGATGACGGCCTTGCTCACATCCTTCGACCCGTACTTTCCGATGTAGCGGGCGACTTCGCCGCCGCCCATGGAGAAGCCAACCAGAGTGAAGTCGCGGAGCTTCAAATGAGTGACGAGCTTGCGCAGATCTTCGGCGAAGGTATCGTAGTTATATCCGGTGGTCGGCTGGCTGGACTTTCCGAATCCGCGGCGGTCGTAGGCGATGACGCGGTAACCGTTGGCGAGGAGCACTGGGATCTGCTTCTCCCAAGATGAGCTGCTAAGAGGGTATCCGTGGATCAGGACGACGGGCTGACCTGCACCGTGGTCTTCGTAGTAGAGAGTGATGGAAGTGGAGTTTTCTTTTCCTACATCAAAGTGCGGCATGGAGACCTCCTTAGGAACTCTTGGGTTTCGCAAAGACGGAAGTTGGTGAAGTGTTGGCTGTGTGCTGTTGGAATAGATTGTAAACCGGCCGCTCGGGATTCACATGGGGCGCTTTTCACGGACAGAATCCCTACCCGGCCCCCGGCATAGACGTTGCAAGCAACGTCTCTACGAATGGATCCGTCCGGCTTGATGCGAGTCGAGCGTCGCTCGAGGGACAGCAGAACGCGGCGGCCCCCCACATAAACCTCTCCCTGCTAGACTCAAACGTTTGGAGGTGGCGCGTGCAGGGTGCCTATATTCTTTCGGCGGTGCGGACGCCGATCGGAAAGTTCGGCGGCTCGCTGGCTTCGCTGACCGCAGCGGATATGGGTGTGGTCGCGGCCAAGGCAGCGATGGAGCGGGCTGGAGTGCAGGCTTCCGAGGTTGAGGAGACTATCTTCGGCAACGCTCGACAGGCCGGAGGCGGCCCCAATCCGGCACGGCAGATTTCGGTGCGCAGCGGAGTGCCCGAGGAAGTTCCGGCGTTCACTGTAAACAAGGCATGTGCGTCGGGGATGAAGGCGATCACGCTGGCCTATCAGGCAATTGTGCTGGGAGAGTCGAGCTGCATTCTGGCAGGCGGCACCGAGTCAATGTCGCGGCTTCCTTATTATTTGGACGGCGCACGCTGGGGATATCGCTTGGGCAACCAGGAACTGGTGGATGGGATGTATCGCGACGGATTCTTCTGTCCGCTGGCGAAGATGGTGATGGGCGAAACCGCCGAGGTGCTGGCTGAGCAGTACAAGATCACGCGCGACGAACAGGATGAATACGCGCTGATGTCGCAGACGCGGGCGGCTCGGGCCATTGCAGCGGGGCGCTTTGAGGCGGAGATTGCGCCGGTGACGATCGAGGGGAAGAAGGGGACGTCGACGTTCGCCCGCGACGAGCATCCGTTTCCCGACGCAAGCCTCGAGAAGCTGGCGAAACTGCCTCCCGTATTTTCGAAAAGCGGAACCGTCAGTGCAGGCAATTCGTCCGGCATTACCGACGGAGCGGCGGCCGTTGTGGTAGCAAGCGAGCACTTCGTGAAGCAAAACAATTTGAAACCTCTGACACGGATTGCGGCGGTCGCGGCTGCTGGAGTGGATCCGCGCACGATGGGGATTGGGCCGGTTCCTGCGCTGCAGAAACTTCAGGACAAGAACAATCTCCGGCTGCACGATTTTGGGCTGATCGAGTTGAACGAGGCTTTTGCGGCCCAGGTGCTGGCGTGCGACCGGGCGCTCGGTTTCAACCGCGAGCGGCTGAATGTAAATGGGGGAGCGATCGCGCTCGGGCATCCGATTGGGTGCACCGGGACACGGATCACGGTGACACTGCTGCACGAGATGCTAAAGCGCAACACGAAACGCGGCGTGGCCACGCTGTGCGTCAGCGGCGGAATGGGGATGGCCCTGGCGCTGGAAAATGTCGTATGAGTTTGGAGCCGGGATTTCGGCTGGCAGTGGAGTCCGATGCCGATGTGCTTCTGGAATTCGTGCGTGCGTATTACGACTTCGACGGACATGGATTCGATCGCGAGAAGGCTCGCAAGGCGCTGACCGCGCTGCTGAGAGATGCTCAGTTCGGCCGCGCCTGGCTCATTCTGGATGGTGCATCGGCGGTCGGATACGTTGTGGTGTGTTTCGGTTACAGCCTGGAGTGGCTGGGTCGGGACGCGTTCGTCGACGAATTCTACCTGCAGGAGCAGTATCGCGGGCACGGATGGGGACAGAAAACGATGGCCTTTGTGGAGAACGCGGCGCGGGCGGAGGGCATTCGCACTCTTCATCTGGAGGTCGTGCGACAGAATGCGAAGGCGCTCGAGTTATACCGCAGGCTGGGATTCCGAGAGCATCACAGCACGTTCCTGTCGAAGTGGATCGCGGAAGATATTTCGAAGCCTCAGGGACGCAGCGGCCACTGATCTCCGGAGCCCGGCCAGGTTGCTATTTGCGCTACTTCGCGTTGGACGCAGGAGCGAGTTCTGCTATGCTTCCCCGCAAAGGAGATTCCTATGTTGCGAGCAGCTCTGCGCCACTTGGGCGCGCTTGCGTTCGGGCTGGCAGGCAGTGTGGTCCTGGCGCAGGAGTTTTCTGCCGACGTCTTGAACCAGAGACAAGACAACGCAGGCTTGAAAAAAATCTATGCGACAAAGGATAAGGTACGCTTCGAAGTCGAGGGGAAGAATGCCGCGATGGGACCCAGCGCATTAATCCTCGATGAAACGCAAAACAAGTACACCGTACTCATGGCGGAGCGGCACATGTACATGGACGCTCCGCAGATGATGGTACGGCCCTTGGTGAACAGGTTCTGGCGCGTGCAAGACGTGAATGACGCCTGCCCGCAGTGGAAGAAAACCGCCGAAGAGGCGGGGACGTACAAGAACTGGGGCAGTTGCACAAAGATCGGCAGCGACACAGTGAACGGGCGCAGCACGGTGGAGTACGAAGGGGTCTCAAACAAGGGAGAGAAGAGTCATATCTGGGTCGACACCAAGCTTCACTGCGTCATCAAGACGGATGGTGGCACGGGGGGCGGAATTGAACTAAGGAATATCCAGGAAGGATCGCAGCCCGCCAGCTTGTTCGAGATCCCGTCCGGCTATAGCAAGTTCGACATGGGCAGCATGATGCAGCGGCAGTAATGGAGCGATTCAATCGCAGCTCAACAGGCCTAAGCCGAGCGCAAGGTGTCCACTGGCGAGACCCGCGAGGTTTGTATGAGGGGCGAGCAGAATGTGAAGTCACAGAGCAAGCGACGCGGACGACTATCGACAGCTTCAACGAAGTGTTCAATCGACAAGACGCTGATGCGTTGGCAGCGCTTCTGACCGACGACACGGTCTTTGAGGATACGTCCCCTGCGCCGGACGGGCGGCGGATCGAGGGAAAGGCGGCGGTGGTGGAGTTCTGCGATGGTTGGCGCGTAATCCCGACGCGCGATTCGAGGGCGAAGAACTCATCGTAAGTGGGAATCGTGCCGTTGTGCAGTGGGTCTATCGCAAGATGCGCAACGGCCATCCCTGGGCACCTGCGCGGCGTTGACATTTTTAGCCTGCGCGACGGAAAAGTGGCCGCAAAGCTCACTTAGGCGAAAGGGTGAAGGCCAGGTTGCTGGGCGACGCAAAATCACCGGTGCAATCACCACGATTTCGCCGTCAGAGGCTGCTACGCAGATTGACCATCCAGATTGCGGAAGTCACGCCGCGTTGCGGCGTCGGAACCGGGCACACTATACTCAACCCAGCGGCCTCTTCAAAGCCTCCGGAGTAACCATGTCTTTATCCGCCGTAATCGTGGACGACGAGCAGTTGGCCCGCGATGAACTGGCTTTTCTGCTGAAGAATGACGGCGACGTGAATGTCGTGGCGCAGGGCAAAAACGGGCTGGAAGCCGTCAACCTCATCAAAGAGCACAATCCGGATCTGGTTTTTCTGGACGTTCAGATGCCCGGACTCGATGGCTTCGGAGTCATCAAGAAGCTGTTGGACAAGAAAGTCCCCCTTCCCAAGATTGTCTTTGCCACGGCCTTCGACCAGTATGCGGTGAAGGCGTTCGAGGTGAATGCGGTTGATTACCTGCTGAAACCATTCGACAAGAAACGGGTGGCGCAGTCGATTCAAAAGGCACGGGCCAAGCGGGAAGCCGGTGGTTTGCCGACAGAGAAAATCGATGCCCTGGTGAAAATGATCGAGTCCCAGAAGCAACCGGCGACGAAAGTTCTACTCAAAGCGCTGGGACGCATGTTGCTGGTGGACCAGAAAGACATCTGTTACGCATGGATCGAAGACGGGGTGATCACGGTGGTGACGGGGGGGCAGGCGGGCATCGAAGGACATTCGAATTGCCGGACGCTGGAGGAGCTTCTGGCGAGCCTAGACGCCAATCTCTTTTGGCGCGCGCACCGCTCCTACCTGGTGAACATCAACCGCATTCGTGAAGTCGTTCCCTGGTTCAAGAGCTCGTACCAATTGCGTATGGATGATAAAAAGCAGAGCGAGATTCCGGTCAGCCGGGCCCAGACCAAGCGCCTGCGGGAATTGTTCGGCCTTTGAGGTTTCCGTTTTCTTCCCGCTGTAATCGCTATTCAACTCGACCGGAACTCCACCAGCGCGTACATTCCAGGTTCGGACACCGAATGCCGGGCGAAGTTCTCAGCTCTTTCCACTGGGGCGAATAGATCGGTAATCAGCGTTCCTGTACATTCAATATCCGCGCAAAAATTAGTGCGCTCTTCTCAAAACCCTGGAGGACGGCTTGGACAAAGAGCCGTCCTCCACCTTTTCCGGGGGAGATCACACCGCCAGAGCCTCCAATTCGTTGCGATTGCGAATGACCAGCGTGGGACCATCCTGGCGAATCAACTGCTTTCTCTTGAGATCGCTTACACTTAAAAGACGAGTTACGGTCTCGCGGGACGCACCATGCGCTGCGCCATTTCCTCATGGCTGATGGAGGAATGGATACGCGATTCGACCTCTTCCGCCAACGCTCGGCGAGATTGCGACAGCAACAGTCGCGCCAGCTTGCCGGCGGAAGAGCGACTAAGCACGAGATCGTGGATATCACGATAAGCGGCGTGAAAACCGCGGCTGAGAAACTGGGCGGTGTGCAGACCAACCTCGGATTGGGACTGGATCAGTTCCAACAGGTGCCGCCGATCTACAAAGTTCAGTTGGCTGGGAGTGGCTGTTTCGGCGGTCGTTTCATAGCCCAGGCCGGAGATCGCAGCGCTAAGACCGAGGGCTTTGCCGGCTTCGGCGGTTTTGAGCATGAGAATCTTGCCTTCGCGCGGCGTGGTCGAAAGATTCACTCTGCCCGAACACAAGATAAACATGCCGCGCGGGCTCTGTCCCTCGACGAACAGAATTGCACCGGCCGGCAGAGTGCTTCTGTGGCTGATCAGTTTCAGCGACTCCAGAGCGGCTTGCGAAAGACCACAAGAAAAACCGGGACTGGTGTTGGCGCACTCCAGGCAGTTATCGACGATTTCGAGCCCATAAGGAGCGTTCATGTCATTCTCCGGGGGGAGGAGGAGCGTTTCGGTTTGCCGGGCAAGGTTGAGGCTGCAGCTAACACCGCACAGATGGTGGGAGCTGGCCAGCCAGGCACGGGCGTGAGCGCGGGTATCGCTGTGGGAGCCCTGGGCCGCGGCGATCAACTCCCAGGCTGCGCTCGATTCTGGGAGAACTATAATCGGGGAGTGGCCCGAGGGTGGGAAAGCAAATCGGTGGAAGCGCAGCAGGCCGAGGCAGGGGAACAGTCGAGCCCGCGCCGTCCAAAGATGAGCCGGGTGGAAGCCGCTCTCTTCCGGGAAAAAGAGAGTCTCCGTCTCTCTCGAGAGAAAGTGCTGCAGGAAATGGAAGCGAGTTCGAACCCGCGGCACCGAAAGCTCTTGCAGGACGCGCTCGCTGACCTGGATCAAAAGTTGGGCAAGCTGAGGGATTGAGAAGCGAGGTCACCCTTTTCCCCTCCGGGCCCTGACTCATCGAGGCCCACAGCAGAGCCTGCCGTATAATTGAGGTCTTTATGACCGCCTACGTTTACGTCTCTCTCAAGAAAAGCGTTCTCGATCCCCAGGGCAAGACGATTCAAGGTGCACTCAAGAAGATGGGCTACAAAGGTCTGGAGAGTGTTCGCCAGGGGAAGTACTTCGAGCTGACCCTCGATGGCGGGCTCGCGCGCGAAGAAGCGCAGGCCGAAGTCGAGCGAATTGCCCGCGAAGTCCTGACCAACCCGGTGATTGAAGAGTTCCGTTTCTCGATGGCGGAGTAGAGCGCACCGCGATCCCCAGAGGTTTCTCCATGTGTGGCATTGTCGGTTACGTCGGCAAGAAGAGTGTCGTTCCGATCATCATCGATGGTCTGAGGCGGCTCGAGTACCGCGGCTATGACTCGGCGGGTATCGCGGTCGGTGGCAATGGCGACGGACTGCAGATCCGGCGCGCCGAAGGCAAACTCCAGAACCTTGAAGAAGCCATTCGCCAGAGGCCGCTTCATGGCACTTATGGCATCGGCCACACCCGCTGGGCCACGCATGGGCGCCCGACCGAAGAGAATGCGCATCCTCACCGGGACTGTACTGGCAAGATCGTCGTCGTGCACAACGGAATCGTCGAGAACTATCTCAGTTTGAAGAAGAAGCTGATCGAGGAAGGGCACAAATTCACGACCGAAACCGATACAGAAATCATCGCCCACCTGGTAGAGAAATACTCTGAGTCGGGAAATGGCAAGCGCCCGTCGCTGGAAGAGGCCTTGCGGCAAACGGTGAAACAACTCAGCGGCGTGTTTGCGCTGGCGGTGATCTCGACCGATGATCCCAACAAGATCGTGGCGGCGCGGAATGGACCTCCGGCCGTGATTGGCCTGGGGAATGACGAATACTTCGTGGCCTCGGATGTGCCGGCGATTCTCTATCACACGCGCGACATTTTCTTTCTGGCCGATGGTGATATGGCGGTCGTGACTCCCGATGGAGTGCAACTCTCCGACTTTTCGGGAAAGCCGATCCAGCGGCAGGTGCAGCATGTGACCTGGGACCCGATCATGGCGGAAAAGGGCGGGTTCAAGCATTTCATGCTCAAGGAAATCTATGAGCAGCCGCGCGCGGTGCGGGACACAACGCTGGGCAGGGTTTCGCAGGATACGGGGCAGATCTTCCTCGATGAGATGCAGGTGAGCGAGGCGGAGTTTCGGGCCGCGACCAAGATCAACATTATTGCCTGCGGGACGAGTTGGCATGCCGGGCTGGCTGGCAAATTCATGATTGAGACGCTGGCGCGGGTTCCGGCGGAGGTGGATTACGCCAGCGAATGGCGATATCGTAATCCGATTGTCGATCCGGACACGATCACGCTGGTGATTTCTCAGTCGGGCGAGACGGCCGACACGATCGCAGCGCAGCGCGAAGCGAAGTCGCGCGGATCAAAGACGCTCGCGATCTGCAACGTTGTAGGATCGATGATCACGCGCGAGGCCGCCGGGACGATCTATACGCATGCCGGGCCGGAGATCGGGGTGGCGTCGACCAAGGCATTTACCGGGCAACTCACGGCCTTGTACATCTTCGCGATGTATCTCGCGCAGGTGCGCGGGACGATGGGTCCGGAGCAGGCGCGCACTGCGATGCAGGAACTGACCCGCATTCCGGCCAAACTCGAGAATATTCTGACTCATGATGAGGCCTGCGACGAACTGGCCAAACGCTACCAGAAGGTGCATGACTTCCTGTTTCTGGGGCGTGGGATTCATTATCCGATCGCGCTCGAAGGCGCGCTCAAGCTGAAGGAAATTTCCTACATTCACGCCGAGGGTTATCCGGCGGGCGAGATGAAGCACGGACCTAACGCCCTGATCGATGAGAACCTGCCAGTGGTGATCATTGCGACGAGGGACGCGAATAATCCCGGGTCGGCGCTGCGCTACGAAAAGACAATTTCCAATCTCAAGGAAGTGAAGGCCCGCTCGGGAGTAGTCATCGCGCTCGCGACGGAAGGGGACGAGGAGATCAAGGAAGCGGCCGATCACGTTCTGTACATTCCGCCGGCGCCGGAAGAGTTGTCGCCGATCCTGGAGATCGTTCCACTGCAGTTGCTGGCCTATCACATCTCAGTGCGTCGTGGCTGCGACGTGGATCAGCCGCGGAATCTGGCAAAGTCGGTGACGGTGGAATGAAGTTAGCAGCAGTGATATGTCGGCGCGCTCCACATCCGTGCGCGCAAAATCCTGGCCCTTGAAGAGCAACGTTCGTCCATTTCCTTTGCTAGCGCGTAGGCGAAGCAATCCCAAAAGTTAAGCCCGGTCTTGTGCCTGCCTTTGCCGAAATCACGATATGCCACTCTACCATCACGGTCTACCATTACCACGGGCCTCTCCCCTTGGGAGTAATGGCATTCAGTGCGGTCTGCAGCCGCCACAAAGCGGCGCCGAGAAGACCGAGCGCCGAGGCCCAGACGACAAACACGGAGTCGATAATCCATCGCGGCGCTGCTCCGACTCGCCGCAACAAAAACGGCAGGAAATTCCACGTTGTGATGTGCACGTAATCCCACTGGTCGTAGCTCATTTCGTCGGTGTTGAGTCCCCAAGCGTCCATTTTGCCGAGGGCGAAAGCGGCGATGTTTTTGAAGCGCAACGCGATCACGAATGTGGGATGGCCCAACGACTCCATCTGGTAGATCTCGAGTGGCAGCCAGAAGGCCAGCGATGCAGTCTGGATGATCAGGCTGGCAGCGATCAGGACCAGGGCGCCGAGCCAGACCACTTTGTTCAAGTTCTCCCGATAGCGCAGAAGCAAGGGGGCCGCGAGAAACGCGACGAGTTCCACGGCAGTTGAGACGTAACGATCTCCCCACGCGAAGTCCCCCGCCCAGTAGGTGTAGCGCGCATAGAAGCTGATGTACCCGATCAGGAGGAGCAGCGCCGTCACTGCATAAGCCCGAACTTCGACGTTCAGACGCTTCCACAACATCACGAGGAGTATGAGGGCGAGCAGGAGAAGTGGGTCAAAGAGAAAGATCGATTTCTCCGGCTTGAAGAGCGCGCCGAGCAAACCTTCATGAAAGGGCGTGCTCCACGGGAAGTTCGCAGGTAGAGACGGGTCCTCGAGGCGCTGCTCTTTGGCAAAAAGGGAGACGTAGGTGTTGGTGAACGATCCGAAGCGGTAAAACTGGTAGACGCGATCGGCCGCCAGGAAGAAGGCGTAGACGGGCGCAGCGACCTTGGAGTACTCGAGGAACCGTTGCCACAATTGTCGCCAGGATGCCCGCTCAAACCACAGCACTGCCAGCAGAAAAATCCCTCCCGCAATCAGGTCGAGCCCCGTGGTAAGGCGGGTCAGCAGATTGAGTCCGAGCGCTGCGGAGCCAACGAACAGCGCACGGCGGTTGCCGGTCCGCAACCACTCGTACTGGAATGAGAATCCGACCAGCGTCAGCAGCATGATGTAGTTGTTCTCCATCATGTTCTGGGTGTAGTGCAGGTGCGTGGTCGAGAACATCAAGGCCACTACGCCGGCGACGGATTCTTTCACGCTGAAGAGCAACTGGCGGAGCAGGCGAAAGGCGATGATCGCCGTCAACACGTTGACCAAAATGTTGGTGCTGTAGCTCACCACGATGCTGCGCACGGCGGGGTCATCTTCGTAGTCAGCGAAGACGTGGCGGCGGGCGATCCAGGTGGCTACCAAATCGGCCGGCAGCATCAAGAGAGATTGGCCGATGCCATACCAGCTATAAAGTTGGCCGCCGCGGCCGTGCAGGCCGAACTCAGGATACTCGCTGGGAAATACTTGCGGCTGAGAGGTCCAGATCCAGTGGGTAGTTTGCAGTCGATGCATGCTATCGGCGGTGCCGAGTTCGCCGGATTGCACGACGAACGCGAGCAGGCCCGCCGTGAGGCACAAGAGAACTAGAGGGTCCCGCAGCCAGCGGGCCAAGCGTGAGGTCATCGCTTTGCATGGTAATACAGAGACCGCTCTGCCTTCGCATTTCCCCACTTAGGCCCAAATTCATCATCATTTAACTTGCCCTCATTCGGCTCAGCGCAACAATAGATTCAATACTTGACCGAAGGCGGAAGGATTGGTTCAAATCCTTCTATATATCCCTCATGCTCAACGAGCTCGCCCGAGCTCGAGAATGGAGTTCCCTCATGACAATCGATCGCAGAAAATTTCTTGCTCGCGTTGTGGGTGCCTGCGGTGCTGTGGCCGCAGGATCGATGGCCGGCCTTAACCCGGCCAAACTGTTTGCCGGAGCCGCCGGAGAACAGTCCGAACAGGTTTCATCGGCCGAGCTGCGGTCGCCCGCTCAGTCGGGCATTGAACACATCGTGGTAGTAACGATGGAAAATCGGAGCTTCGATCACTTCTTTGGATGGATGAGCTGGGCCAACGGAAAACAGTCTGGACTGCAGTACAAGGATCCGGGCGGCACATTCCACCCGACTCATCGCTTGGCTCCCGACTTCACAGGCTGCCCACAGGCTGATCCCGACCACTCCTACAACGGCGCGCGTGTTGAGTACGACCATGGGTTGATGGATGGCTTCCTGCTCGATACCGCCAACGACGAGTTCTCGATCGGGTACTACACGGCGGCGGACATTCCCTTTTATGCGGCGCTGGCGAAGAACTACACGACGCTTAGCCGCTATTTCCCGTCCATCCTCGGGCCGACATTCCCGAATCGCTTGTTTATTCATGCGGCGCAGACGGACAGGCTCGACGATTCTGTCAGCTTGACCAGCTTGCCCACGATTTGGGACAAACTTGATGCTGCCGGAATCAGCCACAAGTATTACTTCAACAATGTTTCCTTCCTTGCATTGTGGGGGCTGAAGTACATTTTTATTTCCGACTCCTATTCGAACTTTCTTTCCGACGCCGCCAACGGGACGCTGCCGGCTGTCTCCTTCGTCGACCCGATCTATACGGTGCTGGACGACGGAACGGGCAATGATGACCATCCGCACGCGGACATCCGCTACGGGGACCACTTCCTATCGCAGACGTTTCGGGCGGTGGCGCACGGTCCCGCGTGGAAGAACACGGTGTTCGTCGTCAACTTCGACGAATGGGGCGGATTCTTCGAGCATGTTCCGCCACCTCGAGCGGCGGCGCCTAACAGCGTGGATCCAGATCTGGTCAACGGCAAGGCATTGCTGGGATTTCGCGTACCGACCGTGATCGCTTCACCATTCACGGCTGGGAATCCGAGCAATCCACGGGTCGTCGGCACCACGTTCGATCACACTTCCATTCTGAAGCTGATCGAGTGGAGGTGGGGACTGTCACCGTTGACGACACGCGACGCATCGACAGACGTAGGAAACATCGTCACCGCGCTCAACCTGACGAAACCGCGGACACAGGTGCCGGCCCTGCCCAATCCCGCCAAGCCGCAGACGAGTCCTTGCTTCGGTCTTCTGCCCGGAGCGGCGTCGTCGTCTCAAAGCCGGTCTTCGATGGGTCGTTTGGCACAGTCTGATCTAATGCAAGGGTGGAAGCGGTAAGGGCCATCGAGCGCAAGGGTCAGGGCCCAGCCGATGCGATTGCTGGCTACTGACCCTGCGCCTGAAGCCGAACCCTACATCTCCGCAGGCGGCGAGAAAAACGGGATGGTTCTCCAACGGCCGCGATAGAATTGCCGGGAAACCATGGCCGAGTGTTCAATCTGCGGGACCGCGTTATCAACTGGGGTTCGTTTCTGTTCACTTTGCGGGACGCCGGTGGCCAATACCGACGATCTGGCCACGATCGACGTCCCGGCATCGCCTAAGCCACCTCGAACGCCGTCCGGGTGGTCGTCGCGGACCTCAGGCGACCCCGAGTTCCTCAGCGAAGGACGATTTCTGCCCGGGCGTCTGATCGTGGGACGTTATCGCATCATCGCTCTGCTGGGAAGAGGCGGCATGGGCGAGGTCTACCGGGCCGACGATCTGACCCTGGGCCAAGCGGTGGCGATGAAGTTCCTGCCGGATGAGGCCACGCGCGACGAAGGGTTGCTGGAGCGCTTCCGCAACGAAGTGCGCATCGCGCGGCGGGTGTCGCACCCCAACGTTTGCCGCGTGTATGACGTGGGGGACGTTGATGGTCAGACGTTCTTCACCATGGAGTATGTCGACGGCGAAGATCTGGCTTCGCTGCTGCGGCGCATTGGGCGGCTTCCTCAGGATAAAGCGCTGGAGATTGCGCGGCAACTTTGCGCGGGGCTCTCGGCGGCTCATAGCAAGGGAGTGCTGCATCGCGATCTTAAGCCGGCCAACATCATGCTCGACGGACGCGGGCAAGTGGTCATCACCGATTTCGGTCTGGCGGGATTGGCGGACAACATTCGCGGACCGGAGGTGCGCAGCGGAACTCCGGCGTATATGGCGCCGGAGCAGATTGCCGGCAAAGAAGTCAGCCAGCGCAGCGACATTTATGCGCTCGGGTTGGTGCTCTACGAAGTGTTCACGGGCAAGCGGGCGTTTGCGGAAAAACCGGCGGGCGTTCTGCACGCACACTCAGACCGTACTCCCAGCCCTCCCTCCTCGGTTGTGAAGGATCTGGATCCGATTATCGAGAAGGTGATTCTGCGCTGCTTGGAGACGGAGCCTTCGGCGCGTCCGGCCAATGTGCTAGCAGTGGCGGCGGCGCTGCCCGGCGGCGATCCGCTGGCGGCGGCGCTGGCGGCGGGCGAAACCCCGTCGCCGCAGGTAGTAGCCGCGGCGGGAGAAACGGCGGGCCTTCGGCCGGGAATTGCGGTGGCGTGCCTGGTCGCGGTTCTGATCGGAATGGGGTTAGGGACATACTTAACGGTTCGGTACGGCGCGCTCGAGAAGATACACCCCGAACAGCCGCCTGAGGTGCTCGCGCAGCGAGCGCGGCAGATCCTGGAGCAGGTGGGATATCCCCAAAAACCTGCAGACCGCGCTTTTGGCTTCGATTACGACACAAATCTCAGGGACTTCCTCGAGAAGGAAAAGGCCGCGCCGAACTGGGATGAAGTCATGGCTGGGCGTCCCACCATGCTGGAGTTCTGGTACCGTCAAAGTCCCAAGTTGATGGCGGCCCACGAATATCGGGACTTTTTGCTGGTTCCGGGGATCATCGCGGAGGAAGATCCTCCAACCACGTTGTCTGGGATGATCAATTTGAAGATCGATGCCAAGGGAAGGCTGATCTACCTGCAGGCAATTCCGCCTCAAAAAGAGAGCGCGACGGCGCAAACGACGACGCCGGATTGGAGGCCCTTGTTCGCGGCCGCCGAGTTGGAGGAGTCAAAGCTGCAAACGTCATCTCCGGAATGGACTCCGCTGGGAGCCGCTGACGCGCGGGCAGCGTGGACCGGTCTGTGGCCGGGATCGACGCGGCGGCTGAGGGTGGAAGCGGCGGCCTGGCATGGCAAACCTGTGTTCTTCGCGATGATCGGCGAGTGGAACAAACCCTGGCGCATGGTTGCCCCCGAGACCACGGACGACAAGAAGAGCCGCCTGAGCCAGATCATCGGAGTTTTGTTGCTGACTGCCCTGCTGGCGGCAGGAGGCTGGCTCGCCCGGCGTAACTACCGCCAGGGCCGCGCCGACCTCGACGGCGCGCTCCGGCTGGCGGCCGTAATGTTTGTGCTGGAAATACTGCTGTGGTTGTCCCGGTCGCATTTCGTGCCCGGCCTTGAGACGTTTGGGTTCATGCTGTGGGCCATTTCTTCCGGCCTGTCTTGGGGGTGCATTATGTGGATGCTCTACCTGGCAGTCGAGCCCTGGATTCGGCGGCGCTGGCCCCATGCCATCATTTCGTGGAGCCGGCTGCTTTCAGGACAGCTGCGCGATCCGCTGGTGGGGCGCGATATTTTGCTGGGGGTTACCTTCGGCGTTCTCTGGATCCTGATTTTCGAGTTTACCTATATTCCTCTCGCCCACATGGGCGCTGCTCCGCAGTTGAATTCCACTGCTTATCTGCTCGGAGGGCGGCAGGCGTTCGGCCAGTGGCTGATGCAGGTTCCCTCTTCCATCGTGGGAACCCTGCAGTTCTTCTTCCTGCTCTTGGGCCTGAAGGTGCTGCTGCGCAACGACTGGCTCGCCGCGATTGCCTTCGTGGGGTTGTTTGTCGGGTTGCGATCGCTGCAGAGCACGCACCTGGCAGTGGATCTTCCGGCGCTGATACTGGTCTATGGGGTGTTGGTCCTGATTGTCTTTCGATTTGGGCTGGTACCGCTCGCGTGTGCGGCGTTCACCGTCGATATGCTGTCCGGTGTGCCGTTTACCGCCGACTTCTCGGCCTGGTACATGGGCACAACGCTGTTGGCCCTGCTGAGCGTGGTGGCGTTGGCGGGTTGGGGCTTCTACCACTCGCTGGGCGGGGAGCCGGTGTGGAAGCTGGAGATGGAGTAGCCGTTCGCAGTTGTCGGCTCTCCGTTGTCCCGTCTCAGGTCATTCTTCGGCACCTTGGCGGCCCGTTTACAGTCGTCTCCAAAGGCCGGCATTCAAAACAGGTCGATGATTACCCCGCGGGCGGAGGCAGCAGCGAGGCGGCGTCACGTGTAATCAGGGTGGCGCCGAGTTTTTCGGCGTGCGCAATATAGGCCGCATCGTAGACCGACAAATTATGCCTGAACCGCCAAATATATGACAGGAAAACGAAGTGAGGATAGCGGGTTACACGCGGACTCAGTAAATCCTGAAGCGCCTGATCGGCGCGCTGCGCGGAAACTGCAGCTTCCCGCACCAGTCGCCGCAGGACCTGGGCCACCTCAAGGTCCAGAAGGTGCGGCGCATGAAGAGATTCGCCGCGCAAGTAAATTCGATTTTCAATTGGTTGTCCCGCGGCAGTCTGAAGAAGCCAGTCAATCGCCGCCGATAGGTCCAGGACGATCACCGCGCCTCGCGCTCTTCTCTCACCAAGGGTGCGGTGTCCAGCGAGAGCGGAACCGCCGTGCGGGTTCGCAGTCGTTCACGTAATTCCGCCAGCGTCGGCCGCTCCGCAATCTCCTTAATCTCCGTGAGCAGATAGTCCGACAGGGACATGCCGGCCATGGCGGCACGGGCTTTCAGGGTGCGATGCAGGGCATCCGGCAGGGCGAGGTGAGGACCGAGACTCCCTCGCCTTCTTAAGGTTGGTTTCCATGTCGGGCGTGGTGGATGTCCTGCGATACATAAACACCGGGAACAGGACAAAAACGAGTGCATACCCGGAGAGTTCGGCCCAATCGGCGAACCTGTGCTGGACGAGCTTGTGAAGCCACAAAGCCAGCACGACGCCGCTGATCAGCACCATGGTTTCGGCGGTGACGATGTAAAAGAACGCGACCATTGCAACAGATCGACCTCGACCAGATCTGGCATGTTGTTGTGGACCTAGGGAAGCCAAAGTTGATGACTTTCGAGTTCCCGGGCTTCGTTAGTAGGCAGAGTCCAGCATGCGCTGGTACACCAGCAAATCCCAGCATCCAAAGCAGGCTCAAGCCGACGGCGCTCGCGAGGCCCCGGCAATTGGATTGTCGGTTGTTGAAGTGGCGATCGATCAGACCCAGTTCGCCGTAGATGTTCTACACCGAGGTGTGTTCGTTGTTACCTGGGTACTACCCCGGTATCTCCGTTCCTGTCGTGCCCGCCGAAGTGTAGCACGAGTTTTCTAGAGCAACCGGGAGGCGCTCCACAAGAACAGCCCGTCGAATCTCTGGTCGCACTACTCGCATCTAAAACTTGACAGTGATTCACTCAAGTCCTATCATGTGGTTGATATAAAAGCACTTCACGGCAATAATTTGTTGCTGGTAAAGGACTTATCAAGTTTAGGAGGATGCGTTTTATGGGCAAGATTATTGGAATTGACTTGGGCACCACCAACTCCTGTGTGGCGGTGATGGAAGGTGGCGAGCCGAAAGTCATAGCTAATGAAGAAGGAGGGCGGACGACGCCTTCCGTAGTCGGCTTCACCAAGACCGGCGAGCGGCTCGTGGGGCAGGTGGCCAAGAGGCAGGCCATCACCAATCCCGAGAACACCGTGTATTCGATCAAGCGGTTCATGGGACGCCGCTATGACGAGGTTCAGGAAGAGATCAAGATGGTGCCATACAAGGTGGTCAAGTCGGGCGACCACGTGGCTATCCTGGCGCAGGGGAAGGAATATACGCCTCCCCAGGTCTCGGCCATGATTCTGCAGAAGTTGAAGAAGGCTGCGGAAGATTATCTGGGCGAGAAGGTGACGGACGCGGTGATTACGGTTCCGGCTTACTTCAACGATGCTCAGCGGCAGGCGACCAAAGATGCCGGGCAGATCGCCGGCCTCGAAGTGAAGCGCATCATCAACGAGCCCACGGCGGCCGCGCTCGCCTACGGCCTCGACAAGGGTAAGGACGAGACCATCGCTGTGTATGACTTCGGCGGCGGAACGTTCGATATCTCGATCCTGGAAGTCGGCGAAGGCGTCATTGAGGTCAAGGCCACCAACGGCGACACGCACTTGGGCGGCGACAACCTCGACCAGCGCATTGTGGACTGGCTGATTGACGAGTTCAAGAAAGACGAAGGCCTCGACCTGCGGGGCAAGGGCAATGAAATGGCCCTGCAGCGTCTGCGCGATGCGGCCGAGCGGGCCAAGATTGAGCTCTCGACTACGATGGAAACCGAGATCAACCTGCCGTTCATTACCGCCGATGCCACTGGGCCAAAGCATCTGGTGAAAAAGTTGACGCGGGCGAAGCTCGAAGGGATGGTGGAGGACATCATCCAGCGATCGGCAGGACCGTGCAAGCAGTGCCTGAAGGATGCGGGTATCGATGCTGGCAAGATCAATGAAGTCGTGCTGGTCGGCGGGCAAACGCGTATGCCGCGCATCCAGGCGCTGGTGAAGGAGTTGTTCGGGCGCGAAGGCCACAAGGGTGTGAATCCGGACGAAGTGGTCGCGGTAGGCGCGGCGATTCAGGGTGGCGTGCTGGGCGGCGAGGTGAAAGATCTGCTGCTGCTCGACGTGACTCCGCTCTCGCTGTCGATTGAGACGCTGGGCGGCGTCGCGACGCCGATGATCCCGCGCAACACCACGATTCCGACCAAGAAGACGGAGACGTTCTCGACCGCGGCCGACAGCCAGACCTCAGTTGAAGTGCACGTGCTGCAGGGCGAGCGGCCAATGGCGGCGCAGAACCGGACGCTGGGCAAGTTCCACCTGACTGGGATTCCGCCGGCTCCGCGCGGCGTGCCGCAGATCGAGGTGACGTTCGATATCGACGCCAACGGCATCCTGAACGTGACCGCAAAGGATATGGCCACGCAGAAGGACCAGAAGATCACCATAACCTCGTCGTCTGGTCTTTCAAAGGAAGAAGTCGAGCGCATGGCGAAGGAAGCCGATGCCCACGCGGCCGAGGACAAAGCGCAGCGCGACTCGATCGAGGCCAAGAACCAGCTCGACAGCATGGTCTACAACATCGAGAAGATGCTGCGCGAGTCGGGCGACAAGATATCGGGCTCCGAGCGTGGCGACGTGGAAAACGCGGTCGCCGACGCCAAGAAGGCGCTGGAGTCGAACGACAAGGCGCAGATGGACAAGGCGCGCGAGAAGTTGACCCAGGCGTCGCACAAGCTGGCCGAGCAGATGTACAAGGCGGCACAAGCGCAACCGGGCCCGGGCGCCGGGCCAACGCCGGGTGCGAGCCCGGGTGGCGATCACGGTGGCGATGGTCAGGCCAAGAAGAAGGATGAAGGCGTGATCGACGCTGAGTACGTGGACGTAGAGGACAAGAAGTAAGCAAGACGTGGCCACGGATTGACGCGGATCCGTGAAGATCCGTGAGATCCGTGGCCAGTTTCTTAGGGGGAGTCGAAGTGGATTTTCAGGTCAATGGGGAAACGTATTTCTTGAGCCTCGCCGAGGACGAGGCGCGGTGGCTCGTTTTTGTGTCCACGCCCAACGGAGCGCGGCCGATCCCGGTTTACGTGGATGTGCCGGAGGTCGAGGATTTGACGTTGGTGGTCGAAGACAAGCAGAAGCGGGAAATTCCAAACTAAATTCTGTTCGCCAGTTTTGCAGTTTCAGATGCTCTAGATGCCCACTACTTCCAAGAAGGACTACTACGAGATTCTCGGCGTAAAGAAATCCGCCTCGGCGGAGGACATCCGCAAGGCGTTCCGCAAGCTAGCGCGCAAGTATCATCCGGACGTCAACCCGGGGGACAAGGCAGCCGAGGAGAAGTTCAAGGCGCTCTCGGAAGCCAACGACGTTCTCAGCGATCCCAAGAAACGCAAAATTTACGACCAGGTCGGGTTTTACTCCGACAACATTGATCCGGCGACAGCAGAGGCGTATGCGCGGGCCGGGGGCGGCGCGGGCGGAAACGCAGGCTCTCCCGGAGGATTTCCCGGCGGGGCCGGTGGGGGACAAGGCGCTCCCTTCGATTTCGGCGGGTTCGATTTTTCCGACCTGGTCGACAGTGCGGGCCGTGGCCGAAAGAGCAGCGGCAGTGGCGGCAGCTTTCGCGACATTTTTGGATCGATCTTCGGGGGCGGGCACGGCGCAGCGCCGGCCGAGGAAGGCCCCGAGCCGGGGGCCGATCTCGAATATCAGGTCAACGTTCCTTTTTGGACGGCGATTCGGGGCGGCGTGATGCGGCTGAACATTTCGCGGCAAGACATCTGTTCCCAGTGCCACGGGCAGGGGTTTCTTGAGTCGCCCGGCAAATGCCCGGAGTGCGGCGGAACCGGGCAGATCACCCAGACCGGCGGGCGGATGAAGTTCAACGTGCAGTGTCCGCGATGCCATGGGACCGGAAAGAACCTTGCGACCTGCCCGACCTGTCACGGCGAAGGCACGGTGACGAAAACCGAACCGCTGGAGGTCCGGATCAAGGCCGGCACGCGGGACGGACAGCGCATTCGATTGCCCGGCAAGGGCAATGCCGGGGCCCACGGCGGAGCGCCAGGCGACCTTTACGCGATCATCCGGACCGGGGAGCACCCGATTTTCCGGCGCGATGGCGATGACATCTACCTGACCGTGCCCGTAAGCTCGACCGAGGCGGCTCTCGGAGCCAAGATCGAAGTGCCGACCATTGATGGAAGAGCGCTGTTGAAGATTCCTCCGGGAACTCAGTCGGGCCAGAAGCTGCGGCTGCGGGAGAAAGGCGTGCCCTCCGCAACCAAGGACGGCGTGCGCGGAGATGAAATCGTGGAGATCACCGTCACCGTGTCCATGCCGCGCGACGAGCGCACCAAAGAGCTGCTGCGGGAACTGGCCAAGCTGAATCCGGAGGACCCGCGGGCGGAGCTGTGGAGCAAGGTCTAGGACTTCCTGGTTCCCCCTGTGTACCTCTGTGCCCCCTGTGGTGATCTTTCCCTTCCCAATTTGAACCGACGAAAGCTTTCACCACAGAGGTCACAGAGGTCAGCACAGAGGAATTGTGATATGCATTCGATATGGCACTCCTGTACGCTCTCATACACGTCGCGTTAATGAGATTAGGGGTGCCGTGGTGAATGCCGCCATGAAAATCCATTCCGTCCTCGGCCCAGGTTTACTTGAGAGCGCCTCCACTTGCGCGACGGGATCAAACGCATGGTCGATGGCAGGGATTGGGAAAAGTAACCCTGTTCCTCCGTGCCCTCTGTGGTGATGGTTTTCTTGCCAAACAACGGCGGATACTAAGGGCCGCCCACACTCCCAGGGCGGGGAGCAGCCCTCTTTTGCTCACTTCTTCGGCCTAGGATCGTCCGCCGGATTGATGTAGTTGAACTTCACCGGCGACATGCCGTGAATCTGGATGACGGTCTCCCCGGATGCGGCGGCATAATGGTGCATCGTCGGATCCAGGTAGGCGAAACTGCCGGGCGCGAAGCTCATCATCTTGCTTGCGTCGAACTGGTCCCCCATGCCGACTTTCAGCGTGCCGGAGAGCACCGTAACGTTCTCTCGGTGCGGATGCGTATGCGGCGCGACCTTGTAGCCATCCGGCATTTTCAGGCGAATGGTGAAGTCGCCGGTGGAGGCTATTGGGTCGCCTTCGAGCACCGCCAATTGTGCTCCCGGCGGAAGGAACGGCGGAGCCGGGCCGAACTTCACCTGATCGGGCGTGAAGGCGTTTTGCGCCTGCGACGGCTGCGCCGCGAACAGCGCAGCCACGGAAAGAACGACACCGAGAAACGGTAATTTCATCGAACCCTCCCAACTCACGCGGCATGATAAATACCCTCCACTCGAACGGCAAGGTGCGTCGGGAGGTTGGGCGCCGGGCTCCTCGCGCCGATACAGTTGCCTCAGTCACTTATATTACTTGACTTAGTCAACTTATTTGCAGATACTATTCCGCATGACCCCGCTCTCGCTTGCGGCGGACCCCGAACCGCACATTGCGGCGATTCGGCGCTTCAATCGCTTCTATACCCGCCAGATCGGGCTCCTCGATGAGGGCTTGCTGAACAGTCCGTTCTCATTGACCCAGTGCCGGACGCTCTACGAACTGGCGCAGCAAGAACACACGACAGCCGTCGAACTGTGCAAAGACCTGGGGCTGGATGCAGGTTACTTGAGCCGCATTCTGTCGAGCTTCGAGAAGGCCAGCCTGATTGAAAAAGAAGCCTCCCCGAAAGACGGCCGCCAGACGCTGCTCAGGCTTACGAAGAAGGGCCGCGCCGCCTTCGAGCCCCTGAATACCCGATCGAGTGATCAGGTGGGGGCTATGCTCGGCAAGTTGCCGGCGGCGAAGCAAGACGAACTAATTCAGGCGATGAGGACGATCGAATCCCTATTGTTGCCTAATAGGGACAGCGTGCCTTCCTACGTTCTTCGCGGGCCTCGCCCCGGCGACATGGGTTGGGTGGTCCAAAGTCACGGTCTGCTCTATTCCAGAGAGTATGGCTACGATGAGCGGTTCGAGGCGCTGGTGGCGAGCATTGTGGCCGAGTTCATCGAGAAATTCGACCCTGCCCGAGAACGCTGCTGGATCGCCGAAAGAGACGGCGCCAACGTCGGGTCCGTGTTCCTGGTGAAGAATTCGGCGTCGGTGGCCAAGCTGCGACTGCTGCTGGTCGAACCATCCGCTCGCGGGTTGGGACTCGGAAAGCGCCTGGTCGAGGGATGCGTCCGCTTCGCCCGGGACACCGGCTACAAGAAGATCAAGCTCTGGACACAGAGCGAACTGGTTGCCGCGCGCCGTATTTACCAAAATGCCGGCTTCGAGTTGGTGGCCGAGAAGAAACATCAGAGCTGGAACCGCAAAGATCTGGTCGCTGAAACCTGGGAACTGAAACTCCAGGACGGGCGCGGCCCGCATTAACTCCGTACCCCAAAGCCCGCCGCGGCAGTTAGCGAAGCTGAATCTGGAGAGGCTGCGGACGGAGTTGTGAAGCAAGGTCAGAGCTCAGGTCGTCGGCGCATTGTGTGGACGACAATTGCCACATGAATGGCAATCGCGGCTGCCGCACCAGTCATATGCATCAACAATGTCCCGCCACCAGCCTGATGAATGGCAGCGATACCGTACCCGCCCAGGGGAAGAAACAAGGTGATCGCAGTTCCCAGTCCTGGGTTGTAGCCTCGGGAAATGATCGCCTGGACGACGTGAATGGTGCCATTCAGGAGCACCAGATAGATTGCGACCAGTCCCAAGCCAACGCTAACTGTCGCTGCCACTGCCAGAGACATCCCGATGATGCCCCACACCCCGGGCACGTTGATGACGAAGACAGCCAACGGTGACAGTCCCACTCTTCCCTTCCTAATCTTCTGATTGACGAAGACTCTGAAACGATCGTTGTCGTGCTCCTCGTATTGATGAACCATGTAAAGCGGCAGGCAGAGAAACGTGGCCACGAGCGAAGCGGGCCAAGCGTGCACGAGCACAGGCGTCAGCAAAAGCAGCAATAAACCGGCCAGGAACCCACCGTAGACCCAGTGGGCGATCAATCGGGCAAACATTTGTTTCCTCCCAGCGCAGCGGGCTTCCTTGCCGGCACCCGCCCAGAGCGAAGGGTACTCTACTTTGGTGGTGAGAGGCGATGCGATCTCCCTGATCAAGTCGATCATCAGCTGAGCCGGGCGCTCGGCCTTCATTACCTCCGTACCACAACGGTTGCTTACAAAAATTTGCAAAAAAAATCAGAAAAATCTTGCATCTGCGGAAAATTCCCGTAATCTCACAAATGCGAACTAACTTCGCCGAAATGCCCGGGGAATCCGCTCGGCAACCCGGGAGCCGCGAGCAGCAAGTCAAGGGAGACGCGGTGGCGAGAGTGAGTCGCTTGAGGAGGAAGACATAGAAATTGCCAGCTAGCGCTCCGCACCAACAACCCGACAATCCCCAGCCAATCGCCGCCGTACCTTCCCGGAACCCGATCGTCACGAAACGATTCGTCCGCCTCACGCTTTGGCCCCTGGTCGCCGCCACCTTCTTTATGGTGTCGGGCGGGACCTATGGCACGGAAGACATCGTGCATGGTGCGGGCTACGGACGCGCGATCCTGATTCTGATCCTGACGCCGCTGCTCTGGAGCCTGCCGACTGCCTTCATGATCGGCGAGCTCTCGAGCGCGCTGCCGTTTGAAGGCGGCTACTACGCCTGGGTACGCCGCGCCATGGGTAACTTCTGGGGATTTCAGGAAGCCTGGCTCTCCCTGGTTGCGTCCATTTTCGACATGGCGATCTATCCCACGTTGTTCGTGGCCTATCTGACCCGCATGTTCCCATGGTTCCAGGAGAACAATCGCGGCTGGTGGGTGGCGCTGGCGGTGGTGATGGCGTGCGCGCTTCTTAATATTGCCGGAGTCAAGGTGGTTTCGCTCACCTCGCTATGGCTGTTCCTAGCGCTCTCGGCGCCGTTCGTGGCAATCGTCCTGCTGGCGCCGTTCAAGCTGGGAGCGCTGGCCAACGCCGTGACCAAGCCCACGACTTCCAGCGTGGACATTCTGGGTGGGCTGCTCATCTGCATGTGGAATTACATGGGATGGGATAACGCCTCGACCATCGCCGCCGAAGTGGAGCGTCCGCAGCGGACGTATCCGCGGGCCATGCTGGTCGCCGTCTGCATTGTGGCGGTTAGCTACGTACTGCCCTTCGCCGCGATGTGGATGACTGGTCTGAAGGCGACGGCCTGGGAAACTGGCTCGTGGGCCGACATTGCCGGTCTTCTGGGCGGCCCGCTGCTACGGATTGGCGTCGTGCTGGGCGGAATCATCAGCGCCTTCGGCATGTTTAACGCGCTGGTGATGAGCTACTCGCGCCTGCCGCTGGCCATGGCACAGGACGGCATGCTGCCCGGGATCTTCGGAAAACTGCACAAGCAATCGAAGGCGCCGTGGGTTGCCATCCTGGCGCTGGCCGCCGGATGGGCCATGTGCCTGGGGCTGGGCTTTGCCCGGCTGGTCACGCTCGACATCCTTCTTTATGGCGCTAGTCTGCTGCTGGAGTTCGTGGCACTGGCGGTGCTGCGGTTCCGCGAGCCGGAACTGCCTCGGCCCTTCCGCGTTCCGGGCGGACTGTTTGGAGCGATTGCTATCGGCATTCCACCCATGCTCCTGTTGGGCTTTTCTGTAGTCCGTAGCGAGCATGAGCAGGTCTGGAATATGAGTTCGTTCGCCTTCGGGATGATCCTGATCGCGGCGGGCTTTGTCGCCTACTTCCTGAATCACGTGCTCAAGCCGGCAGGATGGTCTGTTCCCCAACAAGAAAAGCCCCAGCCGGCTGCCTGATCGATCGTTCGCTTAAAGACAAGAGGACCGGGCAAAGCCGGTCCTCTTTGACTTTCTGATCGGGTTAAGTCTTACGCGGCGGCTGCCGTGTCTCGCCACATCCTTACTTTGTCATGCGCGCGTTGCACGCTCGCGGCTTGCCGACGCACAATCTCCGCGATGGTCGACGGCAATGAACCGCTGAGTGCCTTCTGGTAGGTTTCCTTGGCGTTGTCCTCGCCCTTTTCCACGGACTCGAGGATGGTCTTGTCTCCTCCGCCCAAGGCAACCTTGGTATCAATCCATGCGCGGTGCATTGCCGCGGACGCCGAACCGGAAACCTTCTTGCCGGGCTCGCCAACTTTGGCAAGTTCGCTCTGCAGTTCTTGCGCAAAGCGCCCACGTTCTGCACTCTGTTCCATGAAGTAACTCTTCAGTTCCGGACGCTTTACATGCTCGGCTGCGTCCTGGTAACCCTTCTGTCCATCTCTGCACGTCTCGATAAGATCTTTCAGCACACTGACAACGTTATTTTCGTCCATAATAATCCTCCGCAGCTTGGATGCCGGTAGGCGATCGGGGTTTGGCGCGATTTTCCGGTGCGGACAGGAAGAAATTTTGATCGTGCACTAGAATCGAACCAGGGAGATCTATGACCAAACGGAAGTCGAAGGGCGCCTACATGATCTCGGCGGTGGCCGAGATGTATGGCATCCATCCCCAGACTCTGCGGCTCTACGAACGCGAAGGGCTTCTCAAGCCGTCGCGCACGGAAGGCAACACCCGCCTCTACACCGAGGAAGACCTGCAGCGGCTGGAATTCATCCTGACGCTGGCCCGCGATTTGGCGGTGAACATCAGTGGCATCGCCATCATCCTGCAAATGCGGGAGCGCATGGAGGAGATGCAGCGCCAGATTCAGGAGTTCGTGCAGTACATCCAGCAGGAAGTGCTCACCCGCGCCAATGCGGCAGCGGACCCGTCGAAGGGGGCGATCGTGCCGGTGAGGAGGACGATGGCGGCCGCGGCGGTGCAGGTGGGGAAGAAAAGGTAGTCCGTCCTTTCCGCGTCTCACCTTATCATTTGTTATCCTGAGCGAAGTCGCTGGTTCACGAACGCGAAGCAGTGACGGAGTCGAAGGATCCCCATCCCCTTCCGTCCATTTGAGCCCGGCAAGGATTTCTCCTGATGGTCCCGCAAGACGTGAAGAACTTCCCTTCAGCCTATAGGGGTGGTTCGACTGCGCCGCCGTTCGCTTCGCTCACAGCGCTTCGCTCAGGATGACAGGCCCAGAGGTATGATCTAAGGTTCACCATGCTGCCCTTCAAACTCGTCTATAGCGACGCCTACTACCTGCCCATCGGCGACCACGTCTTCCCTGCCGAGAAGTATCGGCGCATACGCGACCAGCTCATCGCCAACGGCGTTGCCGATGCCAAGGATTTTCTAGAGCCCGAACCGGCGAGCGATCAGGACATTCTGTTGGTCCACAAGCCGGAATACGTACAGAAGCTGAAGACGGGCACCCTGAGCCCGCGTGAGGAAATGGAGATGGAAGTTCCCTACTCACGCCATCTAGCGGAGGCATTCTGGCTGGCGGCCGGTGGATCGATCCTGGCGGCGCGCCAATGCCTGACCGATAAGGTTTCGATCAGCATTGGCGGCGGGTTTCACCATGCTTTTCCTGACCATGGCGAGGGATTCTGCATGATCCACGATGTGGCGGTGGCTATCCGGCGACTGCAGCGCGACAACACGATTCGCACCGCGATGACCGTTGATTGCGACGTGCATCAGGGGAACGGAACGGCCTCGATTTTTGCCGGAACGCGTACGGCGAGTTCGCTGCTCCCTTCGGTTTCGAGCTCTACGTTGGAACCGCCGGGAGGCCGGCCGCGCGGAGGCCAGATGCGCGAGGCGCATGCCGGTGACGTCTTCACGATTTCGCTGCACCAGCACAACAACTATCCGCTGTGCAAGCCGCCGTCGTCGATTGACGTAGATCTCCCCGATGGCACCGGCGACGACGACTATCTCGCCTGGCTCGACAACGCTCTTAGCTCCGGCCTGCGCCAGTTTGAGCCCGATCTTATGTGCTACATCGCGGGCGCCGATCCGTATCGCGAGGACCAGCTCGGCGGGCTCGACCTGACAATTGAAGGGCTGAAGAAGCGCGATGAACTGGTCTTCCGCGTGGCCCGCGCCCGTGGCATTCCGGTGATGGTGACCTTCGCCGGAGGCTACGCGCAGAATGTGGAAGACACGGTGACGATCCACTGCAATACAGTGGTAGCAGCAAAGGAAGTGTTCGCCGGGGCGGTGTCACCTCGTTCGTAACTTATCTTCAGGTAGATTCCATATACCCATATGAACGTCACACCTTCTGAGATTCCGCACAGCGAGCTTTACGGTATTTTGCTCAACTCCGTCGCGCCGCGTCCGATCGCGTGGGTGTCCACCCTCAGCGCCTCTGGGCAGCCCAATCTGGCGCCCTTTTCTTTCTTTAACGCGATGTGTGTCGACCCACCGTTGCTGGGCTTCGCCCCAGGACTCCGCCAGCCGAAGCAGGCAGACACCCAGGGCGAGCCTAAAGATACGCTGCGCAACGTTCGTGAAACGAAGGAATTCGTGGTCAACATAGTCACCTGTGATCTGCTACAAGCGATGAATGTGACGAGCGGTGAATACGACCCGTCGGTGAATGAATTCGAACTGGCGAAGGTCACACCGTTGCCCTCCAGACTCGTACGGCCGGCACGGGTGGCCGAATCCCCGGTAAGTTTCGAGTGCCGGCTGTATCAGATTCTCGATTTCTCTCCTGCGCCTGCGAGCAGCAGTCTGGTGATCGGCAAGATTGTCTCTATTTACATGGACGATGCGCACATCAAGAAGGGAAAGCTGGATCGGAACTCGCTCGATCTGGTCGGGCGCATGGGCGGCGTCCAATACACGCGCACTAGGGAGCGAATTGAGCTGGCGCGGCCCAAAGTCGGGTAAGAGCGGTCGTCTCCTGGTCGAGGTATCCGTCGCCCACGCTGCCCTCGCTGCTAAAATAGCCTGATACCTCTATGTTCGAGAACTTACAGGAAAAACTACAACGCGCGTTCAAGAGCCTTCGCGGCCAGGCCAAGCTTACCGAAGAGAACATTGACGAGGCGCTGCGCGAGATTCGGCTGGCGCTGCTTGAGGCCGACGTCAACTTCAAAGTCGTCAAGCAACTCATCGATCAGATCCGCGCCAAGGCCGTCGGCCAGGATGTCATGACGGCGCTGTCGCCGGGCGAACAAGTCATCAAGATCGTGCGCGACGAACTGGTCGAGCTTCTCGGCAAGGACACGGCGCGCATGAAGTTCGCCTCGCAGCCGCCCACTGTCGTACTCATGGCCGGGCTGCAAGGTTCCGGCAAGACCACGACTTCCGGCAAACTCGCGCACTGGTTCAAGAATGGCGGGCATCGTCCGCTGTTGGTTTCGGTGGACGTCTACCGTCCCGCCGCGCGCGAGCAGTTGAAGATTGTGGCGCAGGCGGTCAGGAGCCTTTTCTACGAAGGCGAAGTGGGCGAGGCCAACACGGCGACTGTCGAGCGTCTGGTGAAAGAAGCCCGGCGCGAGGCCATCGTTTCCGGCTGCGACGTGCTGATCGTCGACACGGCCGGCCGTTTGCACATCGACGACCAGTTGATGGAAGAAATGCAGTCGCTGAAAAAGCTGTTGAATCCGTCGGAGATTCTGTTTGTGGCCGATGCCATGACCGGCCAGGACGCGGTCAACTCCGCCGACGAGTTCCACAAAAAGCTCTCGCTAACCGGCATCGTCCTCACAAAAATGGACGGCGACGCCCGCGGTGGCGCGGCGCTCTCGATTCGGCAAGTGACCGGCCAACCCATCAAATTCATCGGCGTGGGCGAAAAATACGATGCGCTCGAGCCCTTCCATCCCGATCGCATCGTTTCGCGGATTCTGGGCATGGGCGACATTCTGTCGCTGATCGAGCGCGCTGAGCAGCAGATCGACAAGAAGAAGGCAGCGGAGATGGCCACCAAGGCCCTTTCCGGCGATGGCTTTTCGCTGGAAGACTTTCGTGACCAGTTGCGGCAAGTCAAAAAGATGGGGTCGATGAAAAGCCTGATGGGAATGCTGCCGTCGATCGGTCCGTTCTCCGGCCTGCAGAAGGCCGCTGACAACGTGGACGAAAAGCAGATCAACCGCGTCGAGGCCATCATCAACTCGATGACCATGCACGAGCGTAACCATCACGAAGTGATCAATGGCAGCCGCCGCAAACGCATTGCTCGCGGGTCGGGTACGAGCGTGCAGGAAGTGAATAACCTGCTGCGCCAGTACGCGCAGATGAAAAAGATGTTCAAGCAGATGGGCAAGCCCAGCTTCGCGAGAAGGCTGGCAGGGATGAAGCTGCCGGGAATGTAGCCCTTGACGAGTTGTCATCCTGAGCGGAGTTGCCGCGAGCGAAGCGAAGGGCAACGCAGTCAAAGGATCCCTATCGGCTTCGCCGAACCTGATTATGAAGTGGCGTTCTCTTGAAGAATCCGCTCCCGGTCTTGACGCACGCCCACTGCGGGAGATCTTTGCTGAGCGCAAAGATCTGATCGCGAACTATGTTCCCGCCGAGACGCAAGCGATTCATGCGCAGGCTGTTGCTGATCTGAAGGAGAACCATCTCGCAGCGAACATCCTGCCAGTCGGCGTGAAGGCGCCTGGGTTCGAATTGCAGGATCACGAGGGCAAGATCGTCTCTTCTTCCGGCCTGCTCGCGAAGGGCCGACTCGTGATCTGCTTCATCCGCGGGCGCTGGTGCCCGTTCTGTGTGGGGCAGATGGAGGCCATGAACCTCATCCTGCCGCAGATCGAGGAGGCTGGAGCGGCGCTGGCCGCCATTTCGCCGCAGACTGTCAAGCAGTCGTTCTTCATGCATGATCAGCACAAGCTGCGATTTCCCCTGCTCTCGGATGCGGGAAATCAGCTCGCGCGGCAGTTTGGGTTGACCTATCGCGTACCTCCGCTCGAGGAAGCGGTGTATCGCCGCGCGTTCCTCAATCTGGCCTTCACGAACGGCGACGAGAGTTGGGAGTTGCCGATTCCGGCGACGTACGTCCTGGATCGTGACGGCACGGTGCTTTGCGCAAGTGCGAATGAGGATTACACGGAGCGGCCAGAACCGGCGGACATCGTATCCCTTCTTCAGCCCGATGATCGTAGCACCACCTTGTCATCCTGAGGTCCGTTTTTTTGCGGACCGAAGGACCTATGCAACCTGCCTGCCCTCAGGCGCTGTCGGCGAAATGCAGAGGTCCTTCGCTGCGCTCAGGATGACAAATGGGTCCAAGTCCTGAGCAACGCCACAGCGCGGTACACTGATCACTCATCACTCATGCACTACATCTATGGCATTAACGCGGTGACCGAGGCTCTGAAGGCGCGGGGACGGGCATTCGAGTGGGTGGGGATGGCGAGGGAGCGCCACGACATTCGCCTGCAACGGTTGATTGAAGACTGCCGGCGGCTGAGCGTGCCAGTGCGCTTCCTCGAGCGCACGGAACTCGATCGAATGGCCGGGAATGCGGCGCATCAGGGAGTCGTCGCGGTCACGTCGGCCAAGCAGTACAGCGATCTTGACGACGTGGTCGGAGCCAAGCGCGGAGAGTATTCCCTGGTGGTCGTACTCGATGGCGTGGAGGATCCGCACAACCTGGGCGCGATCCTGCGCACGGCCGACGCGGCGGGCGCCGACGGCGTCGTAATCCCGCAACGCCGCGCGGCAGCCGTAACTGGGACGGTCACAAAAGTGTCTGCCGGGGCGAGCGAACATTTGCCGATCGCCAAAGTCACCAACATCGCCCGCAGCGTGGAAGAACTAAAGGACCGCAACATTTGGACCGTAGGGCTTGACCAGCACGGCAAGCAGACCTACGACGCTTTGGACTACAAGATGGACTGCGCGCTGGTGCTGGGTGCGGAAGGCAAGGGACTCCACGATCTGGTCAAGAAGAAATGTGATTTCCTGGTATCGATCCCCATGCTGGGCAAAGTGTCGTCGCTGAATGTTTCCGTGGCCGCAGGCGTCGTCTTATATGAGATCGTGCGGCAGCGGCGCGCCGGCGAAGCCGCATCGAATAAGAAATGAAGTTGTGCGCAATGAATTCCGGCTTCAAGAACCTGGTTTTTCTCGGTGTCCTCTGTACCTCTGTGGTGAATTGTTTTTCTCTCGACCGCGAGGCCTTCACCTTTACCAATTACGACCTCACCCTGCAAGTCGAACCGGAGCAGCATCGTCTCGGCGTCCGGGGCAAGATCACGCTGCGCAATGATTCGCCCACTCCGCAGAAGCTCGCCGTGCTGCAGATTTCTTCGTCGCTCGACTGGCGATCCATCAGGGCAGGCGAAAAAGCGGTGCCGTTCGTGAAGCAGCCTTACACGTCGGACATCGATCACACCGGCGGCCTTTCGGAAGCGATCGTCACCTTGCCGGAGCCTATCGCGCCCAAGGGGACTGTCGAGTTGGAGATCGGCTACGAAGGCGTAATTCTGCTCGATGCCACGCGGCTGACGCGGATTGGCACGCCGGAGGATGCGGCAAAGAACACGGATTGGGATCAGATCGGATCGAACTTTACGGCGGTGCGTGGGGCGGGCTACGTGGCATGGTATCCGATTGCAACGCAGGCGGCGAATCTGTCGGAAGGCAACAGCCTCTTTGAGGTTCTGGGCAGGTGGAAGACGCGCGAAGCCGGATCGAAGATGCATCTGAAGATTGCGCTGTCCAAGGACGGCTCCGAGCCTCGGCCGGAACTGTTGGTTAATAACCCATCTTGCCTTGTTATGTACGAGGCAATGGGAGGCGTCCAGCACATCAGCACAGATTGCAACTATGAATCGTTGCGACTGGCGGTTCCAACATTCGCGATTGCGGAGTATCAACTGTTAGACAAGCCAGCGATCGAAGTCCATTATTTGGACGGCCACGACGCGGCTGCCTCAAGCTATGCAGATGCCACGGAGAAGCTCGTCCCTTTAATCACGGATTGGTTTGGAGCGTTACAGGAGAAGGCGCGAACCGCTGAACTTCCCGGTCCCAACGACGCGCCCTTCGAGAACGGCGCGCTGTTGCTCACGCCGCTTACCGGCACAGACTCCAGGCTCGCGGGTCTGGCTGCGGCCCATCAACTAACGCACGCATGCTTCTTGTCAGTCCGCCCCTGGATCGAAGAAGGGCTTGCCCACTTCGAACAGGCCTTGTATCTCGAGCAGCAGAAGGGACGTCAGGCCGCACTCGACTATATGGGGCTGCACCGCTCGGCATTCGGCGAGGCGGAAAAGCAGACGACCATACCGAGATCTGAAGACGAAGAAAGCCGTTCGCTCGTGAATACGACCGACGAGGGACTCTACCGCAGCAAGGCGATGTACGTCTGGTGGATGCTGCGGGAGATGATCGGCGATGCGGGTCTCAAGAAAGCGCTCGCCTCTTACCATCCCGAACAGGATAACCACCCGTCGTACATGCCGCGACTCATTGCCGCACAAACGCAGCGCGATCTGGGATGGTTCTTCGACGACTGGGTCTACCACGACCGCGGGCTGCCGGATTTCAAAGTCGAGTCCGCCTTCTCGCGGAAGGCCGCCTCAAATGAGTTCCTGCTCACCATCACGGTGAACAACTTTGGCGGGGCCGGGGCAGAGGTCCCGCTGACCGTGAAGTTCAACGGCGGAGAAGTGAGCAAACGGCTCGAAGTTCGCGCCAGAAGCAAGGCCTCCATTCGAGTAGAGATCCCCGGCGCACCGCTGGAAATCGTCGTGAATGACGGCAGCGTGCCTGAGAGCGAGATGAAGAACAACGTGTTCAAAGTGGACGGCCGCGGCTCTTCACAAAATAGCCAGCCTTGAGGGTGTGAACGAACCGACCGCGGCTATCGAATTCGAGTCGCGGAATCCTGGTTAGATTTCGCGGGCAGAAGTGCGCGCGCCACACACACCCGCAACATCGGCTGTGGTTAAATCAATTGATGTTTGCCCGGAAGATCCGCGTCGAGTATGAGCAAAACGGCCAGCGGCTCCCCTGTCCGCTGAAGTGGCTCGACAGTTTCGCCATGCGAAACTTCACCAACGCCGGCGTCTTCGACGACACTCTACCGATTTCCGATGGCCACATGGAGATCGGTGTCCGTGTGCCATTAGATTCACTCCAGGATGCGATGGAGGACTGGTTCCAGCGCAAAGGATACCTGCCCAAAGGGTCGAAATTGTCCGTTGCCGAAAACACATGACGGGTCATACTCATTGGTCAATCGGGAAAGCCATGGAGGTAGGCATCAGGAAAAGACTGGCAGGTGAGAATTTTCGCCACACCTACAAAGGCAGGTGGGGAAATTCTAACAAGGGTTCCAGCGATCCGGTGGCTTTCCGCTCGAAAGAGCCTCATAGTTATCAGAGAGTTGCGCCTACTCATAAATTGGCAATTCACTTGCGGGCGCCAAAATCGGAGATGTTTCATGAACTTCCGAGTATTTCGGTCGTACCCCCCTGCAAACACCCGCGGAATTCGTGTGCGGAGTGTAGTTCAGCCTCCCCCGGTCATTTCGGTGGAGAATTCGTTTCTGCAGTCCTGGTTTGAGGAGGACTCCAAGCTTGACCAGCCCGGGTCGCGTGGCCGGATCAATTGGAATGCAGTCTTGGGCCTTGTTCTTGTCTGCGGAATTAGCGCTGGCTTTTGGGCCGGCGTGGGATGGATGGTAGCGGCTCTCCTGAATTAGGCGGGAAAATGAGAAGGGGCCGGGAACTTCCCGGCCCCTTCTTCATTTCCCGCAATTCCTTCACTTGTCGTAATGGAGCAGCGACATCACGTCGTAATCTCTCAGTTTTTCCCGCCCTTTCAGGAAATCGAGTTCCACCACGAACCCGAGGCCCGCAATCTGACCGCCGAGCGAGAGCGCCAGCTTCACTGTGGCCACGGCTGTACCTCCGGTGGCGAGCAAGTCATCGACGATCAGCACTCGCTGGCCTTTCTGAATCGCATCCTTGTGGACCTCCAGCGATGCGGTGCCGTATTCCAGGGCATAACTTTCCTTCACCGTCTCGGCGGGCAGCTTGCCTGGCTTGCGCACGGGGACGAATCCCGCGTTCAGGCGATAGGCCAACGCCGGGCCGAAGATAAAGCCGCGCGCCTCCATGCCCAGCACCAGGTCGACGGACCGCGGAATGTAGTACTCGGAAAACTTGTCGATGAGGGTGGCGAAGCCGCTCTTGTCCTTGAGCAGCGTGGTGATGTCATAGAAAAGAATCCCCGGCTTGGGAAAATCGGGGACCTCGCGAATGAGTTTCTTCAATTGGCTGGCATTCATCGCCGAGACAGTAGGCATCTACCAAGCTCCTTCAATGCGAAAGGCAGTGAGTCCTGCGATCGGGCTGGCTTCGGAGACTTCGACTGCATCCACACGAGCTGCGCGCGGGCCCTCGCGCAACCGGGAATGAAGGCCAGCGAGCTGGTCGCGCGTTCCCTGTGCCAGCACTTCCACACTGCCGTCGTGATTGTTGCGCACCCATCCGGCTAGGCCAAGAATGTGGGCCTCCCGCTCGACGAACCAGCGGAAACCAACGCCTTGCACGCGTCCACGAACCAGAAAACGGCGGGCCTCGATTGGCTTTTGAGTAGGAGTCATCTATAGCAGACTGTCATTACGAGTCATCTATAGCAGCCTGTCATCCTGAGCGGAGAATCAGCTTCGCGAACGCGAAACTGATTCGTAGTCGAAGGATCCCTATATTCTCCAAACTTTCGCAGCAGCATCTGGGGTTTCAATCAATGTTCTGGGCTACGCCTAGCCGCCATGGCATGGTCCTACGCAATGGTAGGGATCCTTCGAATCCTCGAAAACGTCGCGGCGCCATGTTTTCGCTGCGCTTAGGCTGACAAACAGACTTTACGCCCGGGACAGATATGCCCCCTCTGAAGTGTCCACCTTGATCTTCTCGCCCTCGTTGATGAATGGCGGCACCTGGACGACTAGCCCAGTTTCAGTCTTCGCAGGTTTTGTCACGCTCGATGCGGTAGCGCTCTTCAGTCCCGGCTCGGTTTCGATCACGGTTAATTCCACGGTCTGGGGCAGTTCGATGCCGACGGCCTTGCCATCAAAAAACTCTACCTTGATCTGAAGGTTGGGGATGAGGTAGTCGACAGCGTCGCCAAGAATGTCTTTGGTGAGGTGGGTCTGCTCGTAGTTCGAGGTGTCCATGAAGTAGTAGCTGTCGCCGTCATTGTAGAGATATTGCATCTCGATTTCGTCGACATTGATCTTCTCGATCGGGTCGGGCGAGCGGAAACGGTGCTCGAACATGGCGCCGGTGCGCAGATTGCGAAGCTTGGCCTGAATGAAGGCGCGCAGGTTGCCGGGCGTCCGGTGTTCGACGCTGAAAACGGAGTGCAGGTCATTATTGTGCTTGATGATCATGCCGGGACGAAGCTGGGTGGCAGGGATCGACATCGGTTAAGAACTCTCCTGTACGATTGCAGTTTGCGGAGCCGGCAGAAGGCGGGCGTGCCACTAGTGCCGCCGCTACGATGGCTAAATTCTTATTTTACACACAGGTGCGGGTGAAAAGAAACCTTCCCCTGCCTTGTCCCTCGGATGGAGGCTACTTCTCCATTTCCGAAGACCAATTGAGGATGACGGACAAGGGCGCGGAATTGGACGTGTCCACCTTTGTGTTGACCAGAAATTTCTGACCATCGGCGGTAACATCGTAGGAAAAGAAGTCCATGGCGGAGAGCGGTTGCCGCGGGTGGGTCTGAAACAAAGCAACCGGGGATCCCGCTTCCAATCCAGTACCTGTCTTCACATCCACGGCCATCAGCCTGCCGTCGGGGGCGAGATAAAACAATTCCTTGCCATCGCCCCGCCACCGAGGCTCGTCACCGCCACCTCGCGAAACCTGCCACTTACTGCCGAAGTCCGGAAAAGGTGAAACGTAAACTTCCCAAGTCCCGGTCTCGCTGGAAGCGTAAGCCACGAATTTCCCGTCCGGCGAAAACTGCGCGTTGCGAACCAGCGATTGCGATTGAAGCAACGGCCGCGGTTGCCGGTCCGCCAAGCTGATGTACCACAGTTCGCGGTCTTTCCTGGCCAGCACGTACTTGCCGTCCCGAGACCAATCCCATGGTCCTTGCTGCGGGGTACCCAGGTCGGAAAAAATCTCCGCCGAGCCAGATCCGTCGGCGTTCTTCCGATAGAGACTGAAGAACAGCTTTTCGTTCGCGGTGTAAATCACCTGCTTCCCGTCGGGACTCCAAACCGTGACCTGTTCCAACCATGGGCCGAATCCCAGGCGCGAGGCAGCATCACGGTTCAGATCATGAATCCAGATGTTGACGTGACGGCCGTCGGTGTCGATCTGGTCCACGGCAACGCGTTTCCCATCGGGCGAGAGTTTGGGATTGGAAACCAGTTCCGGTGGGCCAACGATGCCCATTTGTTTTCCATGCCGGTCAAACCAGGTCAGCTGCGACCTGTTGGCACCCTTACCCGCACGGGTTTGTGCCACGAGCGTATTGGCGGTTGCGTCGAATACGGCAAAGTTCGTTTGGGGAAAATATTGCACCGCATCGCTCACAATGTGCGGCTCGCCTGTGAGTGAGTAATTGTGAGGATCAAAACGCTGGGCGACCAGAGCATCGTCGCGCCAGTAGAGCAGGTAGCCCGGATCGACGTTCACGGCATTGGTGCTCGCGTTGACGATTGGCCGCCTTTCGTCGGAGTCGAGCGAGCCCTCGAAAATCCAGTTCTTGTCGAGCCGCCCGGAAAAATTGCAGGCCAGGTAGAGAAAGTGCCGGCCATCGGGCAGAAACACAGGCCAGCGGTTGCTGACCTGGAACCGGGCAACTTCGGGCTTGGTCACCTGCACAGGCGTTCCGCCGGAAGCGGGCACGCGGTACAACCCGGTCCACGCATCCGCCGTGAAGAGGATCACGCCGTCCTTGCTCCATGCGCCTCCCCGGCCGAAAGGGGCATCGGCCAATACCTGCGCTGATCTTCCGGAGGCAACGTCGATGGTCTTCAGTTTGCCGTCGGCGAAGAAACCGATGGAACGTCCGTTAGGCGCCCAGAATGGATAGGCCGCGCCTTCTGTTCCAGGCAGCACGGTCGCGCCACGGCCTCCGACCTGCTGCAGCCAAATCACGTTCTTGTTAGACTGCTCGGAAAAGGCGACCAGTGCCAGCCTCCGCCCGCCTGGGGACAAGGCAACGTAATTCGTGGGGAGGGGCACGGAACTGTTGAAGTACATCGTCGATGGTGTCTCGCGACCGCGCAACCACCACGCGCCAGCACCAACCAGCAAGAGCAGCAGCACTCCGGCGACGAGCCAGCCCACCTGGTCGAAGGGCTTGCGTGCAGCCGGAACGGTGGGCAGACGAGACGAAGAGCCGCTCTCCTCGATCCACTTCAGCTGCAGTTTGACGTCGTGCGCGGTCTGCAGCCGTTCGTCGGGATCTTTCGCGAGACAGCTTCTCACCGTCGCTTCGAGGGTGGATGGGGCCAGTGGTTGCAGAGCCGAAATTGGCGGTGGTTCGGCTGCCAGGATCGCTGCGATGATCGAGGCTGCAGTCTTCCCTTCGAACGCGCGCTTGCCAGTCACCATTTCATAGAGCACGGCGCCTAGAGCGAAAATGTCGCTGCGGGCATCGGCATCCTTGCCTTCCACCTGCTCGGGCGCCATGTACTGGAAGGTCCCTACGATCGTTCCTTCGGTGGTCAGCGGATGTTGCGGAGTAGCCAGGGTTTCGGTGAGCCCTGAACTCAATGCACTCGCGGACGACACCGGCTTGGCCAGACCGAAATCCATCAGCTTGGCCCCACTCCTGGTCAGCATGATGTTGCCCGGCTTTAGGTCGCGGTGGACGACTCCACTCTTGTGCGCCTTTTCCAGCCCTTCGCAAATTTCGATGCCGTACTTCAGAACCTGGTCCGGGGGTAGCGGGCCTTTGCTGAGACGACTCGCCAGAGTCTCGCCGTCCAGATACTCCATAACCAGGTAGCTGGTTCCGTCCTGCGAACCGACGTCGTAAAGCTGACAGACGTTGGGGTGGCTCAGCCCTGAGATGGTGCGCGCCTCGCGGTCAAAGCGCTGCTTGGCCTCCGGATTGGAAGAAAGATGGGAAGGGAGAATCTTAATTGCGACCGTGCGGTCGAGACGGGTATCGCGGGCACGATACACTTCTCCCATGCCGCCCGCCCCCAGCGACGATTGAACCTCGTACGGCCCCAGCATCGTTCCCGAAGAGAGTGCCATCTGTGGGCCGCAATTATAACTTCATTCCAGCCTGCGGGCCTCAACTCAAGCTTTAGCCGGACCGGTCCCAAACTGAAACCGCTCCCGAAGCTGAACTGTACGGGCGCCACCAGAGCATGCCCAATTGAATGGGATTCGTAGCAACCTCTTGAATTGGACTAGAATCATAACTGCCCATAACCGCACTTGAGCCTCGCGCTCATGCCCAGCTAAGTCGCCGGGCGGAAAAAGAGGTCTTCATTTATGCGCATCGGACGTTACGAATCTTCGGAAAGCAGCAATCTCGGCACCGCCATCACTTTTCTGCTGATCGGTCTGGGAGCCGGAGCATTGGCCGGGCTTCTGCTTGCGCCCAAAAGCGGCAAGCAACTTCGCCGCGATCTACAGCGCGGTTACGAAGACGCGAAGGATGCAGTCGGTGATTGGGCCGATGAGGCGAAGGATCGGGTTCGCGACGCCGGCGATCGCGTGCGCGATGTGGCGAACCGCGGCGCCGATCTGGCCGCTGACCTCCGTGAAAAAGTCGAACCTCTGCGGCGCGCCATCAACCGAGACTGAGGAAGCGCAGCCAGCGCTCCCGCGGGGCTAACAGCGCCTGAGGTCTTGGCCTTGATCGCGATCAGTACAAGTGGAAATCGACTTCTACGGCAATCTGAGTAGCGACTGGCTGGCCGTTGAGCGTTGCCGGCTTGAATCGCCAGCGGCCCACGGCTTCAATCGCCCTCTCGTCCAAGCCCATCCCCAGGCTTTGTCCGACGCGGACGTCATAGGGGCGCCCGTCTTTCCCCACGACAAGCAACAGGAGTACGACGCCTTGCACCTTGGCCTTGCGGGCTTGGTCGGAGAAACTCGGCTCCGGATTATAGATGACCTGAGGCACGGTGACTTCCTTCCTGCCAGCGGGAAAGATTCCCGGCGGCCCAGAGCCTAAATAAGGCCCCGTTGAATCTCCGATACCATTGCAACATCCCGGTCCGATGCCGCCGGGTCCTCCCGGTCCGTTCGAAAGAACGCGAGAGAACCGCGACATAGGATCGCCGATCTGCCCGCCTTCGGGTAGCGTGACGTCCGGCGCCAGCCTCAACGTCGCTTCGGCGGCGAGTTTTGGCATCTCTGTCGGCATCATCACGTTCGGAGGCACAATCTGATCGTGGAGTGAGGCGCGTGGGGGATTGCCGCGGGAAGCCGGAAGCTTGTCGAAGTTGCCGCCACCACCGCCATTGCTCCCGGAGAACACCAACGGCAGATCACGGAATTTCGCGATTGGACCAGCGACTCGGGGCGGGCTCCCGATCAAGCAGCAGGTGAAGTACGTGAGCAGTCCGAGGATCAGGGCTTGTCCAAGGAGAGAAAACAGAAAGGCTTCGTGACGGGTGCGGTACATCGCGTCGGCTTGTCCCGAGAATGTCGAAAAGAGTTGAGTCGGTCCGGCCGGTCGAGCGGTCATGGCGCGCTCCTGAGTTGGGGATGCGAGACCTCAAGGCCAACCTGCGGTAAGACGCGGCTTGAAGCGAAAAGGATTTCCGGTGGATCGCGAAAGCTAGCTGAAGATGCCGGCGAAGAATCGCCCGACGCGATGCAGAAAGCCGCGAGGTTCGGCCTTGGTCTTCTTTTCCTGTGGCGGAGGCTGCACCACTCGATCCAGGTGCAGTTGCCGCGTCGAGGAATCCTCCACGGGTAACTCTCTGGTCGCCTGCACCGGCGCAGGCGGCGCGCTGGCAGCACGGTCCTTGGCGGTAAACACGAACGGAGCATCCACCTGGACGTGCACCTCGTTGGGCTGAGAGGCGGGCAGCGGAGCAGTCTCCGGCCCACTGGAGAGCGTGATTGGCGCAGAATCCGCACTCGGAGTGATGTCAGTCGCTGCTGCCGGGGTTGATGTCTCGCCGAGGTGCGCTCTGGCGGGCAACTCGGCCTCCGACACCGCCGGATGAGCTTTCGCTAGCAATGCCGGGGAAGGCCGCGGTGGAGGACACCCGCACTCCAGCGGAACGTCGGCATCTACTTTGTCGATGCGGCCCGATCGAAACACAGCCTGCTCCGTCGGCTTCACCTGATAGACCCGATCCCCCATCAATTCCGAAACGATGGCCGAAGAGGTGTTCCCCTTCAGAGTGCGCACGCAGGTGTTGCCTTTCGAGTCCACGCTCACGGCATAATGAAATTCCCCCGGCCCGGCGAAAAGAACCCTGAAGTCGGGGGTGAGCACGGAGTCGGCGGAAGCCTCGAGCGAGTAGTGCGTTTCAATAGCGCCGGTACTCATCCCGAGCATGATGTCGCGCTTGCTCTCCGAGGGCGTTACCGAGACCGTGGTTCCCGGACAGATGCGGATTTCTCCACCTCGAGGAAGCTGCAGCACAGCCGTCTCAGTGCTGGCGGTCAGCGAAGAACCTGCCGCCAGCCGGCTTGCGGCCACCGCGACCGAGCCCGACCCGCTGCTTAGCGGCACAACCGGATTAGCATCCGTTGATAAGCTCGCAGCCGTGGGCGCCTGCGATGGCGACTTCTTGGTGGCGTCCACATCTGCGGGAGGTTTGAGACGGACCATGAGGCGATTACCCGCTCCGTCCCAGCTGTAGGCATATGGCGCGAGCAGGTCGAGGACGACGCGTGTGACGGGAGGCTTCTGCTGAAATTGATCAATGCGGATGGCGAGGATGTTCTCCTGCTTGATGGCAATTCGCTTTCGAGCTACCCCCATGAGGGAATTGGGGAGGTCGATGACGAGCCGTGGAGGACCATCGAGCGCCTGGACTTCGGGAATGACAGGACCGCCACGAGTGAGAATCTCGACAGCAGGGACGCCGCGTTCGTGCACGATGCGAACGCTCCTGACCACCGGCGGCGGGCCAAACGTCTGCGCTACCGCGCTCGCCTCCAGTAGAGCCAGCATCAAGCAGACCGCCCTGATCGCAGGTCGCACAGACAAGAGCCTCTGAAGAGTATCTGGAAAGAAACATATCACCTGCGAGGGTGTGGGAGAAGGGAGACGAGGGGGCTGGGGTCAGGAATCTGGAGGATGACTACCGAGCCCTACGCGCTAACTGGTTGAAGTGTTTACGCTTCCGGCAGAAACTCATATTCCTCGATCACCGCTGCGACGGCGAGTTTGCCATCCGGGCGGCCATCGTCGACACGCACCACGTGACCCTTGCATTGCACACGAATGCTTTCCGTCAGCGTGATCTCGGGCGGAAGGGTGAGAGTGAAGCCGATCGGAGATCCCTGGGCTATGGCAGCTTCCAGGTAGAAACAGATTCCGCGCGCGCTGACATCGCGAATCTGGGCGATCTCGCTCTTGCTGGTATCTTCGCCGTGAGTGACAGTAACAGGTACGCGGAGAGCGAAGCGTCGTGCACCCCGTTTTTCCTGCTGCGGCTCGGCCATGCCTTCCCTCCGAAGTGGCGACCACGAAGTGGCAATTCCAATAGTCAGAATGCCCCCCCGCAGCGGCTGCGGTCAATACCACCTCCGAGTCAACGAGTGGCTCTTTCAGGGGAGAGTGCCGGGCCCGCGCCTTGACTGCAGCTTCGGGCGTCCCGGTGTAAGCTGGTATCAGGGCCAGACGTGATTTTTGTCCTCGACAACTACGATTCTTTTACCTACAACCTGGTCCAGTACATCGGCGAACTGGGTGTCGAGGTTGAGGTCCGCCGCAACGACCAAATCACGGTGGACGAAGTCGAAAAGATGCACCCGGAACGGATCGTCATCTCCCCGGGTCCCTGCACTCCCCGTGAAGCGGGCATCAGTATCGACCTGATCCGCCATTTCTCGGGAAAGATCCCCATTCTCGGCGTCTGCCTGGGACATCAGGCAATTGGCGAAGCCTTTGGAGGCAAGGTGGTCCGTGCGACTCACCTTATGCACGGTAAAACCAGCGCCGTCCTGCACGACAACAAGACGATCTTCCAGGGTCTTCCCCAGCCCATGACGGCTACCCGCTACCACTCGCTCATCGTAAAGGAAGAAGATATGCCTCGCGAATTGGAAGTCAGCGCCTGGACCACAGAGAAAGATGGAAGCCGCACTATCATGGGCCTGCGCCACCGGCAGCATGCGGTAGAAGGCGTCCAGTTTCATCCCGAAAGCGTGCTGACGGATGCAGGCAAGAAGCTGGTAGAGAACTTCTTGTCGCGTTGAGCGACGCTCCCGTCGTCTATACTTTCCTCGCCATCGATCGCGAAAGGGAGAACCTGCATGGCGCCCCTGCGTCCGTACGGAAAGATTCTACATCCAGATTCATCAGGTACAGATTCATCAGTTGGAGGTTCATCGACTTCTCCTGTTCTGACGAGGCTTATTTTAACGGTTCTGCTGGCTGGCTCTGCTGCCGCTCAGTCTGCACCCGCAGGACCTGAGTACATCGTCCGCGGTGGCGTTGCGCTGCCCACCATCGCCCCATTGCCAGAAGGATCTTGGCGCTTCATCGCCTCGGGCGACTCGCGCAACTGCGGAGACATCATCATGCCCGCCATCGCCGCTCATAGCGCCCGGTTCGCGCCAAGTTTCTATTGGCATCTCGGCGACCTGCGAGCCATCTACAAGATCGATGAAGACATGGCGTTCTCCGCCGCGAACAACGGCGAGTTCCTGAGTTGCAGTCTCTACCTGCCGCGCGCCTGGCCCGACTTTATCGAACATCAGATCGCCGCCTTCGGCAATCTGCCCTTCTATGTGGGGATCGGCAACCACGAAATCATCCCTCCCAAAGACAAATACCAGTTTCGTCGCCAGTTTGCTGCATGGCTCGACCAACCGACGCTGCATGCTCAACGAGCGGAGGACGAAGAGGCTAAAGGCCCGCCCGAAAGGAGCAGCGAGAAGAAGGACAAAAAACGGGTAGATTCGGGCCCCGTCGAGCCTCTATCCCCCCAGAGCTACTACCACTGGGTACAAAACGGCGTGGATTTCATCTATCTCGACAATGCTTCCGACTGTTTCTTGCCGTCGCAACTGGACTGGCTTGCGGGAATTCTGAAACGAGACGCCGCCGCGGACTCAAAAGTGAAGAGCGTTGTGGTCGGCATGCATGAGTCCTTACCCGACAGTATTGCCAACGCTCACAGCATGGGTGACAGCCCGGTGGACGCGGCAAGATCGAGTGGTGAAGCCGCCTACGACGCTCTGCTAAGGTTCCGTGAGCAGACGCATAAGGCTGTCTACCTACTTTCCAGCCACTCCCACTTCTACATGGAAAACATTTTTGATACGGATTGGCTTAAGAAGAAGGGCGAGCCCCTGCCCGGCTGGCTTGTGGGAACCGGAGGGGCCGAACGCTATAAGCTCCCCGTGCCGGCGCCGCCAAATTCAAGAAAAGACGTCTACGGATATCTGCTCGGCACGGTCGCGGCGGACGGCACGATCGAGTTCGCCTTTCAGGAGATCCGTGATTCCGACCTGCCGATAGCCGTCCGGCGCGATTACCCTGCCAGCCTGGTGCAGTGGTGCTTCGCCCACAACTCTAAGAATACCGATCCTGAAGCCGGAGAAATCACCCCGCACTGCGCTGCCCCACCTCCGCCTCCAGGTTCAGTGCCGCCGAAATGCGAATAATAGCGAGCAGCGAACGATCCTACTGCCCGCGTGCCTTTTCGACCGCTCTCAGCAGCGCCTGAGCCTTGTTCATCGACTCCTGAAATTCTGTCGCGGGATTGGAATCCGCCACGATTCCCCCTCCAGCCTGCAGATATGCCTTCTTCCCTTGCATCAGCAGGGTTCGAATGCCGATGCATGAATCCAGATTCCCCGCGAAATCCGCGTAGAGAACCGATCCGCCGTAGACGCCACGGCGGGTGGGCTCCAATTCTTCGATGATCTGCATGGCGCGCACCTTTGGCGCCCCGCTCAGCGTTCCAGCGGGGAAGCATGCGGCAAAAGCATCAAGCGCGTCGAGATCCTTGCGCAGCGTGCCCTCCAGCGCCGATACCAGATGCATGACGTGCGAGTATCGCTCCACGTACATCAGGTCCTTCACCTTGACCGAGCCATACTCACTCACGCGTCCCAGATCGTTGCGTCCGAGGTCGACCAGCATGACGTGTTCCGCACGCTCTTTTTCGTCGTGGCGCATCTCCTGTTCGAGACGCAAGTCTTGGGCTTCATTTTGCCCGCGCGGACGTGTGCCCGCAATCGGACGATATTCCAGCTTGCGACCGGTGACCCGGACCAGCATTTCCGGAGAAGACCCGAGAATATGGGTCCCGTCCATTTGCAGAAAGTAAAGATAGGGCGACGGATTCACTTGCCGCAGGGCGCGGTACAGATCGAACGGCGCAACCTCAGGCGTAAAGTCGAACCGCTGCGAGAACACGACCTGAAAGATGTCGCCCGCGGCGATGTACTCCTTGCAGCGTTCCACGCTGCGCAGGTAACGGTCACGACGTGTACCGGCATGCACCTTAAGTTTGCCCACCTTGGCTTTTTCGAATTTGCGCCAAACCGCCGGGCTCGGTCCGGCCGCGAGCTTTCGCTCCAGCGCAACAATGTCACCTAACGCGCGGTCGTAAGCGCGGCGCGGGCTCTCGCGCTTCACGTCGGCTGCAGCCACGATGTGAATCTGGTGACGCAGGTGATCAAACGCCAAAAGACGATCGAAAAACATGAGCTCGGCATCGGGGACGTCCAGGTCATCCTTCGCGTGCTCGCCAATCTTTTCCAGTTGCCGCACGACGTCGTAGGCAAAATATCCGACCGCTCCGGCGGTGAATGGAGGCAGTCCCGGCACGTTCGCGGGATGATGCTCCCGCAGCAGCCGCTTCACCGCTTGGAAGACATTTTCCTTCAACGCCTCGCAAAGGCCGCCGCGATCGACTTCGACCTTACCTTTGCGGGCCTTCAGGCGCATGTAAGGGCGCGCACCGAGGAAGGTGTAGCGCCCGACCTGCTCGCCGCGCTCGACTGATTCCAGCAGGAATGCATAGGGTTCTTTCTCGGCGATAGCAAAAAAGGCTGAAACCGGCGTCAGCAGGTCGGCGCTAACCGACTTCACCAGCGGCACCAGCGTGGCCTCGCGGGCGAGACGGGAAAACTGTTTAAAGTCAGGCTGCAGCATCGTTTGGGATCCTAACCGCGCGGCGGGCGGCTCAATCGCAGAGAGAGCCGGCGCGAGCTTGCGGGCTTTCATTATAGGAGAAGCCGTGTGGAGCGGGCACTCCTTGCCCGCTAGCTTTTCGATGCTCCCGGCAGGGGGGCAGGCTGCCCGCCCCACACCGGCCACGGTTTCGGCGAACAAAGAAACTTTGGTCACCTTGCCGGTCTCGTCGTAACGACTAGAATCTTGAATATCCTGCGTATTATGAGCATTTTGCGCCGGTACCCGCGGCACATATGACTCTTACTGCCCGGGAACCGGCGAGCCGAGCCGCAACTTACCCGCGCCTCTCTCACCGATAGCGAATATCAGGACCCGCAATCAATTGGACGGGATGATCGCGGTAGAAGATTACTGACTGGCAGCAGCGGAGTTTCATGCGAATCAAGTTTTGGGGCGTGCGCGGCTCCACGCCCACTCCACAGCCCGAGAACCTGCGCTACGGGGGCAATACCTCGTGCGTCGAGGTCCGTCTGGGAGATCGCATCTTCATCTTCGACTGTGGCACCGGTTTCCGCATGCTGGGACACGCTCTGGAGCGCGAATTCGTCGACCGGCCCTTCGCGGCGCATGTCTTTGTTTCGCACTTTCATTGGGATCACATCCAAGGGATGCCGTTTTTCCGTCCGCTCTACGACAGCCCCAACAGCCAGTTCATCTTCCACTCCTCAGGCCGGACGCGGCGCCTGGAGCAGGTCATGGCCGAGCAGATGGCTTCGCCCTACTTCCCCGTGAACCTCGATCAGATGAAGGCGACCCGGCGCTTTTACGACATCGAAAATGGTTGCCTCAACATGGGAGACGGCATTCAAATCAAAACCGCGTACCTGAATCATCCGCAGGGATGCATGGGATTCCGTTTGGAGACCAAAGACGGCATCCTGGTTTACGCCACCGATAATGAGCCCGGCGATGCCGACTTTGATAAAGCGGTGCGCAAGCTGGCCGATGGCGCCGACATCCTAATTTACGACGCGCAGTACCTTCCCGAGGAATACGCCGCTCGCCGCCGCGGCTGGGGACACAGCCACTGGCGCGAGGCTGTGAATGTGGTGATGGAAAGCGGCGCCAAGGAACTGATTCTCTACCACCACGACCCCGAGCACACCGACGCCATTGTCGACAAGGTCGTCGAAAATGCGCGCAGCTACTATCCCAAAGTCCGCGCCGCCGCCGAAGGGATGGAGATTAAGCTTTAGACCGCCCCCATTCTTCACGCCGTCACTCTCGTATCATCACTTGCTATAGCCTGAAAACCCACGCTCCTTGCGCACTCCGCTGGTCCGGCTGCCGTCGCTCATGTAAGCTAACCCGGCGGCAAGCACGATCAACGATGCTGCCGCGTGTGGGCCAAACTCCCAAGGAGACCCCGAATGGCATCCGTACTCATTACTGGAACTAGCAAAGGAATTGGTCTGGAGGCGGCACTGGCTTTCGGTCGCGCCGGGTACAAAGTCCACGCCACATGCGCAACCCTTCGCAGTCTCCGCAGCTGGCCGAAACGGCTGCGCGAGAAAAGCTGCCGATCCACATCTCGACCATGGAGGTAGATTCCTACCAGTCGGTGACGCGTGCGATCGCTGCCATCCACAAAGACCACGGACCAGTGGACGTGCTGGTCAATAACGCTGGCGTGGAACGGGCGGGCTCGGTAGAAGAGCTGCCCTTCGGCGACTTCCGGGCGGTCATGGAGACCAACTATTTCCGCGCGCTCCGCTGCATTCAGCCTCTGCTGCCGCACATGCGGCAGCGCCGCAGCGGCTGCATCGTCAACGTGACATCGGTCGCCGGGCGAATTTCCAATGCGCCGCTGACTCCCTACGCCGCTTCCAAATGGGCCCTGGAAGCATTGAGCGAGGGCCTGGCCGGCGAGATGAAGAGCTTCAACGTCCGGGTTGCCATCGTCGAACCGGGCATCATTGACACCGCCATGGCGCGGCGCATCGGAGACCCGGCAGCCGACTCTCTGTATCCGCACCGTGCGCGCTTCTCTTCCCTTTTCCAGGCATCGCTAAAAAATCAGGTGCCACCGTCCCTGGTAGGACAAAAGATTCTGGAAATCGTTGAGAGTGGGACGTGGCAACTGCGCCACCCGGTCGGGCCAAACGCCCTTCCCCTCCTGAAATGGCGGGGTCAAATGGCGGACGAAGAGTGGGTCGAGCTAAACGCCGGCGACGACGAGAGCTTTTTCCGCAGAATGGCGCGAGACCTCAACCCTGATACCCAGCCCAAGGACTAGCCGCCGCTCACGCCCGCAGGTGATACGGCATGGACACGACTGTGATTCTCTGGTTGCCGTTAAACAGCAACAGAGCCCGGATGGCTTCCGGCCGGTTGTTGTGCAGGAAATAATGATACCAGTGACTTTCCACCAATTCCGGAATCAGCATCGTAATATTGCGGTCCGGATGCGCCACCTGCTGCTGAATCGCGTAATCGACAATCGGCTTCACAATGAAGCGATAGGGTGAATCGAGAACTACCAATTTGGGCGAAGCCAGACCCGCCGCCCGGGCCGGCTTTTCGACGATCTCACTCCACTGACTTCGCAGCCTATCCGTGTCGTCCCCGCACTGAACGTGCAGCACGTGGATATCTTTCGCCAAGGTCCAGGCATAGCGCAGAGCCGTTTCCGACACCAGGCTCCAACGATCGATCGGCAACAGCACGACCGGTTCGGTCAGATTTGCCGTTTGGACCGGCGTGCTCTTTCCGATCTCTTGTGCCACCGCGGAGTAGTGTCGGCGCACCGAACGCATCATCAGAATGAGAGCCGGAATCAGAAGAACCGTGATCCATGCGCCATCGACAAACTTGGCGACCAGCACCACCACGGTAGTAATCCCGGTAGCCACGGCTCCGAGGCCGTTCAACACCATGCTGCGCGCCGCACCCGGTCCCCCGTTTCGCTTCCAGTGCACCACCATGCCGGCTTGCGAAAGCGTAAACGCCAGAAATGCCCCCACCGCATAGAGAGGGATCAGGCGGTCGGTGACGCCACGGAAGATAATCAGCAGAAGGCCGGTGAGCAGGGCGAGCGCATAGACACCCTGGGCAAAGACCAGCCGGCGTCCGCGAATCACGAAAGCGTGCGGCAGGTATCCATTTTGTGCGATGGCGCGGGCCAGGCGCGGGAAATCCGCAAATGCCGTGTTGGCCGAAAGCGACAGCACCACCAGGATCGAGCCAATGCTGAGCCAGTAGAAAGCGCCGCGGCCCGTGACCGCGGCCAGCAACTGCGAGAGCACGCTTTCGTATCCGGGCATTCCCGGATCTGTCGCTGCGATTCCGTAGGCTGGGACGAGGTACGCGATTCCCAGCAGCAACACGATCAGGATCGCAATGATGATCGTCAGGGTCCGCTTGGCGTATTGCGCGGTAGGTTCACGAAATGCCATGACCCCGTTGCTCACAGCCTCGACTCCAGTCATCGCGGTGCAACCGCTGGAGAAGGTGCGCAGCAGGAGCCAGGCGCTCACAGTTCCAGTGACTCCCGCCAACTTCGGAAGAACCACCACGGGAACCGGATGACCTCCCGCAGCCAGCGTCTTGAAGATGCCAACCCCGATCAATCCCAGAAGGCAAGCGATGAAAATGTACGTCGGCAACAGAAATACGCCGCCACTCTCCCGCACGCCGCGCAAATTGATGAGCGTGATCAAGGTCAGAATCCCCAGACATAGAGAGAGCGTATCGCGCTCGAGCGAGGGAACCGCTGAAACCAGAGCGCCCACCCCGGCGGAGATTCCGACAGCCGCAGTCAGCACGTAGTCGATCATGAGCGCAGCCGCAGCCAAGAGGCCCGCCGCTCCCCCCAGATTCTCTGTGGCAACGGTGTACGAACCTCCACCTTGCGGATAGGCGGCAATGGTCTGCCGATAAGAGAAGTACACGATGCCGAGCAGGACCACGATTCCGATCGTGATCGGCCACACGTAGATCGACCCCGCCATACCCAGCGGGATGAGCAATGTGAGAGCAGCTTCGGGACCATAGGCCGCCGAACTCAGCGCATCCAGGCCGAAGATCGGAATGCCCTTCAGCGGGCCGATGCGCTCCGCCTTTTCTTCCTCCGTGGCGAGAGGACGACCGAACAGGGTGTCGACAAGGTTCATGGTACCTTTCTGCTTTTCGCGCCGCTCTCGGAATTAATCGCCCGACCCGATCTTTTCCCCGCGCCTCAACCTCCGGTCAAAGAAATCGGCGGTCGCCGTGTAGGCCCGTATCCAGTCCCGCCACCTCAGAAATCCGTGGATCTCGTCGGGCAGAATGAGTTGTTCGAAGGGTACGTGCTGCGCGCGTAACCGCTGCACCAGGTCCACGGTCTGGATGAAGGGCACGTTGCGGTCGTCGTCGCCATGGATGAGCAGTACCGGCGACTTCCACATGCTCACATAGGCATCGGGCGAGGAATCCCATGCCAGCTTGACTGCAGCTTCCGCGTCCGGCGGGCGCAGAGCCAGATTGCCGAAGTAGGGACGCTCGGTGAGGAAGACGCTCCAGTCATGCACACCGTGGAAGTCCACACCCGCTTTGAACAGGTCCGAATTGCGGGCCAGCCCCATTGCGGTCAAAAACCCACCGTAGGAGCCACCCCACAATCCAATCTTTTCTCCGTCAACTTCCGAAAGAGCCTGAAGGTATCGCCCGGCGGCCACAACGTCCTTGTACTCCGCCGCTCCCCTCCAGATCGTGTCGGGTGCTTCGCGAAAGGCGCGTCCGTACATAATGCCGAGCCGGTAATTCACAGACAACACTGCGTATCCGCGGCTGGCCAGGTACTGATTTTCGGCGTAAGCATTGTGGTAATAATCCATGTAGTGGAATCCCAGCATCATCTGGCGGACCGGGCCGCCATGCATGAAGACCAGCCCGGGAAGCTTTCCACTTGCGTTGCGCGGCAGGAAAAGCTGGCCGTGTAGTGTGACTCCATCGTCGCTATGAAAAATGACCTGCTTGGGAATCACCAGTGAAGCCGACGGAAAGTCCCTGGGCAGTGCCTGCTTCGCGATCATTTGGCGGGCCTTCCCGGTCACTTCGTAGGGCATGGCGGGTGAGGTCGCCGTGGAGCCCAGGCAAATAACGCTCTTGCCGTCGCCGGTCTCGACGGGCGACCACTCCATGGTCTCGCCGCTCGTCAGGGCCTGCGGGGTGCCCCCGGCTGCCGCCACGCGCCACAGGTGCCTCCGATCCACATCGTCCTGGTTGGAGGAGTAGATGACCCAGGCCTTGTCCGGGCTGAGGGTGACGTCTTCCACGTCAAAGTCGCCGGGGGTGAGCAGCGTCGCCGCGCCTCCAACTGCGGCAATCGAATACAAGTGATTGCGCCCATCCTGCTCCGATGCAAATATGACTCTTCCATCAGCCGCAAAGTTGAGCGAGGCATCTTCCGTGAGATCGGGCAGAGAATCGTCTAACTTCTCCCCGCTACGCCAGAGCAGGCGCGCGGTTCCGCTGGCGGCATCGGCAATCCAAAGAGACCATGGCTTGGGGCGAACCGGAATGAGCGGCAGCTTCTGCTCATCGCCGGCAGTGCGTACAAAGACAATCCAGTTGCCGTCCGGCGACCAGCGCGGCGTGGAATCCTTGTCCACGCTCGGCGCGAGGTAGCGAATGAAATCGCCATCGAAATCGTAAATGGAAACCAGGCTGTGACCTTCCCGCTGGCTGACGAACGCAATGTGCTTGCCATCGGGCGACCACTTCGGTTGCTCTGCAGCCCCGCGCACCGAGGCCAGTTCCTTGGCCTGCTGTTCTCCGTCCACGCTGGCGAGCCAAAGTTTTTTCTTTGCGGACCACAGAGCCCACTTGCCGTCGGGTGAAATCTGAATATCCTCACAGCCCTCGTCGGGGCAACCCATTTCGCCCAGCAGCCGGGGCGCTGCGTTTTTACGATCCACATCGAGCGCAAACACCTGCTGTTTGGCACCCCTCGTCCAGCTCGCAGGATTGGCGCTTTCTTTTGCGTCATTCAATTCGCTGCCCAGGGCATAGAGGAAAGCCTTGCCGTCGGGCGTGAGCCGCAGGCTGGCGATGGGCTGGCCGTCGTCCGCGTTGTAATCAGTCACCTGGTGCGCCGTCCGAACGAAGTCAGGACCGTCAGCTACCCACACGTTGCGCACTCCCTTCGCATCAAAGACCCAGGCGATGCGGCTGCCATGCGTGGCAGCCACTAGTTCGGCCGGAAAAGCCGAGCCCGTAACCTGCTCCAACGTGAATGGAGATTGCGCCGATACAGCCGCGGAGTCTAGGATCACAGCTAATAGGATCAAACCTAGAGCGATGGGCAAGAGAAGTTTGGCGAAGGCCATAGGGCGCTAGGGTAATTGAACAGCCCGATACCTGCCAAATGAAGAGGTGGAGTCTCCTGGTGATTTGGTGTTGATGAGACTGGCGCACCACCTTCCCGGTCGGCTTGCTTCTCAACCATCCCCGCTCATATACTCGGAGCGTTTGCCCGCCTCCGATCGGGAATCGTCCGGCGCCGGCCAAGCATCGACCCTGCCATCATTCCGGAGAATATTCTTATGACGACGATCGCCCCCACCCCGCACATGGATAAAGAGGCCAACCCGTGGGAGTCGCAGAGCGCCCGCTTCGACCTGGCCGCACAGAAACTCAACCTCGATGAGGGCCTGTGGAAGGTTCTGCGCTATCCCAACCGCGAGATCATCGTGCACATTCCCGTTCAGATGGACGATGGCCATCTCGAGGTCTTTACCGGCTTTCGCGTGCAACATTCCATCGCCCGCGGCCCGGCCAAGGGCGGGATCCGCTACGCACCCGACGTCACGCTGGATGAAGTGCGCGCGCTCGCCAGTTGGATGACCTGGAAGTGCGCCGTGGTCAACATCCCCTTCGGCGGCGCCAAGGGCGGCGTGATTTGCGACCCGCACAAAATGTCCATGGGCGAAGTCGAGCGCATGACCCGCCGCTACACCTCGGAGCTCATCGAATTCATAGGCCCTGAGAAAGACGTCCCCGCCCCCGACGTCAATACCAACGAACAAGTCATGGCCTGGATGATGGACACCTACTCCATGCACATGCGCCAGACCGTGACTGCCGTCGTGACCGGCAAGCCGATCAACATTGGCGGATCGCGCGGGCGCCGCGAGGCCACCGGCCGCGGAGTGATGGTGGTGTGCGACGAGGCCTGCCGCAAGCTGGGCATTGATCGAGAACGCGCTCGTGTCATCGTGCAGGGATTCGGAAATGTCGGCTCCAATGCCGCGCAATTGATGCACGAAGTCGGATACAAGGTGATTGGCGTCGCAGAAGTGGGTGGCGGCCTGCACAACAAGAACGGGATCGATCTGAAAGCATTGGTGGACTTCCGCCAGAAGAATGGAACGGTACACGGCTTCCCCGGTGCGGAGAAGTGCGACGCGGCCGACCTGCTGACTACAGAGTGCGAAATCCTGATCCCGGCCGCAACCGAAAACGTCATCACCAGTCGCAACGTGGACCAGGTCAAGTGCCGCATCCTCGCCGAAGGCGCCAACGGGCCAACCACCTCGGCCGCCGATGACGTGCTCAACGACAAGGGTGTCTTCGTCATTCCCGACATTCTCGCCAACGCCGGCGGCGTCACTACTTCTTACTTCGAGTGGGTGCAGGACCGCCAGGGCTACTTCTGGAAAGAGTCGGTGGTTAACGAGCAACTGGAGACCATCATGAAGTCGTCGTTTGACGACGTCGTGCGCTACGCTGAAACTCACCACGTCAACAACCGCATCGCGGCCTATATGCTGGCGATCGACCGCGTGGCCTACACCATCCGCCAGCGCGGCATTTACGCGTAACGGCCAGTGAAGGAGAACTCATGAGATCGGCAGAGAGAACGCTGTTGGCACAAATCGCTGTTCTGATCTTCGCACTTTCGCTTGTCAGCGGTGTGGCTGCAGGGCAGGGCCCCGAACCGGGCTCAAAACCTGAAGCCATGGCCTCTCCGGCTCAGATGGCAAAGCCGGCGGCCGCCGACAAGCTCGACCTCAACACGGCGACGAAAGATCAGCTCAAGGCGCTGCCAGGCATCGGCGACGCTTACTCGCAGAAGATCATCGATGGCCGGCCCTACCGCGCCAAGAACGAACTCGTTCAAAAGAAGATCATTCCGCAGGCCACCTACGACAAGATCAAGGACATGATCATCGCCAAGCAAGTCAAGGCCGACAAGATGGCTCCCGCGCCGAAATAATGCCTCAGGTGAGCCACTCCGGCAATGGGTCTTGATGACATTGGTTCTGATTGCGCTGGGCAATGCTACACCAACGGGCCTCAACCGAGAGATTTGCCTCTCTCGAACCAGCCGCATCATCCACATTGCGGGGCGGCTCCTTGTGGGCGCTCATGATTCTCGCTGAAGTGGCGATTCAGTTGTGGCACTTGCCTACTCGGAGATAGCCGGCCCTCCTCACTGCTGCTGCAAACCGCTGCAAACCATCATGCGTTGCGTTCCCCTCGGGGGTGGAGCATAATCAATCAAGTTTCCGGCTGGCCTCCGGGACCGTCTCCCAAGTGTGAACCTACCCAACTCCATCACGCTGAGTCGTATCCTCAGTATCCCTCTGCTGATCTGGATCCTTTCCAGCGCTCGCTTCAGTAGTGTCAGTGGCGAGAAGGAGTTGCTGGCTTCCATCGTGTTTATCGCCGCTGCCATGACCGATGGGATTGACGGTTATCTCGCGCGCCGGCGAGGGCAGATCACCGCGATGGGAATTCTGCTCGATCCGCTGGCCGACAAACTTCTGATCGCTGCCGCCTTCGTTGTGCTGGTGCAACTCAACCCCAGCCTGGTGCCCGCGTGGGTGGCGATTGTCGTCATAGGCCGCGAGTTCCTGGTAAGCGGCCTCCGATCCATCGCCGCTTCGGAAGGTTTCACGATCGAAGCCAGCGACCTGGGCAAGTTCAAGATGGTGGTGCAAATCGTTTCGGTGGTGGCGGTCATTTTCGATCATCGCTGGAAGGAATGGCCCATCTACAGCCACTACTTTTTCCCCATTCACTGGATCGCCTACCTGGCGATCTGGTTCATGGTGTGTGTATCGCTGGTGTCGGCGATCGACTACTTTGTCGCCTTCTGGTCGAGAATTGACCGGCGCGTGGTCAAGCGCCGCCGCCGCGCCTTCATTCTGAGCCGGCGCAGAAAGCCCGTGCCGGTGCCGCCGCAGGCGGACCGCGATGTCGCTACTTCCACATAGTCCGGTAGCAGTCGATTCAGAGTATTCTCAGGACGAGCGAACCCTGCTGCTCCGGCTGGCGCACGATTCGATTCTCTCGGCTCTGGAACAGCAGGAAATCCCTCTCGATCCGCCCACTGAACACCTCGCGCAGCCTCGCGGAGTATTCACTTCGCTGCATCTGGGCGGTCAGCTGCGAGGATGCGTGGGTTACGTCCTTCCGGTGGGCTCGGTTTATCGTGCGGTGGCTGAGACCGCTCGCGCTGCCGCCTTCGAAGACAGCCGCTTCTACCCCGTAACACGGGAAGAAGCCCCGGCGCTCGAAATCGAACTCAGCATCCTCTCGCCCCCACAACCGATTCAACCTAAAGCCGTCGAAGTCGGCCGCCATGGGCTCTTGATCGGCATGGCAGGGCAGCGAGGGCTGCTTTTGCCGCAGGTGCCGGCAGAACATCACTGGGATCGGGTGACGTTCCTCGAACAGACCTGCCGTAAGGCGGGTCTGCCGCGGAATGCGTGGCAGCAAGGTGCGACTATCGAGGCGTTTACGGCAGAGGTCTTCGGAGATGAGGCAGTCAAGCTCGGATGATCTTTCACCGTGGTTCGATGACCGCCGGTTTTCCGCGCTTCCTCGATGAGCTTGTCATCTAGTGCCAGGTTCGTTGCCATGTGTGGAGCACTACACATCCTTGTGTGTAGAACAAATGGACTGGATAGCGTCCCCCTATGCCGATTGGCCGACGGAAGCGTCGGGGTGAGGGTTAGAGCCGAATGCAGCCGGTATCGACGTCGGCGGACGCTCGGCACACAGCGAAGCCGGGGACGGTTTTCCGTCCCCGGCTTCGGACCGCGTCCATTGATCTTGACTAGTTCACTTGATCCACTTCTACGTTATCGCCCGCGTGCACATCCTCCAACGAGAAAACGATCATGCCCGTCGCGGTGGTCGGCGTGACGCCGATAATGACGATCTCGCCGACAGACCGGCGCGGCAGGTCGCGCACGTGAATCACCGGCCCGTTACCCTTGGTAAACATGTGCGGGTCAACCGACGGTGTCTTCATCTGGGTGTCCTCGGCTATGGCCGCCTTGAATGAGAGTGAATCCACGGGGTCGTTCAGATCAGCATCATAGGAGCGCACGGCCCGGAAGTAGTCGCCGACCTTGACACCTTGGTTCGCGCCCACGTTGATGTACACCTTGTGACCGGTACCCAATTGCGAATCGAAATCCTTACCCATCACAATGCGGCCGGAAAGCTTGCTGCTCGAGGGCAGAAAGAGATCGAATTTCGCCGGAGTGCGGAAGGCTACAGTCAGTTTCTCGGCAAACGGTATCGCGGTGTCCCCCGGATTGATGCCGTCGCAGGCGTATTCGATACGCGCGATCGCCATCCGGCTTCGGGTGTCAATGATCCTCACCCGGCCGACTTCCTCATAGGGCTGGCCGGTTTCCTTGAGCAGCTTCTTTTGCCCAGGGAACATCTCATATTCGTTGACGTCGCGCAGGGCACGCACGATTTCGTATTCGGCTCCGGCGCTATAACCGGTGCCCTGGAGATACACTACATCGCCGCGCGTAAACTTCGTGGTGCTGGGAGTTTCCAGGCCACCGACGACATAGTTGGCATCGGGCAGGATCTGTTTGCTGATGAAGCCAGCGCAATACAAATCGGCGTAGGTCGGGGTCTGCACCCGCTCAGTCGGGAAACTGGCCGAACTCGGCGCAGTTCCTTGCGGTACGTCTGCAGTGGCATCCTGGCCCGATTGAGCCCATCCGGCCGTCGCCAGCAACAACAATAACAGTCCTGTTTTCTTCATGTTACCTCCGGGCGAGACCACCGAGCGTCCCCGTCCCTAGTTAAATTCCAGAAAAGAAAGGCTTCAGCCGGAAGGTAACAAGGGGGTAAGGGTGGGTCAAGGTTACGAGGGTGAGGGGCACCCTAGGCAAAAGTTTTTTCGCCGGAACTACTAATCCGTTGTTGCATATGGAATTACTCCCCTGTAATAATTCGCCGTTTCCATTATGCGCATGAACGTGAGTGATCGAACCTGGAAATGACCTCCACCCCGGGCTACCCGTCGCGTCTTCTGCCATTGCGTTTGCCACGAGTCTGCGTTGCGGTGATCGGTGCCGATGCCAACCAGATGGTCGAAAAGGCAGAGGCTCTGGCCAGGGATAACTCCTTTCTTGAGTTCAGGTTGGACTACCTCGCCAAACCCGGGTTGGCGCTGCCGAGGATCAAACGCTTCACCGAGTCTCATCCCGGAACGGTGGTCATTGCCACCTGCCGCCGGCTCAGCAGCGGAGGGAAATTCAAGGGTTCGATCGCCTCCCAGCTGGATATCCTCAGCAAGGCCGCAGCGGCCGGCTGCCAGTTAGTCGACGTCGAACTTCAAACCACCAGCAAGTGCAAGCCGGAACAACTTCAAAAGTTGCGGAGCCGCGCCGCCCTGATCCTTTCGTTCCACGATTTCCGGGGGACCAAGAAGCTCGACGAGACGCTGGAGAAAATGCTGGCCTATCCCGCCGACTTCTATAAGGTCGTCAGCACGGCTACAACGCTTTCCGACAACGTCGCCATGATCAAGTTTCTCGGCCGTCGGGGTGACCGCCATTCCCTGGTTAGCATGTGCATGGGAGAGCAAGGAATCATCAGCCGCGTCCTGGGAGTACGCGCGGGGAGCGTTTTCACCTTCGCGTCTGCTACTGCGGCGGAGGCCACCGCTCCCGGACAGGTGACGGCCCAGGAATTGCGCAACGTATATCGCATCGAGCAACTGGACGCCGCTACGCGCGTTTACGGGGTGGTTGGAGATCCCATTGCACATTCGCTGTCTCCGGCCATCATGAACGCGGCGTTCCGCCGCGAAAATGTGAATGCCGTCTACCTCACCCTGCATGCGAAAACCCTGAAAGATCTGCTGACCTGCGTGCGGGAGATCCCCATTCACGGCATCAGCGTGACCATGCCCTACAAAGAGGCGATTCTGCCGCATCTGGACAATACCGACTCCCACACCACCAAGATCGGCGCCTGCAATACAGTCGTGCGCGCGCAGGATGGCAAGCTTTACGGCTTCAACACGGACGCCTCGGGGATTGTCCGGCCTCTCGAACGCCGGCTGAATACGTTGGAAGGCGCGCGCATTCTTGTTATCGGAGCCGGCGGAGCCGCTCGCGCGGCGGTGTTCGGACTGAAGGAGCGGGGCTCGGAAGTTTACATTCTCAACCGCACCGCTGCCCCCGCCAAGAAACTGGCACACCGGGCCCATGCGCGTATCATGAAGCGCGCCGATCTAAAGAAGCTGGCGTTTGATGTCATCATCAATGCTACTCCGGTGGGAATGGGGAACGCGCGAGAGTCGCCGCTGCATGAGAACGAGATCAATGCCCGCTATGTCTTTGACATGGTTTACGATCCGGCCGAAACACGCCTTTTGAAACTGGCCAAAGAACGGGGCGCGCAGATCATTCCCGGCATCGAGATGTTCGTCCATCAGGCGGCGCGCCAGTTTGAGATCTGGACCGGCAAACCCGCTCCTTGGGACGAGATGCTGCGAGTCGTGCTTCTGGCTTTGCAGGAGCGCGCCAACCGCGCTTCCAGTGGAAAGTAAAAGCAAATGATGCCTTTCGTAACGAAAAAGTTGCTTTTTTCAATGTGCCTAAAGTAATATGCAAGTAGGGAATGTGACTGTAAGCATTTCCGGTTCGTTCAAGACCCTGTACCGCCCGTTTCCATACTTCCAAACTCGCAGTTTCACAGCTTTGGTTAAAAACTCGACGTGGAAGCGGCTTGCTCCGCCTCCATCCCGGTTCGGAGAGTTCAAATATGGCGTGGTACGCGTACTGTCTTACCGAGCATCAAACCCTCCCCAATGGAACCCGCACTCGCCGCCCCTTCCTGCTCGAGGGCGTTCAGGGGGTCAATGGCGCAGCGGTTCTGAGCTATCCCAGTGGTGAATTCGCGGTAATTGTCAGCGAATATGACCACGCAGCCGGTGAACTGGACCAGAAATCCGCAATTGACCACGCCCGCGTGGTCAGCAACTGCTTCCGCAATTCCACCGTATTGCCATTCAAGTTTGGAACCATTTTTGACAGCGACGACGCACTCCGCCAAGCCGTGCGGGTGAATCGGCGCGCCTTCGGCCAGAGCGTCGCCCGGCTGCGGGGCAAGTCCGAGATGCATATCAAGTTGGTCGTCCGGGACGGCTCCCTGCGCGAGGCCATGATCGACGTCGAACTGCCGGACACCGTGGGCGGCGACTATCTCTCCAAGCTGCGGGTAAAGGCGTCGCGGGAGCGGGAGCGCCAAACCAAGGCTCGGGCCTTATCCGTACAGGTCCACAAGCTCTTTAATCCGCTGGAGGAGGAAGTGAGCTGCAAGAAGGTGGCTCCGGAGGGCATGCTTATCGACATCGCCCACTTGATCGACTCCAAGAGCGTGGAAAAATACCAGAACCGCTACAGTACCGCCGCCAAGCAGTTAAAGAACTGCGAGGTGGCAATCAGCGGTCCGTGGCCGCCCTATCACTTCCTGCCTGGAAAGCTGCGAACGGTGGCGGGAAACAGCTAGAAATTCCGCGCTTCCATTTGCCCGGATCGGCCAAAACCCGCGCCGGGCTTGGCATTTCGGGCTGCTTGGTAGCAGAATGCATCGAATGTGCATTCTTCTGCACTTCTTCATTAGTGTCGGCGCGGGGAAGATATTGACTGCTCCTCGAATCGATCTCCACTAAATCCTTTCCAGTCATTCACTTGTCCGGCAACGTGATCAGCAGCACCAATGTTGCGCGCTTTGGCGCGGGAAATGCTTCTCTGCTTTGTAATAAAGAGGCCGCTAACTCAAGCATGACCACTCTCTTCGATTCTCCGTGTCACTTCCCGAACTGCCATTCCTGGCGGAATGGCATGTTGCATCGCCTTTCCTGACATACCCACCTTTTGCCTCTTTGAACTTGGCTCCAGCAATGGGGCCATTTTTTATTTATGTGCCGGAAAAATCTTTCGAAACAGTGGTTTTTTCATTCCGACCTGCGCTCAGATACACTGGCTGCCTGCCATGACCAAGACTAGCCTCACCAGAAACATTCTGGCCACGATTCTTACCCTGATTCCGCTGAACACGGTGAATGCCCAGAGCCAACAACCTAAACCATCGGCGACCCCGTTCGGGGCTGCGCCGCAGCTGTCGCAGGCTCAGCAGGAGAACTTCCCGCCGCAATTGCTGGACGAACTGGCTGCCATTAAGACCTCCGCGATGGGAGATGACTACACCTACCGGCAGCTTGCCCATCTGACGGAAAACATCGGCCCGCGGCCCACCGGATCGCTACAGGCAAAAGCCGCCGTCGATTACGTGGCCGCCGAACTGCGCAAGATTGGGCTCGAGGTGCAACTCGAAGAAGTGAAAGTACCACACTGGGTGCGTGGAGCCGAAACGGCGGAACTGGTCGAATACCCCGGCCAGGCTACAGGCACATCGCAGAAGATCGTACTCACGGCCTTGGGCGGAAGCACGGCGACGCCGGCGGAAGGAATCGTCGCCGAGCTGGTCGTGGTCAACAATTTCGACGAACTGAAAACCCTGGGTCGCGACGAGGTCGCCGGCAAGATCGTTCTGTTCAACGAACTTTTCGACAAACAGAAGAGCGCGGCGGGACAGGCCTTCGCGGCCTACGGCGAAGCTGTGCGCTATCGCGGAGCCGGGGCCAGGGCAGCGGCGGATTTGGGCGCGGTGGCCGCTTTGGTGCGCGCCGTTGGCGACTCCGATTTCCGCCTGCCGCATACCGGCTGGAGTTCCCCGGCGGGCATCCCCGCCGGCGCGGTTACCGCCGAAGATGCGGACTTGATCGCCCATCTTTTCGGGCAAGGCAGTGTACGTATGCACCTTACGCTGACGCCGCAAAAACTCTCCGACGAGACCAGCTACAACGTAATTGCCGACCTTAAAGGCAGCGAACATCCGGAGCAACTGGTAGTGGTCTCCGGGCATCTCGATTCGTGGGACCTGGGCACTGGCGCCATCGACGACGGCGCGGGTGTCGTGGTTGCCATGGAGGCGGCCCAGGTTCTGCAGAAATTGCACCTGCGCCCCAAGCGCACCCTGCGCGTCATTGCCTGGATGGACGAAGAGAGTGGAGGATCGGGGAGCCAGGCATATACCAAAGATCACGCCTCTGAATTCTCCAATCATGTCGCCGCCATCGAAAGTGACGCCGGGGCCGCGCATCCGTTGGGCTTTGATCTTAAAATGACGGCAGCGGCTGCTGAACTATTGCAGCCCGTGGTAGGAGCGCTGCAAAGTTTTGGAGCGACCGTGCTGCAATCGAGCCCCTACCCTCCGGGAGCCGACATTGCTGCCATGTCGGAGGCAGGCGTACCCTCGTTGGGCATCATGCAAGATGGCCGCACCTACTTTCACTACCATCACAGTGCCGCCGATACGCTGGACAAGGTCGTTCCCAGCGAATTGCGCGAGAACGCTGCTGCCATGGCCGTCATGGGATACGCGCTGGCCAGCATGAAGAATCCACTGCCGCGATAGTCGCTTGATCGAAATCACATCCCTCCGATCAGGCCGCAAATAGCATTCTGGTCGCGTTCTGATTTGCTGCAGCCCTTTGGAGCGGTTGACGCATCTCAATTTTGGCGCTTATCATCATGGTTTGCCCTAACCAATCGGGACGCCTCCGAAGAAGGTGGCGTCCCAAGACTTTTGTTATGGCTATTTTGAATGGGCCGGTTGAAGTGACCTATGGACAAGAAGAAGCTGGAAACGTTTAAGAAGCGTTTGGAAACGCGGCAGCAGGAATTGCGCCGCACCGTGAACCGCACGCAGGCCGACGGCCGCTCCGCCGACGAGGACACGGCGCAGGACATCGCCGACCGCGCGGCCAGTTCCTACACCAAAGAGTTCCTGTTCAGCCAGAGCAACAACGAGCGGCAACTCCTGCAGATGGTCGAGAAGGCGCTGGCTCGCATTCGCGAAGGCACCTTTGGCGAATGCATCCACTGTGGCAAAGAGATCAACCCGAAGCGGCTGGAGGCAGTGCCGTGGACCCGCCACTGCATCGAATGTCAGGAAAAACTGGAGCAGGGATTGCTCGAAGAAGCTCCGCGCTAAGACGACTTTGCGATCAGCAAAGCCGCCAACTTTGGCGGCTTTGCTGTTTCTGCCGAGAGGCACGCCTTAGGCCACAGGGTTCAACTGAAGCGGCAGCCTCCGCAGCCGTTGTCCCGACGCCGCGAAAATCGCATTCGCAACGGCCGGCGCGATCGGCGGCAAGGCCGGTTCGCCCATTCCGCCAGGGTCATCCCTACTCTCGGTCAAGTGCACTTCGATCGTCGGAGCCTCGTTGATCCGGATGGGATCGTAGCCGTCGAAGTTCGTCTGCTCAACTGCGCCATGGTTGATCGTGATTTCATTCTTCAGCGCCGCGCTCAATCCATAGATGATCGCGCCCTCCGTCTGCGAACGCACCGACTCCGGATTCACGATCCACCCGCAATCGACGGCGGCCACAATGCGATCGATCTTGAAATTGCTGCCGCTGACCGTGACCTCTGCCACCTCGGCAAAGTAGCTGCCGAATGACTTGTAGCTAGCGATGCCGCGCCCCTGGCCTTTCGGCAGGGGCTTGGCCCAGTCGGATTTCTCGGCAGCCAATTCAAGTACGGCTCGCAGCCGTGCCGGGTCCACGTCTTCGTCGTCCTTCGGCTTCCAGTTGGGCGGCTTCACCAGCAGCATTTTTCGGAACTCGACCGGATCCTTTCCTGCTGCAGCCGCGAGTTCGTCAATGAAGCTTTCCACCGCGAAACCGTTGAACGAGTGCTCGACCGAACGCCACCACGCGCGCGGCACAGCGCTCGCTGCGGGATTATATTCGAGCCGCACACTTGGAATTGCATACGGCATCTGCCGGGCCCCCCCGGATTCGTCGTTCCCCGCCGGAGTCTTCGGGTCCCAATATCCCTTAATCGACGTAGAGGCCAGGGTATGGAACCAGGCAACGGGGCGGCCGGAGGCGTCTATCGCACCTTGCATGTGATGACATGCGGCGGGCCGGTAGAAGTCGTGCGTCATGTCGTCTTGGCGCGACCACACTAGCTGCACCGGCTTGCCGACGATCTTTGCGATCTGCGCTGCCTCCGCCGGGAAGTCGGCCATGTAGCGGCGTCCGAACGCACCGCCCATAAGGGTTGTGTGAACGACGACCCGTTCGTTCTTGACGCCCAACACTTTCGCCACGGTTCGCTGGACCCAGTCGGGCGATTGTGTCGGTGCCCACACCTCCGCCTCGGTCCCGCGCGCGTGGACCGTGATATTCATCGGCTCCATGGTGGCGTGTGCCTGCAGCGGAAGCTCGTACAAGGCTTCGACCTTCTTCGCGCCATTGGAGAGCACCGCCTCGACGTCTCCGTCATTGCGCAGGCGCTGGCCCGGCTTCTGCACCGCTTCGTGCAGGGCGGCGCGCATGCCATCGCTCGACTCGGAGACGGCCGCGCCGTGATCCCAGGTGATCTGAAGAGCGTCTCGACCCTTGATCGCGGTCCAAGTCGAGTCCGCCACGACCACGACACCTCCGGCAGTGAACATGTCGCCCGGCATAGCCGGGATCTCGAAAACATCGCGCACACCGGGAACCGCCTTCGCCTTGGCCGCTTCGAAGTGCGCCGGTTTCCCGCCGAACGTGGGACACCGCGCCACTACCGCAAACAGCATTTCTGGAACGCGGACGTCGAGTCCAAATTGTGCACTGCCGTTGACTTTCGCCGGGATGTCGACCCGTGGCACGGCATGGCCGATCAATTCGAATTTTGAATCGTCTTTCAGGGACACTTTTTCCGGATCGGGCCTTGGCAGTTTCGCCGCCGCCTCCACCAGTTCCCCGTAGGTCGCCTTGCGCGAAGATTTCTGGTGCAGCACGGTGGCCTTCTTCGCCGCGCACTCAGCCGGCGGCACACTCCACTTCGCCGCCGCCGCAGTGATCATCAATTCACGCACGGTCGCGCCCGCACGCCGCAGCGGCATGAAATTCTCCATCGTGCTGCCGCTTCCGCCCGTGCCCAAGTGCGGATAAATATCAGGCCGCGTTTCGGCTTGTTCTACGCTGACCGAATTGAAATCGACCTCGGCCTCTTCGGCGAGAATCATCGCCAGTCCGGTCCTGATCCCCTGACCCATTTCTGACTTGGCCACGATCAGCGAAATCTCTCCGCTGGGCTTTAGGTGAATCCAGGCATCAAACGGATTCGGAGCCGGCTTCTTCGGCCCACGTTCGTTTTCCTGCGCCTGAAGGAGCGGCTCGGAAAGACGGACGCCGATCATCATCCCTGCACCTGCCACGGTTCCTCGAACTACGAACTCCCGGCGGCTGATGGTCATGGTTATGCTCCCTTCCCGGTGCCGGCACTGGCACGATGAATGGCTCGCCGGATCCGCTGATACATGCCGCAGCGACATAGATTGCCGATCATCGCGGCTTCAATCTGATCGTCGGCGGGATGAGGAGTTTTCGCCAGCAGCGCCGCCGCCGACATGATCTGCCCCGGCTGGCAGTATCCGCATTGCGGCACCTGCTCAGCAATCCACGCCTGCTGCACGGGATGCGAGTTGTCCGCCGAGAGGCCCTCGATCGTGGTGATTTTCTTCGTGCCGACGGAAGACACGGCGGTCTGGCATGAACGCACCGCCTCGCCGTCCAGGTGGACCGTGCAGGCCCCGCACACTCCCATCCCGCAGCCGTACTTGGTGCCCGTCAGGTTCAAGTTGTCGCGCAACACCCACAACAGAGGCGTGTCCGGAGCGATCTCAACCTCATGCGGGCGATTGTTGATGAGCAGATGAATCGCAGCCATGGGAGACCCCAGAAGTGGAAGTTATGATGTTAGACGAGGCTACCCCAACAAGGTTTGCACGAGCAAATGAGACGTCAATAAGAAGCTATTGTTGTCGAGTAGCCCGTCCCTCGGGCTGCGACCTTTTCCGAAACCACATATGGACACTCACTTCGTCGTGCGTAGCCCAGAGTAGCGCTGGGGCGGGACAATCCGACACAAGATTACAAGTTCGCGCCGAATGCAAGCAGTCGGCCATCGCGATCCTTCACTACAAACTCACGCGACTGCCATGGCATGTTGGCAGGTCCCCGCGTGAATTCGACGCCTCGAGCGGCATACTCAGCGTAAAGCGCGTCCGCATCTTCGATGAATACGTAGGCGTCGAGCAGTTCGTCCGAATACTTGTTGGGATTGGGTGTGGGAGGTTCGGCACAGCGGAAGTGAATCGCCTGCTGGTCGCGTGCAACGATGGCGTAAACCGGCGGGTCCTGCCACTGCCCAAACACTTGAAGCCAAGCTTAGCTTCGTAATAGGCAAGGGTGCGGGGGATGTCCAGGGTGAAGAACTGAGGCGCGATCTGACGAATCATGGGGCAAGTTTACTATAGAAAATCCTGGGTGATGCCGACCGCGGTCACCGGCTGTTTTCTCCTCCTACTCGCGAGAACGGCGTTCTGATGACTCGTAAAATTTCGTGGCCGGTACTCTTCGGCAAACTGGAAGGAATCTTCAAGCGTCTGGTTTTGCCAGTAATGCGGGAAATCGATAAACGCTAGACGACTTTGCGCGATGGGTTGTTCTTTTACGTGTCGCCCCGGAAATCATAGAAGACACGAATGAGGTTGCCATCAAGATCGGCGGCCATAAACTTGCGCAGCTTCCACGGTTTGTCTTCGGGTTCGGAAACGATCTTCGCGTGCGGCCTTCCAAGGTGCGAAGAGTTGGTCTGCCCCAGCCTTGCGATCGAGATTGAGCCAGAAAAGGATCGGGCTAAGTTGCCGTAGGACTGTCGGAAGGATTGGTTGGTGATCAACAGACTGCAATTCTCCCTTGCGATGCCAGCAATGCCGCCTTGGTCATCGCCCCAATCGAAGCTAAAGCCCAGCGTGTTGACATAGTAGGCAGCGGCTTTGTCGACGTTGGCCGCGGGTATTTCCGGAACCGGAGCGGGGAACGTCATGCGGTGAACCGTACCACGAGAACGCGACTTGGATACCCAGGAACTGGAGGGGGTCGAGTTCAAGGAATTAGTTCGACGATCGTTCGCGATTAGCCCCGGAGTGTTGATCAATCCGACAATTCCCTATTTTCCGCAATGCAGAAAAAATTCTGCTTAAGTCAACGCGTATGGGTTTCGCCCTCGCTGGCTGCTGGCGGGACGCCCGACGGACCGGCCCTGAACGGTCAAAGCGACGATGCTCCCTAGTTCGCGGCTTTCTGGCGTTCCTGCGCCTCCGCTCCCGGCATCACGTTGTTGAGCGGAGCTTTCCGCTGCTCCTCAAGTTCCGGGTGGGGCAGCGGCTTGCGCGGCAACATCTGGTCGCGCATCGCCGTGTTGTACACGAAAATCGCTTCCACCACGGCGGCCTGGGCCAGATCATCGGGTTGCAGGCGTTCGTAGGTATCCATGTTGGAGTGATGTGTGCGCGAGCCGTAGTCGAGCATGTCTTGAATAAACTGGAATCCCGGCACTCCCACCCAATCGAACGCTTCGTGATCGGTGCCGCCTGTGTTGCGCATCGTGATAGTGCTGACGCCCAGGTCCTTCAGCGGCTCCATCCACTGCTGGAAGATCGGCCCCACGGCAGCATTTTCCTGCAGGTAGATGCCGCGAATTTTTCCCGAGCCGTTGTCGACGTTGAAGTATCCGGAAATCTTCTGCTGGTCCGGTTTCAACTGCACGGGACCGGCAGGCTTACGTAGGAAATCCGGCAGCTTCACCTGGTCGGGAGAGGTCGAGAGCGGCACGTAGCCGAAATGCTGTTTCACGTAGCCGTATGAGCCGAATTCTCCTTGTTCTTCCCCGGTCCACAAACCCACACGGATGGTGCGCCGCGGCTGCACGTGCAGGACATTGAGGATGCGCATCGCCTCCATCGCTACGACGGTTCCGGCGCCATTGTCGGTGGCGCCGGTCGCGGACGCCCATGAATCAAGGTGTCCACCCACCATGACGACTTCATCTTTGAGCTTGGAATCGGTGCCGGGTATCTCAGCGATGGTGTCAAAGCCGTGCTCGTGATCTCCCGTGAACTCCGTCTCCACATCCATTTCGACATTGACCGGCGCATTCGCTTTGAGCAGCCGATAGACGCGCCCGTAGCTCTCGATGGCCATCACGACCAGCGGAAGCGGCTCGGCGTGCTCCCGCTGGTACGTAAACCAACCCATGCCGCCACCACCGTCGTCAAAAATCGTCCCGCCCGATCCGCCGTTGGTGCGCCCGTCGCGGCTCGGAACCACGATTCCGGCCGCGTGCTCGGCGGCGAAGAACGCTCCTGCTTTTTCGCGAAATTCCAGCCGCTTGATGAATTCCTGGAAAAAATCCTGGCGCTGGCCAACACGTACTGGATATTCTGCGGTCTCCTTTAGATTGGCATCGTCCCTCCGCTCAAACAGCGGCTTGTCTACCGGCTTCACATCACGCATCTCACCGAAGAAGACGATCTTGCCAGCCAGTTGGCCCTTGTACTTTTCGAGGTCCTTCTCGTCCTTCGCATCAACCCAGATCGCGCGTCCGTTGATGGGCCCGTGGCTCGACGGCGACCACGGCAGCGCTTGCGCGATGAACACGGCTGTGTCCGGAGCCGACATGCGTACCCATGCGTTCAGCTGGCGCCATCCCATGCCAAATTCGCCCCAATCCTCGAGGTGAGCGTTGCTGCATCCCATGGCAGTCAGCTGGTCGCGCGTCCACTCGTTGGCATGCTTCAGATTCGGAGACCCGGTCAGCCGCGGTCCGATCCCATCCATTAACCCCGAGGCATATTCCATAACGTGCGAATGCCCCAGCCCCTCGTCGCGAATGCGCTGGTACATGGTGTAGTCCAGGCTCTCGGTCGCAGGTTGAGGCAATTCGTAAGAAGGCTTGCTGTCTTTGTCGGCTTTCGCGTCCTTCGTCTGCTTATCAGCCGCGAGCGTGGAGAGGCTAAGACACAGAAGCACTGCAAAAATTGAAAGCGAATATCTGGGCGATGGCATTATTCGGTTCCTCTGAAGCGGAAAGCAGAGTAGCAGATGCCGCGGTCGTCGCGAAAGCCGTAAAGTCAGTGGGAAGCGGCCGCCAACCCGAGGCCGGGGGCCCCGTCCTTGTCGCGTTCTTTGCGACCGGGCGGGTCCTTTGATTTTCTTTTCACAGCCCATTCTGGTGACGTCTGGTGACATCCAATCTTGCCCCCAAAACCGAAAGAGCAGATCATCGTCAAGGCGAAGCCGTGCACGCAACCGCTGCCAAAAAGGCCGCAACTCTTTTGTTCTCAATATTTTGGCCTCTAAATCATTGGGGCTCAAGATTTTGCAAGCCATTTTTGCAAACCTCGCGCCCGTCGCGGCTTTCAGAGAGGTGGGGGGGTTACCCCGTAACCCGAGCGTTTCCCAAGTGAAACTGGCTCATGCGAGGGTGATCGAGGCGATGAACGAGTATTTTTTGAGCCCTATTTCACAGGGATTGAGGCTCATTTTTGACGCCCCCATGTGCCCCTGTTAGACTGTGTGTTTATCCAGCCATCACCACCACTAGAAGGGAAGTCTGTGCGCGCAGAAACCCGCCATCAACTTAAACAGGACGCATTCAGCCGAGCGACGATCGATGCCGCCGAGCGAACTGCCCATTGGACGGTCGAACACCGAACCAACCTGATAATCTCCGTGGTCATAGCGGTCGTGGTGATCGCCGGAGTCGCTGGCGGCTGGTTCTACTTGAGCGTGCAAGACGAAAAGGCCAGCGCGGAACTCTCGCAGGCTGTGCGCACACTGCAAACCCCGTTGCGCCCTGCCGGCACTCCGGCTCAGCCTGACTTCCCTACCTTCACCTCGGCCAAGGAGCGCAATGAGGCCGCCAGAAAACAATTTCAGGCGATCGTCGACAAGTATGCCCACACCCAGACGGCGGATATGGCGCATTACTTTCTGGGCGTGACGGCATCGAATTTGAGCGACAACACCGCGGCCGAGAGGAACTTCAAAGAAGTAGTTTCGTCAGGCAGCCGCGACCTGTCGTCGGTGGCTAAGCTTGCCCTGGCTTCACTCTATGGCCAGACCAACCGCACGAAGGAAGCCGTCGCTCTCTATCAGGAGTTGATCAATAAGCCGACGACCTCAGTCACCAAGGTAACGGCGCAATTGCAGTTGGCCGAACTCTACCAGGCTTCCAACCAGCCGCTCGACGCCAAGCGCACCTACGAAACGATCAAGAAAGAAAATCCCACAGGCGAGGCCGGACAGATCGCCACCCAGAAGCTAGCCGAACTGAAATAGGCAGGAGTCGAATCATACTCTTCCGGCGATATAGGAATGCGTATGACGGTAGGTCATGTTATTATGACCATAGTCTCTTGGAGCAGTTATGAAGATCATGCCGGCGGGTTATTTCAAGGCGCGCTGCCTGAAAATCATGGACGAAGTACGGACCACTCGCGAGCCCGTGACCATTACGAAAAAAGGAAAGCCGGTGGCCAAGCTGGTCCCCGCCGACGGGCAGCCGGAAGATGTCTTCGGCTGCCTGAAAGACGAAATTGAAATCGTGGGCGACATTTTGTCCCCGCTTGTCCAGCCCGGGGACTGGGAGGTTTTGCGCTGATTCTCCTGGACACTCACGCGCTCGCCTGGCTGGTGGCGGAGCCGGAACGTCTCTCGCGACCTGCGGCTTCCGCCATCCGCCGTGCGCGGATCAACGACGGCCTTGCTGTCGCGAGCATCACCGTCTGGGAACTGGCACTCCTATTCGCGCGGGGTATTCTGCGCTCCCACGGCACTGTGGAAACGGCTGTGCAGAATCTGCTGCGCCGTTCCGGAGTCGTGATACTGCCCATCACCGCAGAGGTCGCGGCCATCGCCGCTCAGTTTTCCGACGACTATCCGAAAGATCCCGCGGACCGGCTGATCGGCGCGACCGCCATGGCGGAGGGAATGGCCCTGGTAACTCGCGATCAGCGCATTCGCTCCCACCACCGACTGAAGACCATCTGGTGATCAGGGGGTGGCGCCCCCGAGCGGTGCCCATTTCCCCTTTTCCCATTGGTTGCGTACCATGTTGTCCAGTTCCCAACTCTACAACTGGAACAACATGGCCGACATCACACTCCGCGTTAACGGAAGTGCCAAGAAAGTCAGCGTCTCTCCTGAAACTCCGCTCCTCTGGGTTCTGCGCGACACTCTCGAGCTCACCGGAACAAAATTCGGCTGCGGCGCCGGATTGTGCGGCGCCTGCACGGTACATCTCGACGGCACACCGGTGCGCTCTTGCTCTATCCCGGTCGCGCAGGCCGCAGATAAAAACGTCACCACGATTGAAGGGCTCGGAGCCAACGGTCTACACGCACTGCAGCAGGCGTGGATCGCGGAAGAAGTCCCGCAATGCGGCTACTGCCAGACGGGACAGATCATGTCGGCCGCGGCACTGCTGGCAAAAACTCCGAATCCCACCGACGACCAGATCACCCAGGCGATGAACGGCAATCTGTGCCGCTGCGGAACCTATGAGCGGATTCGCAAAGCGATCCATCGCGCCGCCGGGAACGGAAGTGCGCGATGAGCCCACTCTCCCGCCGCGAATTTGTCACCGCCGGAGTCGCGGCCGGCGCAGGACTCGTGATCGGGTTCTACCTGCCGCGCGGGACCAGTTCCGGGAAAAAATCTTTCTCGCCCAATGCGTATCTGCGCATCACGCCCGACAACCGAGTCACAATCGTAGTCGCGCGTTCCGAGATGGGACAGGGCGTGCGCACGGCGCTCCCGATGATTCTTGCCGAGGAACTGGAAGCCGATTGGAAGCAGATCGAAATCGAGCAGGCCGGGGCGAGCACGTTGTTTGGCGACCAGACAACCGGCGGAAGTGCCAGCATTCGAACCACGTGGGATCCCATGCGCAAGGCCGGTGCCGCGGCACGCGAGATGCTGATTTCCGCCGCAGCGCTGACCTGGGCGGTTCCGCGATCCGGGTGCACGGCCGAAAGTGGCAACATTAAGCACGCCGCGACCCATCGAAGTCTGAGTTACGGAGAACTCGTGAGTACGGCGGCGACGCTGCCCATCCCCACCGACGCTACCCTGAAGCAGAGCAAGGACTACAAGCTTGTCGGCCAACGCCTGGCGCGCCTGGATTCGCCCGCGAAAGTGAAGGGCGAGGCCGTCTTTGGAATTGACTTCCGCCTGCCTGGGATGAAGTTCGCGCTGCTCGCGCGTTGTCCCACGATCGGCGGCAAAGTCGCGGGCTTTGACGACAAGGAATCGAAAAAGATTTCCGGCGTGAGCTACGTGGGGAAGATCGGTGATTCAGCGGTGGCCGTGGTTGCCGACAGCGTGTGGGGTGCGATGGAAGGCCGCCGCGTACTCAACCTAACCTGGGATGGCGGCGCAAATAAAGACCTGAATACCGCCGCAGAGATGGCGTCACTCAAGGCGGCCCTAACCCAGCGGGACAAAGCATCCATAGCGAGCCTGTACTCGGCCGGTGATCCCGCGAAGGCCTCAGGACGAAGAATCTCCGCCCAGTACGAGTCGCCATTCATGGCTCACGCGCCCATGGAACCTGGCAATTGCACCGCGAATTTTCAAGGAACGAAATGTGAACTCTGGGCGCCGACGCAGGTACCGCAGGATTGCCGCGACTCGGTGGCGCAGGCGATCGGACTTGATCCTGATCAGGTCAAAGTCAACGTGACGCTGATGGGCGGCGGATTTGGCCGGCGTCTCGAGCACGACTACGCCGTCGAGGCCGCACAGGTCTCGAAGGCAATCAATACCCCGGTGAAAGTTATTTGGACGCGCGAAGACGATATGAGATTCTCCACTTACCGTCCGGCGAGCCTGCACCAACTCACTGCGACTCTTGACGGTTCGGGATTCCCGGTCGCGCTGACCCACCGAATCATTTCACCCTCGATCAGCGGGCAAAAAGGATTAGCGACTCCGAACAACGTCGACCCAGACCTGCCCGACGAGGCCGGTCCGGTCTACGCCATCTCCAACTATTCGATCGAGTACATCATGACCAAGACTGCCGTCCCACTCGGGTGGATGCGGTCGGTCTATGCGCTGCAGGCAGCCTTCGCTCTGGAGAGCTTCGTCGATGAACTGGCAGTTGGAGCCGGCAAAGATCCGCTGCAGTATCGGCTTCATCTGCTGGCCAAGGACCAGGATCTTCCCTACTTCACGACGACGTGGCACACGGCCCGCATGCGCGGGGCTCTGCAACTGGCCGGCGAAAAGGCCGGATGGGACATACCGCTGCCCGCTGGCCACTATCGCGGAATCGCGTGTTTTGGCTGCTTCGCATCGTATATGGCCGAGGTGGTCGAGATCACGATGGAAAACGGTCAGCCTCGCGTGCATCGTGTGGTCGCAGCCGTTGATTGCGGTCAGGTCGTAAACCCGAGCATTCTCGAGCAGCAGATCCAGGGTGGAATCGTGTTCGGCTTGGCCAATGCGCTGCGCGCCAAGATCACGATCGACAAAGGCCGAGTCGTGCAGGGCAACTTTGATGATTACGCGCCGCTGCGCTTGGATGAAACGCCGGCGGTCGAGGTCTATACCGTTGCCAGTTCGGAGGCCCCGACGGGGATCGGCGAGCCGTCGATCCCTCCGCTCGCCCCGGCGTTGTGCAACGCGATTTACGCGGCGACAAAGAAACGGATCCGGGCCCTGCCAATTTTGAGTTAATCGGCCAACAACAGCCGGGCTGCGCCCGGCGGACAGCCGAGGGCGGCTGTCCCCACATGTTTCTCCTTAATCTTTCAAGAATACGAAGGAGATGTTCTTCATGCGCAGGCGGATGGTTAACCTTTTCTTCACTTTGATTATTCTTGTCTCGTGTGTGCACGCTCAATCTTTCTCTACGGTTCCGGCCTCTCGCCTGGCGCATCTGCGCCGCGGCATCAATCTGAGCGAGTGGTTCGCGCAAGTTTACGATCCCAAGGGATACACGAAGGAACACTTCCAGAACTGGACCACGGCCGCCGACATTCTTCTGATCAAGTCCACCGGCTTCGATCATGCGCGGCTCAGCGTGAATCCCGAACCGATGATGAACGCCGCCCATCGTCACGATGGTACGGCGGAATACTTCGGCTACCTCGATGCTGCGGTCAAAATGATTCTCGATGCGGGGCTGGCCGTCGAAATCGACATGCATCCCGACTCCGACTTCAAAGCGCGCCTGAAAGAGGACGAGTTCGTGGAACGCTTCGCCGATTTTTGGCGCCTGGTCGCACAACACTATTCTTCCTGGGATTCCGAGCGGCTGTTCTTTGAGATTCTGAACGAACCCGAGATGCGCGATGCCTACCGCTGGTACGGTGTGGAAGCAAAGCTGGCTGCGGCCATCCGTCAAGGCGCGCCCGCGCATACGATCCTCGCGGCCGGGGCGCGCTGGGACGACGACGACGACATGGTCTTGCTCGAACCCCTACGCGATCCCAACGTGATTTACGTCTTTCATTTTTACGAGCCGCACATCTTCACCCATCAGGGCGCCACCTGGGGCGCGTACTATTGGCACTGGCTGAAGGGCCTGCATTATCCGTCGTCGCCGGAGAACGCCGCGCAAGTTGCCGCCGGGGTCCCTGAAGCGGTCGACCGGCTCTACGTGATCCGCTACGGGAAAGACCATTGGGATGCGTCGCGCATTGAAGCCGAGATCAACCAGGCCGCGGATTGGGCCACGCACAATGGAGTCCCGCTGGTCTGCAACGAATTCGGCGCGTTCCGCTACGGTGTCGATCCGCCGGACCGCGCCGCCTGGATCAAGGATGTCCGCACCTCCCTCGAACGCCACAATATCAGCTGGGCCATGTGGGATTACTCCGGCGGCTTCGGCGTCGTCACGAAGAAAGACGGCAAGGCCTCGCTGGATGAAACTACCGTGAACGCGCTCGGGCTGAAGATGCCGGCGGAACAATAAATGTTGCGGGCGCCGTTTAGTGGAAAGCGTCCACGCCATTTTACGACGGAACTTATCTTCCGACGCCGGTGTCTATGCAAGAATCATCGGGTACTCTTTCGCTCTGCCGCCGAGACTTCGCCTTGCGAGGTGGCCATGCTCGAAGCCGTGCACCTTACCAAGCGCTACGCATCGTTGCCCGCCGTGCAAGACCTGTCGTTCTCGCTCCGCTCCGGAATGGTTCTCGGCTGTCTCGGCCCGAATGGTTCCGGGAAGAGCACCACAGTGAAAATGCTCACCGGCTTGTTGGAGCCGACGCGGGGCGTGGTTCAGTTCGACGGTCACAACATTCAAGACAATCTGCAGGCGTACCGGAAACGCCTGGGCTACGTCCCGGAAGAGGCTCATCTCTATCCGTACTTAACCGGCTGGGAATATCTGGAAATGGTTGGCACCCTACGCGGCATGGCTTCTCACACGTTGGGAATCAAGCTTGATTCCCTCCTGGAATTGTTCTCCTTGCATCCGCACCGGCACGCCAGCATCGGCACTTATTCGAAAGGAATGCGCCAGCGCGTTCTGCTCATCGCCGCAATCATGGACAATCCCGATGTCTTTATTTTCGATGAGCCACTCTCCGGCCTGGACGTGGCCTCAGCGCTGATCTTCAAGAACCTGGTGCAGGCGCTGGGCCAGCAGGGCAAACTCGTCTTCTACTGCTCGCACGTGCTGGAGGTCGTCGAAAAGGTCTGTTCTGATGTCTTGATCCTGCGCAAAGGCGTGGTCATCGCCCAGGATTCAGTAGCGAACATCGGCCAGATTCTCGGGCAATCGCTCGAGAGCACCTTCCTGCACCTGGTCGACGACGTCGACACCAGGAATGTGGCGCACGCTATCGTCGAAGTGATGAACGCCGCATGATAAGCCTGCTGACCGATCCGATTCGCCACTGGTGGGGATACTACCGCCAGCGTCCCTTCGGGCGGATGGTGCAACTCTTCGTGGCTCGCATCTTCCGCGGCGGCGGCGATTCCGACACGGAGGGGATCGATCTCGGCATCGGCCTTGTACTCACCTTGCTCGCCCTGCCTGGCGGATTCGTGTCGATTCTCTTGCTGGACAAGTACGGGACTCTGCTGCAGTGGATGCGCGGGACCCTGAACGTTGATCCGCTGCTGATGTCCGTACCGGACGAGTATTTCTTTATCGTGCTTTCCATGACCGTAACCGGCGGTGCCGCCGTCTGGCGATGGGACGCAATCTTCCCCGACCGGCGTGATTACATGAACCTGGTTCCGCTGCCCATTTCCACGCGGACCATCTTTTTTGCCAACCTTGTGGCAGTTCTTTTTCTGGCGGGCTTGATTGCACTCGACGTCAATGCGGCGTCGTGCATTCTGTTTCCGATGGTTGTAGGAGCAACGCAGACCAAGTTTTTGTTCTTCGCGAAGTTTGTGGCGGTCCATGCCGTCGGAGTTGTGCTGGCGAGCGTCTTCTCATTTCTGGCGGTGTTCTCAATGCTGGGTCTGTTGATGGCACTGCTGCCCGCGCGCGCCTTTCGCCGACTCTCCGCTTACATACGCGGCATCGTGGTGGTCTATCTGGTCACTCTTCTCTGCACCAGTTTCGCGGTCCCAGACAAGTTATTGCGGACGACAGGGGCGCTGCCCTCGTGGACACTGCTGTTTCCGTCGTGCTGGTTTCTGAGTCTGTGCCAGTCCTGGCGCGGCCGTGCGAGCCCCGCACTGACGGAACTCGCCCGGTTAGCGCTTCCCGGGATTGCAGCCCTGACTGTGGTCGCACTGGGCTGTTATGCGATCGGATACCACCGCCATTTCGTGCGCATTCCGGAGCTTGCCGAGGCAGCGGTCACCGCACCCAAGCCTCGAAGGTCGCGGGTAGGGGCGTTCCTGGGGCGACTGGTGCTGCGAACGCCATTCCAGAAAGGCTGCTTTCCCTTTGTGTGGAGGACCTTGGTTCGCAGCGAGATGCATCGCCTCGTTCTGACTGGGATTGGCGGGCTGGGTTTGGTTCTGTCGTCGCAGGCTCTGATGAATGCTTTCGCCGGCGCGAAGTCGCTGCATCAAGCAGCCCTTTCGCCGGACGCCCTCTCGATTCCTTTCATCCTTACCTTTCTCATCATCATCGGCCTCCGGATTGTCTTCGAGATTCCGGTTGAGTTGCGCTCCAACTGGATCTTCCAGTTGATGCTGGATCCAGATCGGCAGGAGTGTCAGAGCCTGGCAAGAAAGGTGGTCCTCACCTCGGCGTTGCCTTTGGTCTTGGCCATCACATTTCCGGCTCATGTCTATCTGGAAGGCCTGCGGGTCGCATTCCTTCACACGCTGCTGGTGGCGACTTGGTCCGTTTTGCTGACAAACATTGTCTTGATTCGTTTCCGCAAAGTACCGTTCACCTGCACGCTCCCGATCTTTAAACAGCATTCCATCGTGCTGCTTCTAGCCGTGTGTTTCGGATACTTAACGTATGCGATTTCAACGCCGGAGTTCGAATCGTCGGCTCTAACGGAACCTCTGCGAATGATCGGCCTTGTCCCCGTTGCTGCAGTGGCGTGGTTTATTCCACATCGTCTGGATAAAAATACCATCGATATCGAGAGAAAGCTGATCTTCGAAGAATCTGCCACACGGACGATTGAGGCGCTGCGGCTGAGTGACTAAATCGTGGAGTTGAAATCGTTCCAGCGCGGGTCAAAATGCGCCCGCCACTTCACCGGCAAGCGTGTCGCCAAAGCATTGGCCAGACGCTCATCGGCAGCGATCATGTCGGTCTTTGACTGCACAGCCCGCTCCGCGTACAGACAGTCATAGACGCTCCGGTCGTACACGAAGGCAATCTTCAAAGCTTCCGGCAGCAGCACGAGAGGCGACACGGTGGTAAAATTCCCGCCGCCGTTTCAGTTCTGCTTCGGTGGGGACGTTCTGCTCCAGCAGCGAGATCACCTCCGCCGCGATCGACTTCCGATTTTTGCGGGCGCGCTCTCTGAGCGCCTTATACACGGCGTCGGGCACGTTTTCAACATACAGCGTCGCCATAGGCTACTAGGAAAAGCCCAGCACAGTCCAAGCAAGAATCATTTGCCTTTCTTGACACCCCCGCGCCTTGCCCTTTATCCTAAGTCTTGCTCCTTGCGGTACTTACGCCACTTGGCGTGCTTCCGCGGGCTGGTCCGGCACGATTGCCGCGGAGGTTTCGGTATGTTCCTCGACATCACAGAATTGGAGCGCCATCCTCTCGATTTTGAGGAGGAGTTTCAACCCGATGTCATCGATCTGGGAGACGAAACCCGTCAGCGCGCGCCGCTGAAGACGGCAGGACGCGCCGAACTCGTCGAGGAGCATCACGGCAAGCATAAGATAATCAAGGACATCCGCGTGCGAGGGCGATTGTCGACGAGCCTTGAGTTGCAATGCGCTCGCTGCCTGGAGCCAGTGCGGCAAGATGTGACGCGCGACTTCGAGTTGCTCTACCGCCCGCTCGGTGCCGACGCGGGACGCGACGAGCTTTCAGTGACCGACGCGGAGGCCGAAATCGGCTATTATCAGGGCGACGGAATTCTGCTCGAAGACGTTTTGCGCGAGCAGGTCTTACTGGCGTTGCCCTTGAAGGTCACCTGTAGCGAAGACTGCAGGGGCTTATGTCTACATTGCGGAAAGAATCTGAATCAGGAAAAGTGCTCCTGCGCCGTTCCCATGGAAGATCCGCGATGGGCGGCGCTCAGAGAGATTCGTAGCAAGCTAGAACACTAGAAAGAAGCTTTCAGCCATCACCCGTCAGCGCTCAGCGTTCGAGACTGACGGCTGATAGCTGACAGCTAAAGCTTGTTTGATTAATTTCAGCGGCCGGCCTGAGGGCCCCCGCGAGAGGAATTTTAACCATGCCTAATCCGAAACGGCGACACTCCCAAAAGCGTACGTCCACGCGGCGTGCCCACGACGCACTCAAAGGCCATTCACTTTCTGAATGCCCCAACTGTCACGAAAAGAAAATGCCTCACCGGGCCTGCCCGAAATGCGGGTACTATAAGGGGCGGGAAGTTCTCGACGTCGAGGAAGCCAGCTAACTCATAACCATGCCTAGCGTGATCGCGCTGGATGCGATGGGTTCGGACCGTGCGCCCAAGCCAGAAATCGAGGGCGCGATGCTTGCCGCTCGCCAGTACGGAGTGCGCGTGCTGCTGGTCGGTCCCGAGTCCATAATCAGGCCGGAACTTCACCGTCACCGTGCGGCTGCGACGCTGCCCATTGAAATCGTCCACGCCAGCGAATACATCACCATGGACGACAAGGTGGAGGCGATTCGCGCCAAGCGCGACTCCTCCATGCGTGTCGGGCTGCGCATGGTGCGGGAAGGGCAAGCGGCAGGTTTCGTAACCGCGGGCAATACCGGCGCGGCGATGGCGACGGCGAAGATCGTGCTGGGCGCGGTTCCCGGGGTCGACCGGCCGGCGCTGGCTGCCGTATTCCCGACCGCACCCGGAACCGCAGCCATGCTTCTCGATGTCGGCGCCAATGTCGACTGCAAACCGCAGAATCTTGAGCAGTTCGCCGTCATGGGCGACATATATTTTCGGGCTATGTTTGCACGGACGTTCGGAAATACTTTGGGCAAGCGATCCGGAACGCCGGGCCCGCGCGTCGGATTGCTCTCCATCGGCGAAGAAGAAACCAAGGGCAACGAACTCACTCGCGAAGCGTTTCAGCTGCTCAAACAGCTTCCCTTAAATTTCGTTGGGAACGTGGAAGGCCGCGACCTTTACAACGGTCATGTCGACGTGATCGTCGCCGACGGCTTCGTCGGGAATGTCGCGTTGAAGATTTCTGAAGGCGTGGCCAACCTGGTCCGCACGGCGCTGAAAGAGTCGCTGAAGGCGACCATCACCCGGCAAGTGGGAGCGTTGCTCTCGCGCAGCGCCTTCATCGACTTCAAGAAGCGCCTCGATCATACCGAATACGGAGGCGCGCCGCTGCTGGGCGTGAAGGGTGTATGTATCATCACGCATGGCTCGTCGAACGCCAATGCCATCAAGAATGCCGTGCGTGTCGCAGGCGAGTTTGCCGAACGCGGGATTAACGACTCGATCGAGCGCGGCCTGGCCGCGTTGCGGCCCGCTTCGGTCGAAGCGGAAGTTGCACAGCCCAGCTAGATCACCGTTTCACCTTCGACCCTCATGACCGATTCCAAGAACGCACTTGCTTTGCTCTTCCCGGGACAGGGATCGCAGGCCGTCGGCATGGGCAAAGAGTTGGCAGAGAAGTATCCTGCCGCTCGCCAGACGTTCGAGGAGGCCGATGAGGCCCTCGGCTACAAACTCTCACAGCTCTGCTTCGAGGGACCCGAAACCGAGCTTCGTCTCACCGAGATCACTCAGCCGGCGCTTCTCACCGTGTCCATCGCCGCGCTGCGCGTGTTACAGACGCACATTCCCAAGCCCGGTTACGTCGCCGGCCACAGCCTCGGCGAATATTCCGCGCACGTTGCTTCCGGGACGGTCTCTTTTGCCGACGCCGTGCGCACCGTGCGCAACCGCGGTAAGTATATGCAGGAAGCAGTGCCTGTTGGCGTGGGCACGATGGCTGCCATCCTGGGCATGGAGATCGCGAAAGTCGTCGCCATCTGCCAGGAGGCCGCGCAAGGGGAAGTTTGCGAGCCCGCCAACATCAATTCGCCAGAGCAGATCGTGATCTCCGGCAATACCGCAGCCGTGGAGCTTGCGGTGAAGCTCGCATCCCAAGGTGGCGCTAAAAAAGCAGTCTTACTGCCCGTCAGCGCTCCCTTCCATTGCTCGCTCATGAAGCCCGCTCAGGATCGCCTGGAAGTCGATCTGAAGGCGCTCAACATGCAGAAACCTGTCTATCCCGTCGCATGCAATGCGGACGCAGAACTCGTCACTGACGATCTACGGGCCCGCGATAGTCTGGTCCGCCAAGTCACTGGCGCAGTCAAGTGGGAGCAATGTGTGCGCCTGCTCATCGCTCACGGGGTTGACACTTTCATCGAAGTGGGACCTGGAAAAGTTCTGTGGGGATTGATGCGGCAGATCGACCGCTCGAAAACCAGCCTCTACGTGAGTGACGAGGCGACTCTAGAAAAAACTCTGAAGTCCTTGGATAAAGCCTCCGCCTGAAACCAGTTCAGCCCGAGCTCACCGGAAGATCAGTTCGCAGGGAGGGAAACTCAGAGTCTTGTCCGATTTTTCCACCCAGACCTGTGCATGCTCGGCCCGATCGTTCACCACCACGTCGACAACCACCCCGCTGCCACCGCCCGGGCAGGTGCTCGCTCCGTAAACTTTCTGGGTCTTGATGACTCCCCATTCGCCGCCAGGACCCCAGTCGCGATAGAAGTCGCCAAACGGATACTTCGGATGTCGCTCCGGATGCTGCTGCCACTCCGGATCGCGCATCCAGATGCCGTACGCGGTCTTGTAATCCTGCCTCTGTAGAGAATCGAAGAACTTGCCCACGATGCGTTCTTCGGGCCAATAGCGAAACCACCAGCCCACGGCAAGCACGATCACGACTAGAACGATTGCAGAAATGATTCGCTTCTTCCGCTTCCGATCTTTTTCCAGGTCGTACTCTTTGGCGTCCAGAAGGGTCATACTCCCCTAGCATAACGGACACAGCACGCAAGTCAAAAGTTCCCGGAACCCGATTCACCGCCGAGCACGCCGAGTGCGCCGAGAAACCCGATAGGCTCTCTTGCATTTCTGCGTGCTTGGCGGTCTGGCGGTAGATCCTTACAGGGTCCGCTTGAATAGCGGAATCGCAATGCCGAGCGTGATCATCGCGAAGAGCGTAAGGAACAACATGTCACTCCACACCGCCGAGAGCGTGGTCTCTTTGAGTAGCAGGCATTTGAACCCGTCCACCGCATACGTGAAGGGATCGACCCGGGCAATTCCTCGCAGCCACGGCGGAAATGCTTGAATCGGATAGACCGAGCCGCTGGGGAAGAACAGCAGCGTGTTGAGGATGCCGAACATAGCGCGCGGCACCAGCGGATCTTCGATACGCACCATCAGCAGGAACATCATCGTGTTGAAAGCCAGCGAGGTCAGCACGATCATAATCAGCAACCCCAACATGGTCACCGGATTGAAAATCGTTCCCACACCCGCCATCAGCGAGCCGATGATCACAATGATCACGCCGGTCATCACAGCCTTGATCGATCCTGCGAGATTCAGCCCCAGCACGAGTTCAAGCTTAGTGATCGGCGTAACCAGGTAGCCTTCGTGAACCCCGCGCGCCTTGTCGTCGATATAAAGCATGCCGCCACCGATCATGACCGACACGAACATCGCCAGCACCAGCGAACCCGGCAGCAGGTACTTCATGTACTCGATGTAAGGATAGAGTTCGACAATATCCAGAGCGGTCTGCTGCAGAATGCGAGGCGACACCGTGGGCTGGTTGAGCGCGTTGGTCAGATCCGTGAGTTCTGCTTCGACCGCTGAACTCATGAAGTTGTCGCTGTTGTCCACGACCAGCGCGATGCGAGGGTGGTTCTCCTCATACACGCGCCGGGAAAACTGCGGAGGAATAATCACCGCTCCCTGCAGCTTGCCGTTGCGCACGTCCTCCATCGCCTGTTTGTCGCTGTCGTAGTCAATCGGCTGGAAGGTGCGAATATTCGCTCTCACGGAGTCAAACGCCTCGCGAATCCTTACCGCCTGCGGGCCGCCATCCTGGTCGACGAACGCGACCCGGGCATCGTGGATTTTTCCCCCAAACGCGTTGCCCAGAATGATCAACTGCACTAGCGGAAAGATCATCGACGCCAGCATCAGTGCGGGCGAGCGGAAGAACTTCCGCATTTCTCGTTCGACAATGGCCATCATCCGATTCATAAACCTAGCTCCCACCTTCCGCTGTCATCCCGGGCGTAGCCGTTCTTCAGGCGAGAAATCTCGCGTGGATCGTGCCTTTCCTACGGCTGTAACCCCGGCCGTTGCGGCATAACAAACGCATAGGCCTTCTGCAACTCGTCGCGCAACTGCCGTCCGGTATAGTGTACGAATACGTCGTCGAGCGTCGTGTTCTGCACCGACAGCGACTTCACCTGCACTCCGGCGCCGACCGCCATTTCGACGAGTTCGGTCGTGGTTCGCGAACCGTTGCCGGTCAGCACGCGATACATGCCCGCTCCTTCGTGTTGCACAGAAGTGACATCATCAAGCGTATGCAGCCGCTGCTCCCAGTCGGCCGGTGGATTCTCGAACTGCGCTTCGATCACGTTCGATCCTGGAACGCTAGCCTTGAGCGCCGCAGGCGCATCCAGCGCGACTAGCTTGCCGTGATCGACGATGGCAATGCGGTCGCACAACCGGTCGGCTTCGTCCATGTAGTGGGTCGTAATCAGAATCGTCAGTTTCCGATGTTCCTTGATGTTCCCCAACATTTCCCACACGGCCACGCGCGATACCGGGTCTAGTCCTGTGGTCGGCTCATCCAGAAAGAAAATCTTCGGATGGTGTACCAACCCGCGCGCAATTTCGAGGCGACGCCGCATGCCTCCGGAAAGAGTTTTGGTTTGCGCGTCGCGCCACTTGCTAAGGTCCACAAGTTCCAGGAGTTCGTCGATCGACTTCTGCCGTTCTTTCGCCGGGACGTCGTAGAGCTTGGCATAGATGCTCATATTCTCTTCGATCGTCAGATCGAGGTCGCTGGTCAGCGCCTGCGGAATCACGCCGATCATTCTTCGCGCCGCGTTCGCCTCTTTGGCCACGTCGTGCCCGGCGATGCGCGCTTTCCCTGCGGTGATCGGGATGAGCGTGGTCATCATGCGGATCAGGGTCGACTTTCCCGCTCCGTTTGGGCCCAGCAGGCCGAAGATCTCGCCCTCCTTTACGTTGAAAGAGACATCGTCAACCGCCGTGAAGTCCCCGTACTTCTTGACGATGTGCTCCACTTCGATGGCAGATGGCGCCGTTGGATCGTAAACCGGCTTCTCCAGCGCAGAACCTGGCACGCTGGCGCGTGAACTCGTCGACGGGTTCGGCTGTGGGCTCGGCTCTACCGTCATCGTTGCTCCGCGGCGGCGGCACTGGGAGAGCTGCTGCCTTTGATCTGATCGGGCGAGACCAGGACTTCCGCCGTCATCCCCGGCACGAACACGCCCCTGGAATTGTCCAGGCGAATTTTCATCACGATGGTCTTGATGTCGCGCTTGCGGCGGCTTACGTCGCGCTGCGTTGCAAAATCACTTTCCACGCCCTTAAAGAAAACCTTGCCGCTGGCGATGCTCCCTCCCGGCAAGCGAACACGGAGCACGTCGCCATAGCCGATGTGGTCGGTGTAGGTCTCGGGGATCGCGGCCCGCACCCAGGTGTCGCTCAAGTCGACTATGGTTACGATCGGGGCGCCGATGTTCACCACTTCGCCTTGCCGCGCTGCCCGCACGGAAACGGTCCCGCTCACCGGCGCATAAACGTTGGTATATCCGAGCCGCACCGCCGCCTGATTCTTTTGCGCGATTGCGTTCTTGAGATCGGCCTCAGTCGAGGCCACAGTGCTCTTGGCGGCATTGGCCTGATGCGTACGCGCGATGGCCGAGTTCAATTCAGCCTCCGCGGCCCGGACCATCTCCTGCTGCGCCTGCACCGTCGCCTGGGCCGCTTGCAGGTTGGTTTCTGCCTGCACCCGCTCCTGATCGGAGGCGACGCCTGCCTTGGCGAGTTCGACGATGCGACGACTGTCGCTTTCTGTGCGGTCGAGCGTGGCTTTCGCCTGCAGCAGTTGGGCCTTGGCTGAAGAGAGTTTCGCTCGCGCATTCGCCACGTCGCTCGAGGTCGATCCCGAGGTCGACTCTTCTGTGTGCTGCATCTCGGCAACTTTGTGTTGCAGGCTGGCAATGGTCGCAGTGGCTGCGGCTTCCTGCGCCTGCAACTCTGAGGGATCGAGCACCGCGATCAAGTCCCCAGCCTTGACCGGCGTTCCTTCATCGACGAGCAACTTCTCGATGCGGCCTTCGACCTGCGCGCTAACGATGACCTGGTTCGCGTCCACCGTGCCAATCAGCACCAAATCGCGCGAGTGATCGGTGGAGAAATAGTAGTACACGGCGGCAATGACAAAGATGATGCCGAGCAGTATGAGGAAACGGTTCCGCGCACTCATGAACGTGCTCCTTGCGTGGCGTTCGGTGGGGGAAGAAATAGCGCGGCAGAAATGAAGTCCAGCACCGCCGCCCGCCGCTCGGCGATTCGCTCTGTGGTGAGCGGATTGAAGCCGACAATCTTGTGCATCATCGGCGCGCTGCTGAAATAAAACACGATCATGGCGACCATGGAAGGCACAAAGTGCGCTGGATTCACGGGACGGAATTCGCCGTCTGCAATCCCCTTGCGCAGGACCTCGCTCACGCGGCTAAAAATCGGTTGAATGTAGCTCTTGATCACCTTGTCAATGTGCGGCGACTGTCCGTCACGGGCCTGCATCATCTCGCGTTGCATCAGCCGCGGATAAAGCTGATTCGAAGCGATGAAATCAAAGTACGCTCCCACATACTCGAGAATTTTCTGGCGCGGAGGCTGGTCGCCGTCGAGCACGCGGAAAACCGTCTCCTTCAAACCAGAAAAAGCATCGTCAAGAACGGCCCCATAGAGCGTTTCCTTGTCCTTGAAGTAGTAGTAGAGCAGCGCTTTGTTGACGCGAGCCTCGCGGGCGATGGTGTCGGTGCGTGCACCCGCAATGCCATGCTCGGCGAACTCGCGAGTCGCTGCCTTGAGGATCGCAGCGCGGCTCTCCTCGGGCTGGCCGCGGGAGCCCATGCGGCGGTGCCGGACCTGACGATGATGAGGGAGCCGGGACATTCTTAATTAACCAGTTAGTTAGACTATACATCAGCCAACGACCGCGCTACGTCTGAATTTCTGCGTCTAAAACTTACCGGCGATGGGGGCGAGAGGCGGGAGTCAGATCGAAAAGGCCAACATGGGAAAACCACCGCGGGGATGCAGTGGTCTTCTGGAAGGAACTACGCCAGCGCGGTTTCCAGTGCAGCGTCTTTGCGCGCCTTCCGGATCGCAGGCGTTTCCGGCTTAGCGGCTGGTGCAGATTGTGATTTGGTTGCCTGCGCCGGTGCAGAGGAAGCAGCTTTCTTCTGGTCGCGCTGTTGCTGTTTCGTCCACACCGCTAGGCCGTCCACGGCAGCGTCCCAGGCCCGGGCATAACTGCGAATCTGCGGCAGCTCGATCCCGCCGGTCGGACCGACACGGACGATCGGCCACTCAGTCGTAGGTTGCAGGAGCATGAACTTGCCGTCTTGCCTCTCGGTGAGCTGATCGAGTTTGATCCCTTTCTCTGTCCAGGCAGCTTTGAGCTTGGCGACAGTCGCCAGTTGCTTGTTGGCAGGCTGTGGTTGAGCAGTTATTGCCGCCGGCTTCGGCGCCTGCGGCGCCTGCGCCGCAGTGGTGGGTGCTGGGGTTGAGGTTGATTCTTTCGGCTTCGGTTCCGACTTCTTCGTTGGTGTCATCGTGTTGACCATTCCTTTCGGCCATCTTGGCTCTATGTCTACTAATGTAATTAATGGTGCACATACAACGATCAAGAGCTGTTTTAAACGGTCTGTGAATATCTCCTTTGCCCCTGGGGCCGGTCGCTGACGCAGTAGCTTTCAAGCGCGGCGGCTTATGTAAACACTTGATTTACTGGCGTGTTACAAATGAGAATTTTGTGATGAGACGCGATCAGAGATTTAACAATAGAAAAGTGGGGTGCAGATCGCTGGGCTAGCCTGAGTGCTCTCGCGCGAAAATTCGATTTTATAGATTTGGCATTGTCTCCCCATCCAAAAAGCCTAATTGGCCAACCCTAATCTTCTCAAGTATTTACTAAGTCCACGTCCGACACCCACATCTCATCTGTCTAGGGGGAAAGATATTCACATCTTTCACAGAGGCTTCTGCAAAAGTGTTGCTTTTAGGTAAGTAGCTAACCCATATAATTACCTTGTAGTTAATACGGGACAGAGCCAGTTGTGCCATAAAAGTTCCCGTCCGTGCCTTGCACCAGGGGTATAGGGGATTGCACCGTCAGTAAAGTAAAGCTGTGCAGCGTGGTCAGCTTACCCCTGCGATGTGATTTTTGAAGATCGTGCCCCAATTGGCGAAAGCAGGCGATAGCGTAAGTTTGCGCTGACTGTTCGCCGGGGGCGTGTGCGCCTTGAGGCGCTAGAATGGCACGCGGAGAGTCAGGTCACGGCAATGGCAGTAGCGAGACTAAACATGCGGCTGCGCAAGGCCGTCGTGGCCGACGTAGCTCTGCTGCAGGAGGTGATCGAAGCATCGGTGCGGGGATTGCAGGCCGCGGACTATTCTCCGGCCCAGATCGAGGGAGCGCTGAAGAGTGTGTACGGCGTCGACAGCCAGCTCATTGCGGACGGAACCTATTTCGTTGCGGAGATTGCGGAACCCAATACAGGCCAAATGCACATCGTTGGCTGCGGCGGCTGGAGCAAGCGCAAGACGCTCTACGGAGGCGATCAATACGCTCAGCGGGAGGATTCGCTGCTCGATCCCTCACGCGATGCCGCCAAAATCCGGGCGTTCTTCGTTCATCCCAATTGGGTGCGTCAAGGAATCGGTACGATGATCCTTGAGGCATGTGAGAACGCCGCGACTGAGGCGGGTTTTTCGCGCTTTGAGATGGGCGCGACCTTGAGCGGAGTGCCTTTCTATCGGGCGAGGGGCTATGCCGAAGTCGAGAATCAGTGGGCACCGCTCAGCAATTACGAAGCGTTACCCATCGTGAGGATGGTGAAAGTCGATAAGAGAGCCTAGATGCAGCGCAATTCAGAAAAACCCCCAGTCTTGCGTCTAATCCCTTGTTTCATGTCCGCATTCTGCGCGAACGAGTCAATTGGTGTAACCAGCTGATTACACTCATCTGCGGGAAGCAGATTAAACCTTGTCAGAACATCTGCCGCGACGAGCACAAGCAAGCCAACGCCCGCGAGTCCTGGTCGAGGAAAGAAGTCGTAGAATTTCGCGTTAAGGGCACGTCAGCTGTGCCGCGCCGTACACCGTCAGTTGCGTTGCCCCGACTGGATTTGCAGAACGCGCTCGAGTACCAGCAAGGATGTACGCAGAGCCTTGGAACGTCGGGGAGCATTCTGCGATTCCATTTTGGTCAACACCTGCGAACTGTGCGATGTTCCCGGCGCATATTCCTTGCAAAGAGTCTCGCCTCTGCCGTCGTTTCCCCGTAACACCATGTCACGTCTTTGCTGGTAAGTGGCACCGGAACGGATGAACCGCTGAAGATCCCTGTGGCCGTAAACTGCACTTGTCCGTTGGGGAAGTTCTTGGCATCGGCGGTGGGAGGTTGAATGGTTATGCTTTGCAGTTGGCGGTCACTGCCGCAACTCAAAGTTGCGAGAAGAAGAAGTGAGAGGGGCCCGAGTGCGATTGACTGAAGTGCGCTCATGCTTCACCTCCGAAAGAGGATGCTTTGCGGGTGGGATGAAGCGTTCCGAAGGGCAAGTTGCCCGTCTTCCTGTAAATCACTAAGCAGCCACGTCGTGAAGACAAGAGGTTCCAAGTGACCGAAGTCACACGATGCTTATCGAAGACAGGATTTACATTCAAATTCCCTGCCGTGGGGAAGATGAGCGTTACGCCGATGTTTCATCAACCGGGCGACACGATGTTCTCAGTCTCTCACCGCGCGGATCGGACTCTTAAAGCGGAGGGTACATATTTTCGCTCTTCATTTCTGGCCCTCCGAAGTATGCGAGCTTTGGCTCGCGTGATGGAGTAATCGCGGTAACTGGCTAAGATGCTCCAAACCGACCCACCTATGCTGAACGTTCGCTGCTCCGCTATGCCAGAACAGAAGAACTTGGTTCGCATTCGTGGCGGTTCCGATTGAGAGTCTAAAGTATCGACCATCCTTAGTGTCACCGCGAACGTCCACGCTGCCGGTGAAGTCAAGACCCGAAGAATGCAGCTCATCTGCTCGATTAAAGCGCCAGGTAGTGGTCCAGTCCGGTCCGGCGTTTTCACGCACCCAGTCTTCGAATCTGACCGTGGGCAACCCCTTCTCCAGCCTAGACGCCGACACATCTTTGACCCTAGCAATCAGGTCGGCAGTCTGTGAGTCAGTCGATTCCCCCGAAGAGCGGGCCTTTTGCGCCTGCCCTGTTGGTTTCGATTGACAAGAGAGTGAAAGACTCAACGCAACTAGTACGCCAGCAGTAGAGATGAATGAGCGGTTAGGCTGAGGGCGCGACACTGGACAGGCTAGCAGTTCTGAGTCTAGGTGTCGATAACAGATGGCGATTTCACTCAAACCGCCCCGTCAGTCTTCCGGGCACGTTTTTGCGTCGGGCTCGCCTGCGATCCTCCTTGAACAAAATTTGCCTTGGCGGCTGACCGCAGGTTTAGAATTTCCACGCCATGAAAAGACTCCTCGTCTGCTCTCTGTTGGTTTTCGTTTCCGCCCTGCTTCTCGAACAGGCTCTGAGCGCATCAGCCCAGCCGGCCATCAATGCGGCAAGCGCGCAAGCGCCTGAAAGGCTCTCCGCCGATACCCCGAAGACCACCGTACTCGGCAATGCCTTCATCGCGCCGAAAGATTGGTCCATTCGCGTCAAGGGACCGGCGACCATCCTCGAAGCGCCCGAGGGAGACTCTTGGGTTGCACTCGTCGATGTGGAAGCTAAAACGCAGGATGAGGCATTAGCAGCGGCCTGGCAGGCTTACAAGCCCGATGCAAAGTGGCCGCTCAAAGTCAGCAACGAGCTGCCCGACCGCGATGGCTGGAGCCGGCGCCGCGCTTACGACTATCAGACTTCGCCCAACGAGAAACGGGGAGTGGATGCCTTCGTCCATTACTCCGGCTCAAGTTGGACCGTCGTCATCGAAGATGTGGCTGATGCTGTCGCGGGGAAACGCGGCGCTCAGCTTTCCCTGATTTTTAGCCGCTTGTTGCCCAAGGGCTACAGCCGTGAGTCATTTGCAGGAAAGAAAGCGAACACCCTCGATCAAGCGCGTATTGCCGAGTTGGGCCGCTTCGTCGAGCAGGGACAGAAAGTTTTGGGCGTACCCGGAGTCGGTCTTGGCATGGTTCAGGATGGCAAGGTTGTTTTCGCTGGCGGATTTGGAGTGAAAGAACTGGGCGGTACGGAGAAGCCAGACGGCGACACGCTGTTCATGATCGCCTCGAATACGAAGGCGATGACCACGCTGCTGCTCGCCAAACTCGTCGATGAACATCGCATTACCTGGGACACACCCGTCACCAAACTGCTTCCGAGTTTTAAGCTTGGCGACGCCACAACCACGCGCAGCGTCCTCGTCAAGCACCTAATCTGCGCCTGCACCGGAATGCCACGTCAAGATCTGGAATGGATCTTCGATTACGGAAAGATGACGCCCGCGAGCACGATGACCTTGCTCGGCACCATGCAGCCGACATCCAAATTCGGTGAACTCTTCCAGTATTCCAATCTGATGGCCGCAGCTGCTGGGTATACCGGGGCACACGTGATCCATCCCGACATGGAATTAGGAGCGGCCTACGACAGCGCTATGCAATCGTATGTTTTCGATCCATTGGGGATGAAGGAGACGACCTTCAACATGAAGAGCGCCTTCTCCAGCAACCATGCGGGCTCGCACTCGCCTGACGCCGATGGAAAAACTGCTAGGGCGATGACAGCCATTAATGACGCCGTCATTCCCGCGCGCCCTGCCGGAGGCGCGTGGAGCAGCGTAAACGACATGCTGAAATATGTCTCGATGGAACTTGCGGAGGGCAAGCTTCCCGATGGAACCACCTACATTTCGAAAGAACCATTGCTCGAGCGCCGCGCTCCGCAGGTTAGCATCGGAAAAGACGAAACCTACGGCATGGGCTTGATGGTTGACACGACATACGGAGTAGGGGTCGTTCATCACGGCGGCGACTTGGTCGGATATCACAGCGACATGATGTGGCTGCCACAACAAAACGTGGGCCTAGTCATCCTTACAAATGCCGACCCCGGACGGCTGCTTCGCGGCCGCATCCGGCGCAAGTTGCTCGAGCTTCTCTTCGACGGACATCCTGAGGCCGAGGGGCTGCTCAACGCCGACGCGAAGAGTTTCTATGCCGACCTGGCCGCCGAGCGCAAGTTGATGACGATCCCTGCCGATGCGAATGAGAGTGCCAAGCTCGCCAAACACTACACGAACGCATCGCTCGGAGAAATCACCGTCAGTACGTCCGGAGCTTCTACAATCTTTGATTTCGGCGAGTGGAAAAGCGAGGTCGCCAGCCGCAAGAATCCCGATGGCACAATCTCCTTCATCACTACTGTACCGGGTGAGTTGGGTTTTGAGTTCGTGGTCGGCTCAGGAGCCAAGCGGACGTTGACCATCAGAGACGCGCAGCACGAATACGTGTTTGAGGAATTTTGAGTCACGATGAGTGTAACCGGGTTTGTCGCCAACGACGTCCGGCACGCCTCTACCTATGTCTGACTAAAACTAAACGGCCCATCGACCTTTCTATTCGCTCGAAACAGACCCTTCTCCCAAGGTGATACGCACGGTGTGCCAATAATGGCTCAAGTAAATCAATTGACGGTTGTCTGAGGAGAAGCCGAAAGAACCTCCGACAAACCATACGGGGCTCTCATCGGTACAACAGGGTGGCTCAAGCACCGGAATTAGGTACAGCGGGACATAGAACTCTTTGAGAGCGATTTCCCTGACTAACCGACCGTGGTCCGGGATCTCTCTGCTCGTGCGATCCCGCCGATAAATGCGCAACACCCCCCCAGTCAGCGGAACCTGCCGGGACTTGCGCCAGAAGAACAAGGAATTCACCGTCATTATAGTAACGAGAGGTAAGGAGCAAGACGAGGTGAAGAGCTGGTCCGTTGTATTTCGTCGATCAAGCGCTACGCCCCATTGCGCCCAATCGGAGAAGTACATACCTGCGGCTGTCAATCTGTCTTTTGCATTGATGAAGTTCTCCTTCGGAAATACCTCAAACGAGAATCCCCGAATTCTCCGCGCGACTCCGTCGTTGCTCTGCGGGGCGTCAAGCTGCATATTCATGAGGACGAGAAAGTCGCCATTCTTAGAGCTAGCGCCGTTGATACATGGAGGTGGCGTTCCCGCCGATGCGGGCACGGTCAAACCGAGAATCAGAGACACAGCACCCGAGAAGGCTGAGATTGCGCTCAATCGCATTGGAAGCGCCTCCCCAAAACATTGATGTCCGCTTCGCTGTCCACGACTCTACGCTGGGCGCGGACTACGAACCCACCCAGCGAGGACCAAGAGTCTCGGCCGCATTGAGTGCAAACGCTCCGCTGGGACCGATGACTGACGTAAGCAGGCGATTGCACTTTTTGACGCTGATGGACTCCTGATCGGGATTGTGCGGTCAGCCCCCATCACAGAGGAAAAGCCTCGGGGGTCGGCAGACTGAAGGGAACGTCCAGCCCCTCGGTTGAGACCTCCAGCTCCGAGAGTTCATCGTCCCGAACGTGCAGGTATGCCAACCGATATGCCCTCGGGAGATTTGCCTCCGGCCTCTGCCACAATATCGGACCCTCCCACCTTGCGACCTGACTGAAGTGCGAAGTCCACGGTCGGGCAGCCGCATCCGCACTTGCTGACGATACGAAGGCTGTCAATCTGAGACATGTACTTTGAGGCAACAGAACTTCCGTGCATCAGGAGCCATTGGAGGAGCGTGCGCTCACTACTGGAAAGACTTCTTTCGACCGGAATATGGCCCTTAGACTTCACCCACCGCTCCTCGCCTCCAAGATTCTGGATCATAACTGCTGTAATCAGATGGCCATAACACTCAAATTGCCCAGTGTGACTGAAAAAGCCTTTCCTGACTTCAATTCCCTGGGTATGGCCGTGTATGGCCAACAAGAAGATCACCAATCCCCAGCTGCAGAGACGGCCAATCTGTCCGCCAAAGGTGCAAAACCCCAAAATCTGCTGTTGCACTCCATCCCTTTTCACCTCCGGGCAGAAGTCCCCTCGTGATCTAATACCTCTTCCCGACTCATCATGATCACCGAGGACCCTTCATGAAGACATCCCTGATCTTGCTTGCTGCTCTCTGTGGATTATGCTTCAGCCCGACTTCCGCGGCAGCGCAGGCCCCGCAAAAACCGGATCGCCAGGTCGCCGTCACGATCGACGATCTCCCCGCCGGCATGGCCGATCGCCTGCCAGCAGCCGAAATCAGCGCGATGACCGCGAAGTTGCTGGGCACACTGCGCGATCAGAAGATTCCGGTCGTCGGCTTCGTCAACGAGAAGAAACTGTACAAGGCGGGAGAGGTGGACGAGCGCATCAAGGCGCTCCAGATGTGGCTCGACTGCGGCTTCGAACTGGGCAATCACACCTTCTCCCACGCCTCGCTAAACCAGATTGGACTCAAGGCGTGGGAAGACGACGTGATCCAGGGTGAGAGCGTCACCCGCATACTGCTCGCGGCGCACAAGATGAAGCTGCGGTATTTCCGCCATCCCTATCTCGACACCGGACGCGACCTGCTCACGCGGCGCGAAGCCGACGCTTTTCTCATCGAGCGCGGCTACCGCATTGCTCCCATCACGCTCGACGGCTGGGATTGGATGTTCGCCGGCGTTTACGAGGACGCCAAGAAGCGCAATGACACCCTACAGCAGCAGCAACTGGTGAAAGACTATCTTGCGCATCACGACGAAGAGTTCGCCTACGCGGAGCAACTTTCGGCCAAGATTGTCGGCTACGAACCGAAGCAGATCCTTCTGCTTCATGCTAGCAACCTGGAAGCTGACCACATCGGCGAATTGCTCGACGTCCTCCGCAAGCGAGGCTATCGCTTCATTACGCTCGAGGATGCGTTATCAGATTCGGCCTACAGCCTGCCCGACACCTACGTCGGCGAAGAAGGCAGCGGCTGGCTCGAACACTGGGCGATCACCGAGGGCAAGATCCCTCAGGGCGCGCCCGCCATGCCGCAGTGGGTGATCGACCGGACGAAGGAGTTGCATCTTTCGACGGGACAGGTAACTGCTCCGACGCCATACTGAGACGGATATCGTTCAGTGCGAATGGTCAGTGCGAAACAGCACGCACATCCGCCAGTTCCTTGCGCGCGGCGTCGGCACGAGGCCCGGTCGGCTCTTCTGCCAGGAAGAGCTCCAGTTCGGCAATTGCGGCTGCGGCCTGTCCCTTCTGTTCCAACGCGTTCGCCGCCAGGCGATGCGCCAAAGCATGAGGCTTGTCGAGGGCGTGTGCCTTCCGGCTAGTGGCGACCGCCTCATCAAAGCGCCGGTCCATCAATTCCGCATACGCCAGGAGAATCAGAGTCGCGGGATCGACGGGATCGAATCGAGAAGCTTTGTTCAACGCCGTCTCGGCACTCGCAAAATCGCCGGCACCAATACTCATCTTTCCCAGGTTGACATAAGCCGGAGCCAAGCGTTCGTCGATGCTGATGGCCTTTTGCAGGGACTCGCGCTCGCGCTCGCGGTCACCGAGCCGGCTGTAGATCACTCCCAGATTGTTGTACGCGACCGCAAAGTCAGGATAGATCGCGATTGCTTTCCGTAGCTTCTGTTCCGCATGGGTCAAGTCCCGTTTGCCTAGCAACTTGTAGGCCCTGTCAACTTCTCTTCGTGCGCTGGCCGGAACCCCTAGATCCGAGGCCGACACCAAGGCACTAGCTGGCGCATCATAATTCGGCGCCAGCTCGCCGGCCCGACTCACCCTCACTTCGAGTTCCGCAGATACCGTGGGATTCATTTCAATTGCGCCCGTATCGGTGTCGGCAATGGTTTGACCCGAAACGACGAAATGGTAAGTGCCGGCGGGCACGTTGAAAAAATCCGCCTCGCACTGTTGGTTAGCGGTCGCCTCGGCGACAGGGCCGCCACGGCCCATCAGCTTCACCTGAGTGGCTGCGTCACAGCCTCGATTGGCTAAGGCGACCTGCACTCGTACTCGCCGCATGGTCATGCCAGCATCGAGTTGCGCCGCAGCCCAACCCGCGAGCAGAAGGAAGACAACCAACACGCGACTCTTCATGGCACGCTCCAGAGTCGCTGTCAGGAACCGTTCGTCGCTTGTCACCGGAAGCAGCGAGGGCTCGTGTGACAACTTGCCACGTCAGACGCGTGGAAATAGAAAGTGGTAGCAATAGATCACGCGTCGCCGATGATTTTCTTGAGTTGTGATCTGATCGCAGCGATCACATCACGAAACACGCATGACAACAATCGGTGTGGGGATTGTTTTGTAGGTTCACTGCGAGACGGAGGCTATGTGTCCCCGTGAGAGTTAATCGGAAGGAATCAACCCTAGAGAGCAATCGAGCAGATATAACTATTGTTGCCTGTTGCGAACTGACTGTTTCGATCTGACGTTTTCGAGCCGATGGATAGTTGACGCTAGACTACACTGCACCACCTGCGATCGACGGCACCAGCAAAACCTCGTCGCCTTCCTGGAAAGAATATCCTTGCCCGCCCAGGAAGCGGATGTCTTCTTCATTCACATAAATGTTGAGGAAACGGCGGATCTGGCCTTTGTCATCGCGCAAGTGAGGCTTGAGGTCAGGAAACTTCTCGTCGAGCACCGAGAACAGTTCTCCCAGGTTCGAGGCCGCGCACGTAATCGAACCAACTCCCGCAGTGTGCCGGCGCAATGCAGTCGGAATTTGTACGGTGATCGGCATGTTACGCTCCCACTCCGGCCGCCTGTGAGGCAACGACTCCGCGAATTTCTGCCGCGACGTCGGCTGGTTCGAGCGTCTGCTGCAGATAGCTCTCGAACTCGGCCAGTTTCGGTGCGATGGGCCTCTCGGTCCGGTAGACACCGGCGAGCACATCGGTAGTCTTCAGGCCGTTGCCGGTGATGCATAGCACGGTCGTTTCCTCGGGCAGAATTCGGTCCTGACGATAAAGCTTGCCCGCGCAAGCCACAGTCACACCGCCGGCGGTCTCGGTGAAGATGCCTTCGCTTTCCGCCAGCAGCTTGATCGAATCGATGATTTCCGGGTCGCTGACATCTTCGCTCCATCCCCCGCTGCCTTTGATGGTCTTGATTGCATAGTGTCCGTCGGCGGGATTGCCGATGGCCAGCGACCGTGCAATGGTCGACGGCTTCTGCGGCTCGATCTCCGAGCTTCCCGTCTTGACCGCAGTCGAGATGGGAGAACAGCCCGTCGCCTGGGCTCCAAAGAATTTCACTTCCTTCGCTTCGACCAGGCCCAGCTTGATCAGTTCATCGAACGCCTTCTTGATTTTGGTGATCAGCGAACCGCCAGCCATCGGGCAAACCACATTATCCGGCAAACGCCAGCCGAGTTGCTCGGCGATTTCGAAGCCGACCGTCTTTGATCCTTCCGAGTAGTATGGCCGCAGATTCACATTTACGAAGCCCCAGCGATGCTCGTCGGCGATCTGCGAGCACAGCCGATTGACCTGATCGTAGTTGCCGTCGATGCGTACGACTTTCGCTCCGAACACGTTGGTGCCCAGAATTTTCGCCGGCTCAAGATCGGACGGGATAAAGATCCATGCCTTGAGTCCCTCGCGCGCCGCGTGTGCGGCGACCGCGTTGGCCAAGTTGCCAGTGGACGAACACGACACCGTATCGAAGCCGAAAGCCTTCGCCTGCGATAGAGCCACGGCGACCACGCGGTCCTTGAAGCTAAGCGTAGGCAAGCAAACGGCGTCGTTCTTGAGGTATAGATTCTTCGCGGCGGCGGTCGTCCCGCTCAACTGTTCAGCCAGATGCGGAGCCTGAAACAGTGGAGTGAAGCCGACCGGCAGCCGCGGTTCATAGCCCGGGGGGAGGGGCAAGAGTTCGGAGTAGCGCCACATGTTCGGCGGCCGCTGGGCAATGCTCGCACGGCTGAAAGTTCCCTGGCCGTTCCCTCGGCCAACCTGCGCGCGCAGCGCATCGTAGTCGTAGGTGACTTCCAGAGGAGAGAAACAGTCGTCGCAGATGGAGCGGGGCTGATTTCCCCAGCTCCGTCCGCATTCCCGGCACCGCAGTTCGTAGTGAGACATATCGCCTACTCGCTTTCTTGCAAACTGGCGAGTAGCTGAAGACGAGCCGGAAAAGTGGCCTAAAAAGCAAAAGGCCTCTTTTTCCAGGAAAAGGAAAAGAGGCTATCGGATGCTGGTGAAGCCCGCAGCCGAATCCCATGTTCCCTGTTTCCAGGAGAGAGTTGGCACCAGACATCCGGGATATATGATCCGGGATCGGTTGCCGTGGCGTCTCAGGGCTCGTCCCTCAGCCACTCTGCATGAAATTCAGGTCCGCTCCCCAATCAAATGGGTGAGCGAACTTGTTCTTGACATCCTACAAAAATTCAAGAGGCGCCGTCAAGGGCAAACTCGCGCCTCCCAATTTCTGCTGCGCTACAATCGTACTCATGCCAAGACATCTAATCGCTCCTGCGGCGGTCATTGGGCTGGCCATCCTCATTTCCGCAACGTCACTCGTCAACGCTCAAACCAATGCGCAGACGGATGCTTCACCAAAAGAATCTGCGCCGGATGTGCCGGATGCGATCGCCGTGCCTGCTGGGCTGGAGCCCGTTTTGTTCGTGCATGCAAAAGGATCGCAGATCTATACCTGCAAAGTGGGTGCGGACGGCAAGTTCAGTTGGACTCTCAAGGCTCCCGAGGCGGAGTTAAGTGATCGGAAAGATAAAGTGATCGGACAACATACCGCCGGGCCGACCTGGAAGCTGAAAGATGGGAGCGAGGTCACGGGAAAAGCCGCTGGCCATGTCGACTCGCTCGATTCAGACTCAATTCCCTGGTTGCTGGTGAATGTGGTGACCAACGCGGGAAAGGGACAACTCGCAAACGTAACCGTCATTCAGCGTGTGCACACGCACGGCGGAAAACCTGGAAACGACCCTTGCGATGAGTCGCACAAGGACGCGGAAACGAAGAGCAGTTACACAGCAGACTATTACTTCTATGCGCCAGCGAAGTGATGCGCTTGAAGCGGACGCGGATTGGCTCGCATCAAACGAGGAGCCGGATGGAGAAATCTTATGCGTGAAGTCGTCATTGCATCATCGGTTCGAACACCTGTGGGACGTGCCTACAAGGGCACGCTCCGCGCCACCCGTCCTGATGAACTGGCAGCCGTTGCGATCAAGGGCGCGCTGGGGCGCGTGCCCCAACTTGATCCGAAGGAGATCGAAGACGTGATTCTCGGCTGCGCCATGCCGGAAGCCGAGCAGGGAATGAATGTTGCCCGCATCGCGTCGCTCCGGGCGGGTTTGCCGGTGGAAGTTTCGGCGCTCACCATCAATCGATTCTGTTCGTCGGGACTGCAGGCGATTGCTATGGCCGCCGAGCGCATTATGAGCGGGGGAGCCGAGGCGATCGTCGCTGGGGGCACGGAGTCGATGTCGATGATTCCGATGGGCGGGCATAAAATCTCGCCGAATCCCTGGCTGGTGGATCACTACCCCGACGCGTATCTTTCGATGGGGCTGACGGCGGAACGGGTTGCGCAGCGGCTGGGAATCACGCGCGAGGCGGCGGATGAATTCTCGCTGCGCAGCCATCAAAAGGCGCTGGCGGCGATTCAGGCGGGAAAGTTCGATGACGAAGTTGTGCCCGTGCCGGTGAGTTTCAGCATGCCGAACGGATCGAAGCCCAAGCGCCAGGAGATCGTATTCAAAATCGATGAAGGGCCGCGCGCCGACACTTCGCTTGAAGCGCTGCTTGGGCTGAAGCCCGCGTTCCAAATGAAGGGCACCGTGACCGCGGGAAATTCATCGCAGATGTCCGACGGCGCGGCCGCGGCTGTGGTGATGTCGGCGGAGCGGGCCAAGGCATTAGGCATCCAGCCTTTGGCGCGATACGTATCGTTCGCAACGGCGGGGTACAAGCCGGAAGAAATGGGACTCGGGCCGGTGTTCGCGATTCCGAAGGCGTTGAAGATGGCGGGGCTAAAGCTTTCTGATATCGAAGTGATCGAACTGAACGAAGCTTTCGCCGCGCAGTCTCTGGGCGTGATCAAGGAAGCTGGCCTGGATCCGGAGAAAGTGAATACGAACGGCGGCGCGATCGCTCTGGGACACCCACTGGGATGCACTGGGGCCAAGTTGACGGCGAGCGTCATTCGCGAACTGAAACGACGCAAGGCGCGATACGGGATGGTCACAATGTGTGTCGGCGGCGGCATGGGCGCGGCGGGGATCTTCGAGAATCTTTAAACCACCAAGGACACGAAGTTTCACGAAGGAAAACCTAGCCAAGGAGTTCCTTCGTGAGGCAGTGTGTCCTTCGTGGTTCCCGCTTTGGTTCTTTTGTCATCTTTTTCCTCGGATTGTGACGGATGACCTGGACTTCGGACAGGAAAACCGGATACTTCTCGAAGCATTATGGCCACCATTCTGGTCCATCGATTAAGTTCGCAAAAGTGCGCAAGAAGTCAGCCATGCGGTCATCACGGCGGCGATGAGAGTGCATTCGGAGTTGGGAGCTGGGTTGCTGGAGAGTGCTTACCAGGCGTGTCTGCAGCACGACTGCATCGAGCAGGTATTCAGGCTGCATGTCAGGTCGGGCTTCCCGTGGTTTATCGAGGTCTAAGGCTTGAAATCGGCTATCGAATTGATCTCCTGGTTCAAGATCTCGTCATGTGGAGATCAAGTCAGTTCGACGCAATCTCGCCGGTTCATCAGGCTCAGATAATTTCGTGCCTGAAACTAAGCGGCAAGTCTCTCGGACTCTTGATGAACTTCAATGTTGTCCACTTGAAGGATGGGATTCGCCGCTTTGTCAACGGTACTGCGTGGAAGGACAGACCGACCTTGAACCGCTAGAGGCACGGGGGTTCACCAAGGAAGATGCTGCGACCATTTTGCTCGGCGTTATAATTTGCTCGATAGGAGGTTGTTATGCCTGTCGCCCGCCTTATGGCCATCGTGCTGCTTGCCTGCACAGCAATCGCATCCGCACAGGTTCAAAATCGGAGTACGTTCCCTGCTGGTCAAACCGTGGATAACAACGCTGCCAGTAAGTCGGCGGGGCAAACGCAACGGGAACCATGGCAAATCATTCCGGACCTGACTTCCGAGCTATTTTTCCCGCTGAATCCTCAGAGCCACTTCTGGAACAAGCCATACCACAAACTCTCCCACGAGGAAGGCTTTCGCTTGTTCATGAATAAGCCGACCTCTCAGGGCCCGAGGATTATGGTGTTGCCAGACGGGGAGTACACTGCGGATTCGATCTGCTATTCCATTCGCAGCTATGTGGTGGCGCGCGATGATAAGGATTCAGACTCGACCCGCCCTGTGGGCTCTTCAACCTGCCAACCCGCAAGCCGCTACCGGATGAAGAAGGCGCTGGTAGAGCCTGATTCGTCGGATCGCTGAAGACCTTTACGTAACACTTCTTTACCCAATTGCTACGCACGTGGACACGGGTCGGGATTATCCTTGTGTCAAGGGGCAAATTTGGGGGATCCTCTGCCCCTGGTTTTGGCCGGATGGTAGGAGGTGCTTATGCGGCTCTCCAGCCTTTCCCTTGCAGCGATTCTACTGTTTTCCTCCGTCGTCTTTGCTCAGCACCATGAAACAGGAACCGCGCCGAGTGCTCCCCCACCGAGTCCGGCGTCTGGCACTGCAGCGAGCTCTGCTCCTAACCCTACCCCTTCTGCGCTGACTGCTACGCCCGCACCGAGTCCCGCGCCCAGCATCGCGACCGGAGCAACGAACACCGCGGTATCTCATGCGAGCGCGCCAACTGTTCCAGCGTCCACAAGTGTCCCCGTTACGCCGGGTTCAGGTTCGACGGGCAGCCACGGAACGATCTCACCGCCGACTGAATCTCGCTCCGTCCCGACGGCGACTTCTCCCGCACATGAGCCCAGAGCCGATCCCGGGCGCTTGATTCCCCATCAGAAGGTCGCAGGGGAGAAAAAGATTGGTTCGGCACCCCGCATCGGGCAGAATTCACCGGGAAAAGGGTGGAAAGCGGACCCTCCAAGGACTGACTTACGACGTGGAGTCTGTGTCACCGGGCCATGTCCGTGCGCTCCTTGGCAAACGGCCGGCAAGGGTGGATGCATTGCGAACCCGCCGGTCGATGAGCCCGCTGCTCAACCTGTCGAACCGTGTCAACCGCGCCAAATTTGGAATGGGGCGGTGTGCATGCCGTCCAACCGATGCGCGCCCGGAGAAACCTGGAATGGAGTAAGCTGTGTTGCCTCCTCGGCTGAGTGCGCAAGCACCGACGGCAGGGCCGCAATCCTGGTGACTGAGTTACGGGCGCTCAAGGCGCAGATTCAGGATGCCTGCGGGCAGAACCCGCCGGGGCAAGACTGCGAAGATTTGAAGCAGCGGCAAGAGGAAACTCTGCAACGCTATCAAATGCTGCTGACCGAGGCTGGGCCAAGCTGCCAAGCGACGCTGGCGGATCTTGCATCGCTGGAATAGGAGGGTTTATGGAATTGAATGGCAAGATGCAGACTGAAACCAATCTCTATCGGTCTCGGCAAGAAAGATACCGTCAGTGCCACTACAGTCCTATAGCACGTTCCCCAATGGCAATTATGGTTACGCGGGACAATGGCCGGCGTGGTTGTTCGATCCACAGTACTTTGGGGCGGATTATCGCTAGATGACTTTATGCAAGTGGAGTTTGACGCCGGAAACGCGATCCTGAAATAACGGCAATTCCGGCAAGAAACCCCTCGAAAACCGGCGTTTGCGGGCCTATCATTCCCCTCCTTCCCGCATTAGAATTGAGCTATTCGCGCTGGCTTCAGGGCCGGCCTTTTGCTTGCGGGGAGGATCATGGCAACCACCACGGCAGTTCCCAAGACCCGGATTTCCGGCGGCAGTTTCTTGTTAGAGTCGCGTCAACCGGACGAGGTTTTCACGCCCGAGGACTTTACCGAACAGCACCAACTGATTGGGCAAACTGCGGAGGAATTCGCGGTCAACGAAATCGTGCCCAACATTGAGAAGATCGAGCATAAAGATTTTTCGGTGACGCGGGACCTGTTGAAGAAGGCGGGCGATCTGGGACTAAGTTCAGTCGAGATTCCCGAGGCATATGGCGGACTGGAGATGGACAAGGTCACGGCCGCAGTGATCGCCGACCACATTGCCAAGTACGCCGGGTTCGCGACGACCTGGGGCGGACACACGGGGATTGGCACGCTACCCCTGGTTTACTTTGGCACGGAAGAGCAGAAGAAGAAATATCTGCCGCGACTGGCGGCGGGCGAGATCGTGGGTGCGTATGCGCTGTCGGAGTCGACCTCCGGATCGGACGCCTTGAATTGCCGCTCTCGAGGCCAACTGTCTCCAGATGGCAAGCACTACATTCTGAACGGCGAGAAGATGTGGATTACCAACGCCGGGTTCGCGGACCTATACACGGTGTTTGCGAAAGTGGATGGAGAAAAGTTCTCGGCGTTCCTGGTGGAAAGAAATTTTCCGGGTTTCGCGGTGGGAGCCGAGGAGCACAAGATGGGCATTCGCGGTTCCTCCACATGCCCGATCATTCTGAACGACTGCCAGGTGCCGGTGGAAAACCTGCTCGGCGAAATTGGGAAAGGCCACCTCATCGCTTTCAACATTTTGAACATAGGACGCTTCAAACTCGGTGCGATGTGCTTGGGCGGGGGGCGCGTCTCGTTGGAAAGTGCCATCAGCTATGCCAAGCAGCGCAAGGCTTTCGGCAAGGTCATCGCGGATTTCGGACTGGTACAAGAGAAGATCGCCAATATGGCGACGCTCCTTTACGTGGGTGAGTCGCTGGTCTATCGCACGGTCGCGCTGATGGACGCGGCTTTGAGCGAGGTCGACAAATCCGCCGACGCCGCCGCCAAGCAGACCCTGAAGGCGATCGAGGAGTTCGCGGTCGAGTGCTCGATCATCAAAGTCTGGGGATCGGAGATGATCGACTACGTTGTTGACGAGACCCTGCAGATTTACGCGGGCTACGGGTTTGTGGAGGAATATCCGGCCGAGCGCGCCTATCGCGACGCGCGCATCAACCGCATTTTTGAGGGGACGAATGAAATCAACCGACTCATCATCACCGGCTTTCTACTGAAGCGGGCGATGACGGGGCAGTTGCCGCTGATGCCCGCCATCAAGAAACTGATGGACGAAGTGCTCTCGGGACCGTCGGCGGCTGAGGAACTCGAGGGTGCGCTGGCCGAGGAACGCAAGTTGGTGGCGCAGGCCAAGAAACTGGGGCTGTTTGTTGCGGGTGCGGCGACGCAGAAATATATGCAGGCGATCCAGGATCAGCAGGAGATCATGGCAGCGATCGCCGACATGACGATTGAAACCTATGCCATGGAATCGGCCGTGTTGCGGGCGCAGAAACTTTCCGAGACCAAGGGCAAAACTGCAACTGGGCTGGCGATCGCGATGACGCGCGTCTATTTGTCGCAGGCGTTCGAGAAGGTCGAGTCTGCGGCGCGGAGGGTGATCGCGGCCGTTGCCGATGGTGACATGCTGCGAACGCAACTCGCGATCCTCCGCAGGCTGGCGAAGTATGAGCCGTTCAACACCATTGAACTGCGGCGGCAGATCGCGGAGCGGATGATCGAGCGTGGGAAGTATACGCTCGCTTAAGAGCTTTACCACGGAGGGCAGGGGCACGGAATTCGTTCTTCCGCGCCCCGTTCCTTTTGTTATCGACGTGCCTTCTGATAGAAGTATCCACGTGAAGATCAAGACATGCATGTTCGCTGTGATCGGGTTGACAACTCTTTTGGCCGGCCAGTCGAATTCGGCGTTGCAGAACGACTCTGCGACTCTCAACGGTGCAAATTTTGAGGTTATCGGACTAAATATTGCAACAACGGGAGTAGATGCGGTGCAAAAGTCTGACCAGCCAATCAATTTGAACTTCGAGAATTGATCCTCAGGCGCACTGATCGACGCGTTGGAAATCATGGCTAATCTCTTTGGGGAGAAGGTCGCACGCTAGAACTCGCCACAAACTATCGTCAAAAGTGAAAGATCAAATCGCTCGCAACCGTGAGCTGATTTCGGTGTTGGCCGTTGTCGTACGCATTCCTATCCCACGCACGTTCAAAGCGTAATTCCGGACGGATCTGGACGGTTGTGCCGATCCAATGACACCACGTGATGGTGTTCTCCGAGTATCGGGCCTGGTATCCGGTGCGCTGGCCTTTCTTGTCGTTGAGAAAGTCGGTGCGAAATGAGAGGAAGTCACGCGCAGAAAGTTGCTTCTGCAGGAAATTAACGAAGGCATATTCGGGAGCGGTGCAGCGCTGTTGTCCCGCCCGGCAATAGGCAGCATTGGCGCCTGTCTCCGGTTGAATATTGCCTCCGAGAGCGGGCACGTCGCGCTCGTACATATACCAGGTTTCGGTTGCCATATGGACTGTCTTCGAGAACGTGTGATACCAGGTCGCGTCATATTGCTGCAGATTGTTGTAGACGTACTTGGCATTGTTGATGCCGTTGGCGCAGAGGTAGAAGTTGTCATGCACCGATTTGGTCGTATAGCCCAGGCAAGCCGTGCCGGAAGGCTTCGCATCCGGCGTCCAGGGGGCGACGTCGTGGCCGTCTGTAATGCCAAGTTGAACCAACCACTGGTCGCTTAGTTTCACTGTCGCCATCACACCCGTGTCGGTAAACGGATCGATGGCATAGAGTAGCGAGTGACTGAAGATGTAGTTGTTCGGGGCCAGTTGCGCCTCGATGCCGGGCACCGAGATGAAGCGGCCCACCCTAACGTTCATACCCTGCGCCACCTGCGGAATGTAAACGTCGACGTACTCAAGGGTAGGATCAAAGCCGTATTGGTGATGGTCGTTCAGCAACTGGCCGCTCAGGTAGCCTTTGCCGATGGTGAAGCGATAGTCGGTGCCGTAGAGAGCTGTAAGGTGGTAGCCCCAGTCCAGATGATCGCGTTGAACGGAATCGGGCAGGCGCTCGGCGTAGAGGACGAACTGATTCATCTCAAAACGATTGGAGTAGTTGTCGTTCGCCTCAGGCGCATTGCTGCGGGCGGAAGTGCTGAAGTTTAGCGTCGGATCGATCCATCCATAGATCTTCGTGCGACTCCTCGCCTGGTTGATTGCGGTCATGAGGGGATAGCTGTTCGTGTCGGGCTCTCCAATTACCGGCGAACCACCGTACGACCAATCGGAATTGGGGAACGGAGGGGAGTCCAGCGGTGAAGGAGGTCCCCGGCGTGGCGGCGACGGCGAAGCAGGTGTTGTCCCCGACCAGTCTTGGCGATAGAAATCGGCCCAGCGGGCGAAGAAGCCCTTAGGCTTGGCGATGCTCGGCTTCGGGGAGTCCGGGAGGGGATCGGGTTCTTTACTCCTTTGTTGTCCGAGAGAGAGCTCCCACGACAGAAATACGACAAACACGCAGAGACGGACAAAGAACCGGCAGGGCCCGGAAATATGGTTTGAATGCATAGAAATGCGGTGCGACCTAAGTTTGATTCCACCGATTAGTTGCCTGGGCTCTCGGGCGGAATCAGCAGGTAGCTGACGAACGCCAGTTGCTTGCTGTCCGGCGACCACGATGGAACGTTGATCGTACCCTGTCCGCCGAACAGTTTCGCCAACACGGTGATCTTCTTGTCCGTGAGCGACATGAAACGCAGAGTAACATCTTTATTCTCGGGATGACCGGTGACGTCTGTGGAGTAGGTGAGGAAGACCATCCACTGGCCGTCGGGGGAAATGTGGGGGAACCAGTTGTTGAGATCGTCGGCGAAGACCTGTTCCTGCTCGCTACCGTCTGGCTTCATGCGCCATATCTGCATGTGGCCGGTGCGTTCGGAGTTGAAGTAGATATATTTTCCGTCGGGCGAATATTCGGGGCCGTCATCCAATCCCTTGGCGGTGGTGAGTTGCGTCTCCTCGCCGCCCGCCGCTGGAATCGTATAGATATCGAATTCGCCTTTTCGCTGACCGACGAAGGCGAGGGTTTTGCCGTCGGGGGACCAGCCGTGCCAGTAGGACGGCGATTTTTGAGTGATGCGTCGCGGTGCTCCGCCGGCGATGGGGGCGATGTAGACGAGCGATTCGTGGT
>Ga0307474_10000039_pt1 | contig 99386 bp, 88 predicted proteins | sample atmos_gasesECM1C_2_FD_203312 | JGI IMG/M metagenome (GOLD analysis project Ga0307474, IMG submission 203312) | Hardwood forest soil microbial communities from Morgan-Monroe State Forest, Indiana, United States - atmos_gasesECM1C_05 | ecosystem: Environmental > Terrestrial > Soil > Temperate...
GCGAGTGCGACTTCGATCTTGAGTACGTTGCCGGCTGCAGCTTGCGCGCGCTCGAGAGACTCCCCGATCAGTTCGAATTCGGTTTGCAGGTGGGCACGGTATCCGGCACGCGCCTTCGCGTTTTCGGCGTCATCGGATGTGTAGTAACCCGGTTCGGGCAGATTCAATCCGCTCTGGTCGAAATAGGCGATCACCTGATTTGCATCTTCCAGCTTTTGGTCCGCTCCGATGCTAAACAGTGCATCCGAACCCAGCGAATGGATGTGAGCTAATTCTTCTGCCAGGTCAACTGAGTTCTTGAGCGTATCGATCCTGTCGAACTCGGCCCGCAACGACTTGAGGCCTGTGTCTTCCAGAGCCGACTGGTCGAGGCAAGAGCTGTAGTAGTCGCCGATCCGCTGCTCGTCCTTGGAGCCCGGCTCGTGTGCTGCATGTTCCAGAATGGCCGCCACGCGCCTTTGGTTGAGGTCGCGCATTTGCTGAAAAACCGCCCAGTAAGAACGGTCGGCGGGAATGGGATTGCGCTTGAGCCAGCCGCCGCAGGCGTACTGGTAGAAGTCCGCACACGGATCGGCGCTGCGGTCGACCGCCTGGACATCAAACCGGAGCGTATTCGTTGATTGTGCGCTGCAGCCCAGAGAGGCAAAGAAAAGAAGGAAAAGATGGAGCGAGATCCGCACAGCGTGGACGTTCATAGCAGCCCATTCTAGCGGGCACTGGCTTGCGGGCCCAAGCAGGGTGCCCGCTGCCTTTTAACCGGCCCCCGATCTCAGAGTCCAGAACCAGGCCGCCGTAAGGCCGATCATTACGACCGTGGTGGCCCAGGCGACCACGTTGAACAGGCGCGTGTTGACATAGTCGCCCATAAGCTCTTTCTTGTTGATCAGCAGCAGCATGAAGATCAGAACAAACGGCAGCACCACACCGTTCACTACCTGAGATAGTACGGCGATCTTCACCAGGGGCAAGCCCGGGATGAGCACAAACGCTCCGCCCGCTGCAATTAGCAGGGTGTAGAGCCAATAAAACACCGGCGCCTCGCCAAATTTCCTTCCCACGCCAGACTCAAAGCCCAGGCCTTCGCACACGGTGTAGGCGGTCGAAAGCGGCAGAATCGAAGCAGCGAACAGAGACGCGTTGAACAGGCCCACGGCAAAGAGAATATAGGCGTAGTCTCCCGCCAGCGGCCGCAACGCCTGCGCTGCGTCCGCCGCGTACTTGATGTCGCGATAGCCGTGGACGTACAGCGTGGCGGCGCAGGCTACGATAATGAACCAAGCCACGATGTCGGTAAAAATACATCCGGTCACAACGTCGAGCCGCGAGGCCTTGAACCCACGCTTGGTGACTCCCTTTTCCACAATCGACGACTGCAGATAAAACTGCATCCACGGCGCAATCGTTGTACCCACCACTCCGATCACCATATACAGATAAGCCTGGTCGCGGAACGCATGCAGCCCGGGCGGCTTGATGGTCGCGATCGAGGCCTCAATCCATGCGGGTTTGGCCAGCACTCCGGCAAAGATGTAGGTCACATAGAAAAATGACGCGGCTAGGAAAACCTTCTCAACGCTCTTGTATTGTCCTTTCACCACGATGAGCCACACGATCACGCAGCACACGGGCACCGTGACGAACCGCGACAGCCCAAACAATTCCAAGCTGGTGGCAATGCCGATAAACTCCGTCACTACGTTGCCAAAGTTGGTGATCAGAATGCCGATCATCATGAAGAACGTAATCCGGAAGCCGAATTCCTCGCGGATCAGGTCACTCAAGCCCTTGCCGGTGACCGCGCCCATGCGGGCACACATTTCCTGCACCACGATCAGGGCGAGCGTGACCGGGATCATCGTCCACAGCAGAAGATGTCCGAATTGCGCCCCGGCGGACGAGTAGGTCAGGATGCCGCCGGCATCATTGTCGACGTTCGCGGTAATGAACCCCGGCCCAACTACGGCGAGGAACAGCAGGATCCGGGTCTTCCAACGCCTTAGGAACTTCATGCGCACATTTCGCAGACATAGGGGTAAAACAGACGGCAGCTACAAACGACCGAACAGGATAAACGCAGTTGCGGAATCTGGCCAAAGGAAAAGTGGCAGGACTTGATGAATTGCCGTTAATCTTGGAGGATCAGGCCGCGCGAGACTCCCTCACGCGCAGAAACCGCCCGACTGCGGGCCAACGGGCAACGAGTGAAACGTAAATTCTACAGTTTCGCCCGCAACATGCTGATCACGTCGTCCGATGTGATGATGCCGGTGAGTTTGTTTTGCTCGTTCACGACAGGAAGGGTCAGCAGGTTGTATTTGTCGAACAATTCGGCCACTTCGTTGTCATCGACGCCTTCGTGGCTGAGGATTAAGGGCTCCTGGGTTAGGGAGAGCATCGGCGTCGAAGGCGGCACCAGCACAATTCTTGCCAGCGGCACGGCTCCCACCAACGTTCCGTGAGAGTCGACCAGGTAGATCGTGCTCACGGCTTCGACTCCGCCCTCGAATTCGCGCATCGAATCGATGGCATTCTGCACCGTGGCCGCAACCGGGAGGGCTAGAAACTCCGTGGTCATACGGCCGGCGGCGGTTTCTTCTTTGTGCTCGAGCAGTTCGACCATGTCCTGCTGCGCTTCTGGCTTCATTTGGACCAGGATCTGCTCAGTGCGCTCTTCCGGCAGATCGGCCAGCAGGTCGGCGGCCGCGTCAGGGTTCATCTCCTCGACGATGTCAGCCGCACGCTCGGAATCGAGCGATTCGACGATCGCTTTCTGAACCTTGGGTTCGACCTCTTCCAGGGCCTCGGCCGCTACTTCTTCATCCAGGGTCTGGAAGACCGCCTGGCGCTCATCCGGCGCCAGATCTTCGACGATGTCGGCAATGTCGGCGGGATGCAGTTTGGCCAGGCCCTCATGCGAAATCTTCAGCTTCACCCGGCGGGCCGGATCGGTCTCGATGACGTCGACGAAGTTCCACGGAATCGTGCGCGGAGGAATCTTGACCAGCAGCGCCTGCAAGGCTGCCTTAGGCGCGATGCCGCGCAAAAGGCGCCGGATCGCGCCGCGCGCCCCGACATCGACCGAAAACACGCGCAGAACGGGACGTTCGGGGATCAACCCCTTTTGAGGCTCTACGTGCAGGTCGACATCGTTAACCCGGACCACTTTTCGGCCGTTGATGTCGATTACCTGCTGATCCAGCAGATCGCGCTCCAGTAGAAACAGCCCTTCCGCGCCGTTGGCCGCCGGCCATTCCGCCGCCGCCGTGTTGGCCCGGACGCCTCCGTTGATCGCTGACACGGCAGTAAAGGACAGCACCCGGTTGCCCGACCTAGTCCTGACGATCAGGGATGTGATACGCGAGCGGTCTTCCTGCGGCGTCATGGTGACTTCGCGCACACGTCCGCTCGCCGCGCCGGATGGGTCATACACGGTCGCGCCCAACAGTTCGCTGAGGGCAATTGTCGTCATCCCGCTAGAGAATAACCAAAGTTGCGCCTGATTCGGAATCAAAATCTGGAGTTTCAGTAGTCACGAGTCAGTACAATCCCAACCCGTATAATTCATAAAGAGTGCGCCACGTCTTCGACATCTTCGGTCAGACCCTCCGCACCCTCTGGGCGCACAAACTCCGGTCTTTCCTGACCATGTTTGGCATTGCCTGGGGCGTCGGTTCCCTGCTCTTGCTGGTCGGTTTGGGAGAAGGATTTCGCTCCGGCAACCGCAAACAGTTCGACTCCTTGGGCGAAAACGTGATGTTTATCTGGTCCGGTCGGGCGCCGATGATGCAGGGCAGCTTCACGGCGCTGCGGCAGTACTACCTGACCTACCGCGACTATGAGGACATCCTGCGCGAATGCCACAGTGTGGGAGCGGCTACGCCACTCATCCAGCGCAACGATATCCGCGCGGTCAGCGACTTCTACCAGGCCAGCGGACAGATTATCGGCGCGCACCCCGAATTCAATAAGATCCGGTACATGCCTCTCAAGGAAGGCCGCTGGATCAACGAAATGGATGATCAGCAGAAGCGTCCCGTGATTGTGCTCGGCGATGAGACCCGTCGCACACTTTTTCTGGGCCGTCCTGCGGTCGGCAGCACAATTCTTCTCAGTGGCATACGCTTCACAGTCATCGGTACGTTAGAACGAATCGGCCATGGAGACAACATGGCCCTGAATCTAAAGAGCATCGTGCCATTCAACACCATGCGGGAATATTTCCGCCTGACTAACGTCGGCATTGACCCTGACGTTATATCCGTCATCGACTATCAACCTAAGGCACGCGCGCTGCACCAGGCCGCAGAGCAGGAAGTCCACGAAATCATCGCTCGTAACCATGGCTTCGATCCCAATAATCCCGACTCCTTCGACGAATGGGACACGGTGAAGACCGTCGACCAGATTGGCAAGATTTTCGACGCCATGAATATGTTCCTGGGGAGTGTGGGGCTGGTAACGTTGGCCCTGGGCGCAATCGGCATCGTCAATATCATGCTGGTGGCGGTTGCCGACCGCACCCGCGAGATCGGCCTGCGCAAGGCGGTAGGCGCCACCAATGCCAGCATCATGTTTCAGTTTTTCGTGGAAGGCGCCTTCCTGACTCTGCTCAGCGGCGGAATCGGCATCGCAGGGGCCGCCGGGCTGATGGCGCCATTCTCCGGAGTAGAACTGGGGCCGGGATTCGACGCCCCGAAACTGGTCCCTGCGACGGCAGCTCTGGCCGTTCTGTCGCTGGCCATTGCCGGCATCGCGGCCGGCCTTTATCCGGCGCGCCGGGCCGCGGCGCTGGAACCGGTTGAGGCACTGCGCAAGGAATAATTCGCAAGGACGGACATGGACCAATTGCCAAACCGGATGCCGGACGCGGGAGGGCTCGCTGGCATTCAAGACGCCCACGCCGGTGAAAAGCCGCACCTCCGCAAAGCAGTCGGCACTCCGGTTCTGGTCGCTTACCGCGATCTTCTACGCCAAGCCGTTTCCGCCATGCGCCACAACCTGCGCCGCACTCTGCTCACGATGGCGGGCATGGCATGGGGCATTGCCACGGTGGTTCTGCTACTCTCCTATGGCGACGGCTTCGGGCGCGCCATCCAGAATATTTTCGAAAGCTTCGGAGCCACCGCGGTTGGCGTCTTTCCCGGCCGCACTTCGCAGCAGGCGGGAGGCAATAAGGCCGGCGTGCTGGTGCGCTTCACCAACGACGACGTCGACCTGCTGCGCAACAACGTTCCACTCTGCCGCCACATTGCGCGCATGCTGCGAAAAGATTCGACCGTGCAGAACGACAACCGGTCCTTCACTTTTCCCGTAACCGGCATTGACCCCGCCATGCTCGATATCTGGAATCTCGAACTCGAGGAAGGGCGATTCCTCAACGACGCCGACAACATGCAGCACGGGCTCTATGCCGTCCTTGCCTCCGAAGCTCGCGACAAGCTGTTTTCCGGCATGCCTGCTGTTGGCCAGACAATTCGAATTGATGGTGTAACTTTTGAGGTCATCGGCGTGGGCAAGCCGCGCATGCAGGAAGGCGACAACGATGACAACCGCGTCGTCTATATTCCGTACAACTCGATGGATGTGATCAAGGATAATCACTATCTGGACGGAATCTGGCTCGACTCCGCCGGCCTGAACCATGAAAAGATGGAAAAGACGATCCGCGAAACCATCGCTACCGCTCACAACTTCAAGCCCGACGATCACCGCGCCCTGTTTGTCTTTGACGCGCAGAAACAACTCTCGCAGTTCGGCATTATCAGCATGGCTCTGAAGGTTTTGCTGGCGTTTATCGGCACCATCACGTTAGGGATCGGTGGCGTGGGCCTGATGAACATCATGCTGGTTTCCGTGACCCAGCGCACCCGCGAGATCGGCGTAGAAAAAGCTCTGGGCGCCCGGCGGCGTGACATTCTTGTCCAGTTTCTGGCCGAAGCCATGGTCATCACGGCGTTTGGTGGCGTGCTGGGCATTCTGCTTTCTTATATCGTCTCTTTGTCTGTGGGGCGCCTGACCTTGTATAGCGCGATGGCCGAGCACGCTGAAGCAGGAGATATCCGCCTCATCGTCTCGCCCATGATTCTTGTCGTGGCAACGTCCATCCTCGCAGTGGTCGGCGTGATCAGCGGCATGGTCCCGGCCGTGCGCGCCGCAAACCTGGATCCGATTGAAGCGCTGCGCTACGAATAGACGCAACCAGCGCGCGCGGACAAGAGCCAGGAATCGGCCACGGATTAACACTGATTCTCCCGGATCATGGTTTTGTCTTTGTTCGATCCCGTATCTATCCGCGGAATCCGTGTCAATCCGTGGCCACTCTAATGTTTTCCCGTAAGGTCACGGATCAGATCTGCTTCCGCCTGACGGTAGGGCGTACCGTCGGGATGGAGCACCTCGTGAAACCAAACCGGCGGCGGTTCCTTGACATAAGGATGCCGCCACGACTCCCAAGGCATATTGGTCTGGGTTTTACCCACCACGAATCCCCAGTTGATCGCTCCTACGTGCTCTTGCTTCGCAATCGGCAGGATCGTATCGAAGGTGCTGCCGACCGAGCGCGCCATGAATTCAGTGCAGATCAGCGGCCGGTTGTACTTCTTCAACCACTCGATTTCGCGCCGAAAATTCTCCGGCCAGCTGTAGTTGTGAAAGGTGAGGATGTCGGACTCGCGCAACTGAATGCGCTGCAGTTCGTCCAGGGCAGACTCCTCTTTCCTGGTATCGACCTCCCACACGCCGCTGGTGAGAGGCTGCGAAGGCTTGGCTTCCCGCGCCCACTCGAACGCCTGCGGCAAGAGGGCCGCAACCCGGGCATGTTTCTCTTTCTTGTTCAGCTCTGTCTTGGGATAGTTTCCGGTATTGTCAGAGCCAGGCTCGTTCCAAACGTCCCAGGCCAAAATGCGGTCGTCGTTCGCAAATGCTCCCACGACTCCCTGCACGTACGCCTTCAGGCGCCGATACTGGGCGGGGTCGGACAACCCCTTCGCACCGGGACTCTGTACCCATCCCGAATTGTGCACACCCGGAACCGGGGCATGCTGCACACCCAACTGGGGGACCGGATCCCAGCAGGAGTCGAAGATGACCAGGATTGGGCGGATGTGGTGTTTTGCCGCGATTGTCAGGAACTGCTCGATGCGTTTCCGAAAGCCTGGAGCATCCTGCTGCCAAAGCAAGTCATGAAGAAACACGCGCATCGTATTCATCCCAAGCGCCTCCGCCCATCCCAGTTCCGTATCGATCTGGGCCGGATCAAAGGTCGCCTCCTGCCACATCTCCAATTCGTTAATGGCAGACTTTGGGATGTAGTTACTGCCCACCAACCAAGGCTGCTGTGCGTACCAGTCATTGGCCTTCTGCTCGGTCCACCGCGAGGTTTGCGCCCTCGCGAATGGGGCACAGGCACTGAACACAATCAGGACCACCGCCATACAAAGGCATTTAGGTCGATTCACGATGTGAACTCCGCTTAGCATTTATATGCCAGGGACGCGGGCGGATCAATAGTTCCGGGGCCAAAAGCGAGCCTAGTTTAAAAGGGCAGGCCTTCCTGCCGCGCCGCGACTTGGTGAAATTACGGACGTTGCCCCAACGGGGGAAATGAAGCTCTTCTTTCCTCACTATCCAGAAAGGAGATTGACAACGTGCGATACACAGGACCGAATCAGAAACTGGCGACCCTCGACGGTTCAACCTCTCACAACAACCCTGTCCCGATTCGCATGGTGATCAGAAATTTTCCTAGATATGCAAAACATCTTAACTCTCTGCCGATCCTCGAGAACATCCGCCTGGTAGTGGTAGCGGATTTCATCGCTGAAAGTTACAAGCCGGGTTTTCTGCCCATTCTCGGAGTTCGGCTCATCGGTCATGCTGACAGAGACTTTCAGCGGGGACCTCTGTTCGAGGAGCAGATCAGCGAAGAGCGCGCCAAGACTGTGGAAACAAGGCTGCGCAACGACGTTGGAATTCGGACCTTCACCTTCAGCATCGTGCAAACAGTACCGAATCCCAACGTCCCCAGGCCCTCGGCCATTCAGTGGGTCAGCGCGGGAGTGGGAGCGTCGGAACCCGATGAGGAGAACGTGCGTCTGCACAAGACGCCGGCAAATATGAACGAGGAAGATCGCAAATGGAACCGGCGAGTGGAAATCATTCTCGAGCCGGGAGATATCCCGGTTCCAGACGAAGACGCCGATCTCATCGTCCGCAAGGTGCTGGACGATTGGGGAAGACCTCATTTGCCCCCGCCTCCTCCAGGTACTCCGCCTCCATCCATGCCGAACTTCTACTGGCACTTTGTCGTGCCGCCCAAGCCCGATGAGTGGAAGAAACTCAAGAAAAAAATCAAAGAGGCCTTGAAGAATTTCGACGTGGAAACGGCCCTCGAGACGATTAAGGACAAACTGCTTCCGGATGCACCTTCGGGTGGATGGCAGGATGATCTCCGTTCCCTGGTTGACGAATTGGAGAAAGCCCGGCGAGAGGGCCTAAAGGAATGGTGGAAGGACGACGACGACTAGGCGACTGGAGCTCTGGCTATTGCTGAGCCCATCCAGTCAAGCCATTGCCTCAGAGTGGGCTCTTGCTGCATTTGCCGGTCACTCCAGGCCCAGACTCGCCAGAGCGTCTTCGAGCAGCGCGGTGTCGATGGTCAACCGGCGCCCATCCTTCTTCATGTCTTCGAGTTCATCGAAAGCGCGGAACAGGCGGAGCTTGACGGCGGCATACTGCTCGGCATCGTTCAGCGAGCGGCCGTGCTCTTTACTCCAGGCCGCCAGCGGGCCTTCGGAAAGAAACACACTCACCGAGTACGTCAGCTTGCGGTCGGAACTCACATCGAAGACAAATTCCGTTGCCGGCGCAAGGGGGTCGTCGGCCAATGCCGCGCGTTTCCCGACGAAGTAATACTGGTAGACGTATCCTTGGCCACCCGTGTAGGTCTTCAGACGCCGAACCGTCATGGCAACATTATGGAACGCCGACCGGCCGCGTGTCGTGTCCCTTGCGGCGCCCACCGGATTTTGATCGTATGCTATTTCCATGGCCAATAAGCTTTTCGCCCTGACCGCGGTCTTGTGGGCGAGTGCGTTCGCTGTCGCCCAAAACACAACTCCGACCGCACGCCCCCGCGCCTCAGACTTGGGGCTGAAGGTGGGCATCCTGCCAACCGGGGCGCTCGATGCGATCACGGATGTCGGCGGCGTCGAAGTCGGGCATACGACCATTATTCGTGGCGACAATGTCCGCACCGGCGTCACCGCCGTCCTGCCGCATTCCGGCAACCTCTATCGCGAGAAGGTGCCGGGCGCGATTTTCGTGGGCAACGGTTTCGGGAAGCTGGCGGGCTCCACGCAGGTCGAGGAAATGGGAGACATCGAAACGCCCATCTTGCTAACCTCCACCACGAGCGTGCCCCGCGTAGCTGACGCGCTGATCGGCTACATGTTGTCGCTGCCGGGCAACGAGGATGTGCTATCGATCAACCCTGTGGTCGGAGAAACCAATGACGGATACTTGAACGACATTCGGGGCCGCCACATCACGCCCGACGACGTGGTCGCCGCCGTCAAGAATGCTAAGGGCGGTCCGGTCGAGGAAGGCGCTGTCGGCGCGGGCACCGGGACGGTGGTCTTTGGCTGGAAAGGCGGCATTGGGACCTCATCGCGCCGATTGCCTGCCAGTCTCGGTGGGTACGCCGTTGGTGTCCTGGTGCAAACGAATTTCGGCGGCGTCCTCACAATTGCTGGCGCTCCCGTGGGACAGGAACTGGGCCAGTACTACCTGCGTAAGGAGCTACAGCAGGCCGGCAGCGGGAAAGACAAGGCAGATGGATCGTGCATGGTCGTCGTGGCCACGGACGCGCCGCTGGACGCGCGCAACCTGAAGCGGCTGGCCGCGAGGGCGTTGCTGGGCCTTGCGCGTACGGGAAGTTCGGCGTCAAACGGCAGCGGAGACTATGCCATCGCATTCTCGACTGCGCAGCACGTGCGCATCCATGCCAACGACAAAGCGCTGACTCGGAACGTGGAAGTGATGACCAACGACGCCATGTCGCCGCTGTTTCTGGCCGCAATCGAAGCCACCGAGGAGGCAGTGTACAACTCGATGTTTAAGGCGACGACGATGACCAGCAACGGACACACGGTTGAGGCTCTGCCGATCGAAAAGACCGTGGAGGTACTGAAAGAACACCGAATAATTAAGTAAGGCCGCACCCGTGTTGATGCCAGTCAGCCAACCACCCGGGATCAGTCCGCAGAGCAAGTCAAAAGCAATCTCGTTCGACGCCAGTCGGGATGTCCTCCAGACTGACTCCGTTCGAGGTTCGATGACTACTTGTCCCTGAGCGGCACTTTACGTTGCAGCTCGTCGATGAAATTTTCTAGAAAAATCACGTGGCCGGAGTCTGGTTGGGTTGAGCCTCCGGCGTAGGTGCACACGGCGATGCGCTTCCCATCAGGGGAAACGTCGTACTGGGCTCCAACCGCGCCGCCCATCGTCAGAGCTACACTCTGCCCCGACCACTGGCGCGGCTTTTCTCCCACAAACGAGTCGCCTTTTGCCGAGTAGTTGGCGACCATAATCCGATCGGCGGGGACATCAAAGAAAAACAGCTCCTTGCCGTTTCGAGAGAAGATGGGCGATGTTCCGCCGTCGCTTGAGACTTGCCAGTGACCGCCTTTGTCGGGAAACGCGCGCACATAAACCTGGGAAACTCCCGACTCGTTGGAGCTGTATGCCAGCCAGCGTCCGTCGGGAGAGAAGCTCGCACCCCGGTTCCCAAAATTCGTGCGCTGGAACAACTCCGGCTTTCCCGCTTTCGATTGCGCTCCTTCGCGTTCCACCGGTACGGTCCAGAGTTCGAACCCTTGTGGCCCGCTCCGATAAAAGGCCAGGTGTTTGCCATCGGGTGCGAAAGCAGAGGGATATTGAAATTCCTTGCTCTCGGTCAGAGGCTCGGGCCTGCTGCCGCCGTCGGCGCGCGCGAACGAGATCCCATCCGCGGCCTGATAAGCAATGTATTGGCCGTCGGGTGTCCATACCGGGTGAGTTCCATTCCGTTCGCCGGTCAACGGCGACAAGGTGTCGCGCCGAATGTCGTAGATCCAAATCCCGGAATGCACGTCGTCGTTTGCCACCGCCAGGCGCGCGCCGTCGGGAGAGAAGTGGGGATTTACGAAGAGGCCAGGCTTGTCGAGCAGCGGTTGCGACTTGCCATCCGCAGTCAACCATTGGATGACTACACGCGAGGTGTCGATGTCGCGGCTCCGGTACACCAGCGTCCCCGTCCGCGAAAAGCCCACCTTGGCTGAGCCGAACATCGAGGAATAAGAAACCTGCTGCAACACGGGCTTGGGCGTGCCAGAGGTCTCCAGTTTCTCCTGATCGAAAGGAACTGCGAACAGCGTTCCCCGGTTCACATAGACGAGGTAGCCCTTGCCGCCTGACACAGGCAGATAACGCCCGTACGTTCCTCCGCGCTGCAGGGTCTTCCTGCGGTGGTCCGCCAGGGTTAAGACTTCAATTCTGGCGTCATCAAAACCGATGGTGGAATTTTCGACGGTGAAGAGAATCTCTTTGCCGCCGGGCAGGATCTGCGGCCACCGATGCGTGCGTTCTTCTCCCACAAGCTCGGTGACCGGGGTGGGAGTGCCGCCAGCGGAGGAAACCTGTGACAGTCCGCCGGAGATGCGCAGACTCGCGATAATGTTGCCGTCTTCGCCCCAATCGGCGCCAGTGTAAGAAGACGAGGCGTCGCACAGAACGACCTCGGCGCCGCCATCCACCGAGATTTTTCTCAGTTTTCCGCTGGCCGCAAAACCAATCCACTGACCATCAGGGGAAAAGAATGGGCTGGTCGCGCCTGGCGTGATCGGCAGTTCGGTGGCGCCTGGTTGGTCGAGCTTGCGGGTGAAGAGGCGGTTCCGGGAAAGGTAGGCAATACGCGTGCCGTCGGACGAAAGAATGATGTCGGACCCGCCCAACGCGTTCAAATAGACGTCGCGACCCAGATCCACTTCCAGCCGCACGAGCGGCTTCAACTCCGCCGGGCGCGTGGAGTGGTAGGCGACCCATGAAGTGGCCAGCGCGACGAGGGCGAGCACTCCCGCCGCAACCCAGGGCAGCCAGGTGGAACGTGCAGGCGGAGCCGCTGCAGTGCCTCCGCCGCTTGGTGCTTGTGCAATCCACTCCAGCTCGGCTCTGAGGTCCCGAGCGCTTTGCCAGCGGTTCTCGGGATCCTTCTCCAAACACCGCTTGAGGGCCCGGTCCAACGCTGGCGGCGCCACGTCGCCAATGGACGGCGCCGGGCGTTCCATGATGGCAGCGATTACGGTGGCAGGAGAAGCACCATCAAATGCGCGTTTTCCCGTCAGCATTTCGTAGAGCACCAAGCCAAAAGAAAAGATGTCGCTGCGAGCGTCAACCTCCTGCCCCGTGCCCTGTGCCTGCAACTGCTCCGGTGACATGTAATAGAGCGTGCCCACAATTTCGTTCTTGCCGGTGAGCGCCATCGTGAGGGTGGCGTCGACAGGGCGATCGGCGGAATGTCCGCTCTTTGTCGCGCTGGACTTTGCCAGGACGATCTTGGCCAGGCCGAAGTCCAGCAGCTTGACGCCGCTCTTGGTGACGAGAATGTTCGCCGGCTTAAGGTCGCGATGGACAATGCCCTTCTTGTGGGCAGCGTCGAGGGCATCCGAGATCTGCACCGCGTAGTTAAGCGCTTGAGCGAGCGGCAACGGACCGCGGAGGACGGAGCCCTCGACGTACTCCATGACCAGGTAGTTCGGCCCGATATCATGCAACGTACAAACGTGGGAGTGATTCAGCGAGGCTACGGCATGCGCTTCGCGTTCGAAGCGCTCGGAGAACTGTTCGTTCGAAACCTTGACCGCGACAATCCGATCCAGCCGTGTATCGCGAGCTTTGTAGACTTCGCCCATTCCTCCGGCGCCAAGCAGCGCGAGGATTTCATAAGGCCCCAACCGAGTTGCGGGTGCCAGCGGCATTGGAATCCAGTAATTGTACCGTCTTGCCGACTACACCGCCTCGAGACCCCCGGAATCGCTATTCCACCGCAGAAAAGGCCGTGTTAAGGTGCCTCGGAACAGATTTTCTTGCCAGAGAGGGAAACCGATGCGGAGACGAACATTCCTGAACATGACGGCCGGCGCCGCGACCGCGCTGGCCGTGAAACCTTGGGCGCGGGCTGAGGAGCAGGCGCAGAAAAATCCAGTGGTCTATCCCGATCCTGCGGTTGAAGCAGTTGATCCGCGCTTCGCAAAATACAAAGTTATCAACGCCGCGGTCGAGCGCTTGCATACCGGCACGCGATGGGCGGAGGGGCCGGTATGGGTTGCCGATGGCCGGTATCTGCTTTTCAGTGACATCCCCAACAACCGAATGCTGCGATGGCTTGAGGACACCGGAGAGGTCAGCGTTTTCCGCAGCCCTTCGAACTACAGCAACGGCAACTTCCGCGACCGCCAGGGCCGGCTGCTCACCTGCGAGCACGACACGCGCCGGGTCACGCGAACCGAGTCGGACGGCACCATCACCGTGCTCATGGATCATTTTCAGGGCAAGTTGCTCAACGCGCCAAATGATCTGGTGGTGCACTCGGACGGGGCGATCTGGTTCAGCGATCCGGGTTACGGCATCATGACGAATTACGAAGGCCACAAGGCCCCTTTCGAGCTTCCCGCCAACGTGTACCGGCTCGACCCTAAGTCGGGCCAGGCGACCGTCGTGGCCGACGACATGGATAAACCCAACGGCCTGTGTTTCTCTCCCGACGAGAAAAAGCTCTACATCGTGGATACGGGAATTCCAAAGTATCCCGGCGACCCGCGTCCGATTCGCGTCTATGACGTCGTGGATGGTGAGCGACTGAAGAACGGCCGGCGTTTTGTGAACATGGCGCCGGGATCATCCGATGGAATCCGATGCGATGTGGACGGCAACGTCTGGTCCGCCGCCGGATGGGCCGGCGAAGGCTACAACGGAGTCCACGTGTTCGCCCCCGACGGCACCCTCATCGGCAAGATCCATCTTCCGGAAACCTGCGCCAACCTCTGCTTCGGCGGCGCCAAGAAAAATAGGCTATTCATGGCCGCGAGCCAGTCTCTGTATGCAGTCTACGTCGAGACCCAGGGCGCCCAAACGCCTTGACCGGGGTGGTTGCTGGGGAATTTGTTGAAGAGGCAAAGTCCTTTTGATAGGGACATCGCACAGCCGGGAATGTTCCTACACCCCACCTTAGAACTGGAGAGCGGTTCTGGTCGGAGTTCGCTGCACGGGGCAGGGTTCGTATGTGTGCGCCTGCGCGCGCGGGGATCTGAGTGCCAACGCTGGTTAACAACGGTTGCTAAGCCACAAGCAACGGGATAGCAAATCTCTCCGCCACTTCCGTAGGGCTGTCAATTCGTCCAACGAGCGTAGTCCGTCCACGAAGCCTGACCCACCGGAATCAAACGACTTCGGATTTTCGGACACCTCATCTGCATTCGGTACAAGACGGCGAACCCGTAGTGCTTCATCCACCGTCCGTTCCCTATTGACATGAAAATGGGGTCAACTTGTGCGTGTACGCTCATGGAGCATGGTCGGCGAAAGTCTGTTTTACACTCTGGATGAAGTGAGGCCGTTTTTAAGTTTGATCGGGAACGCGCGTTTTGAACCAATCTGTGTCGCGCCACTCCTGCGCTGGGTGTGGGGTGGGGCACCGGGCGAAGTCGGATTCCCGGACACCCCACACCTAAATGAAGAGGGGGATCAATACTTGAGAGTTACCTGCTTCGGCAATGATCCGCCGTAGCCGCATTGTGGAGTCAATCCCGAGGATAGGTTGGTTACGGACCAGGCCGGGTTGGCGATCTTGACAAAGCTGTCGTTGAAGAGCCCCAGGTTATAGAAAGCGATTGAGCCATTGGAGGGGTAATCGCCGCACCGGGCGATGTTATAGACCTCCAGGGCGCCGGCAAAAGCCCAATTGAAGGTCTGCCCCTGACTTGAGGTATTGAGCAGCTCAGAGAAATTTCCCGACGTCAGATCCCAGGTAACGATGTCCCATGTGGGGCAGGACAGTGTTCCCGCGGCACACGTGTCGAACATATAGCCGAGGATCACGTCCCCGGAATTGACTCTTGTCGGCGGGGCTTCAAAGACAGTGCCACTCGCGCAGCAATTCCAACTGGCGATGCCCCACGCTGAGGCGTAATCGGAGTTCCACCCCAAGACCGGCTGAACGATCGTCACAACATCCTTGTAGTCCTCCAGGCCAGGGAACAGGTACACGGTCTGGCCGTCGTTGGTGCTCGGCGCCGGGGGCACGTTCCAGTAGGCAGACAGTTCGCCATAGGAGGACGTCGTGGTGGTGCTCGCATATTCGACCCAGGCATGGCCGATCGTGGGCTGCTTCACGTCCCGCTCATCCCCGATGACCTTTTCTCCGTCGGCTTTGAAATGGGGATAGGCGCACACATGGATGTTCTCGGAGGTTCCATTCGCGTGTCGGATGGCGTTTTCATCGTGCCGCACTTCATCCCCTTTAGCCAAGTGCGCGACGCAGCTGGGATGGAAGTAGCCGAATGGCGTGATGACAAAATCTGCCGGAACTGGCGCTGGGCGCTTTGGTCCAGCGGGAGTTAGAGCTTGGGCTGCGGTCAGGCCAGCAACAAGCATGATGAGGGCGATCGACTTGAGAAGTCTGGAGTACGCTGAGATACAGAACATCGTTTTACTCTCCTGTGGGGGACAGGGCTTTGGCATGCGGTGCTTGCCGAGGGAGAATCCGTCGAGCGAATTCGCCCGCCCCGTCCACTTTCCGCTCTGATAGTGTGGCGCCACCGGAATTCGTATCACCCCATCGAGGAAAACAACCGGCTCACTTGGCGACCGTTGCGACCGCCGATTCTGTAATTGCTGAGCATACAGGAAGGGAAATCCCCTTCACAGTCCTCAGCAGAGGCTACTGACGACAAATTCGAATCTATCTACGAGGGGGCATCACGGTGGGTGGCGGACCTTCTGGGTGGTCGCGCAAATACTGCTGGAATGGTTCGTTGCGTAGCATAAAGCGGAATCCTCTCCGCGTGTTTGTATCAACGGTCGTTTGCAAATCCAATGCGTCGAAAGGAACCACGTGTTCCGTTGGTTTCGCACCATTCTCTTCAATCATCGCGAAATGAAGCTGGTCGTCGACGACCCAGTAATCGGTCACGCTGAGAATCGTCCCGTCTTTCAAGAACAGCTGCGGTAGGTCGGTTCTCTCTTCACCGTAGACGTACACCGGAGTCTCGTTCACCTGCGAAATATAGTTTGTTGGACCAGGGGAGGAGACCGTGGTCGAACCGAGCGTCCAAAACCAGAAGAGGTCACAGGTCGCCGCCCCACAGGAGTTCAATCCCCAGAATGGTCCGCCGAAAAGAAAGGGGGGTTCGTAAACGACCAACACTGGCGGAAATCGGCGAATCGGACGCCGAGGAGGGAGAAAGATAGCCGTGCCGGGTGCCCCCGCAGATGGGGCTATCGAACTCCGAGGAGTGGAAATCGGTGCGTAGATAATCGGCGCGTGCATAATCGGCGCTGAAGAAATCGGAACGTGGGGAATCGGCGGGGCCGATATATGAACCACTCCTCCCGTGCGGGCGGCGGAGTGCTGTGCCAAAGCCGGCGATGTGGAGACGCAAACAACGAGAGGGCAGGAAACGACGATAAGGAATTTCTTGAGGATCCGGCGGCGAACTAAGGGCGACATAGCCTCACCCTCCTAACAGTCTGCGCGGATGGCGCTGACTCATTACTGACAAGTGTAATCCCTTAACCGCCCGGTTGCTATTTTTGGGCGAGGGCTGGGGGGAGAGATCATGGCTGCGGCTCGTGAGGTTGGAGCGAAAGACGCAACTCACGCCACGAGAAACCAATTCGCACGAGCGGTCGCTGTTCGAAACTCGCGTGATCATCAACCACGGGTCAAAATAGTTTCCCCGCACACTTGTGATGAGGCCTGGTTACGCCAGCTGATCCCCGGTGGCATCCCCAGACGTGTTGAAGTCGAGTCGCATCTCATTGGTGGGCCTGAATCCAAGTCGTTCATATAAAGGACGTCCGTCATCGCTCGCGTGCAGCGCAACACTTGAGAACTGGTTCTCTCGACACCACGCAATCATTCTCTTCATCAGCTCATGCGCCACGCCGCGCCGTCGGTGATCGCGCTCCACATATAGGTTGAGAATCATCGCCCTTTGTGGGTGAAGCTGCCCAAGGACCCCGGGCCAGGGACTGATGACGATCCCGCCACCACCGATCACGTTCCCGCTCGCATCGACTGCAAGAAAGCCACGATAGGAACCTCGCGGCAGCGCCTGTGAGAAATATTCGGTCGCTGCCCTTTCCATCAGGTCGAGCGCAGCCTCGTCGCGTCGCCCCATATCCCACCACATCAGGCGCCGGTGCCGCAGCAATACAGGTATATCTGAACTCGTTGTTTCACGGATCAACACCTGAGCCATTTACTCGGTCTCCCATTTCGTCTGCTTAAAGATTATGAACAATCGCCTCATCCCTACAAAGACCCTAAATGAGTGTAAACGCCTCGATCACATCAACAACGGAAGTTGGGATTATCGAGAATCAACTCGGTCTGATTCGCGTTGTCAGGAACACACCGGGAAGAAAAGAATAAGACGGCACAGATAACGTGCCCATCGCTGTAAACTCAGCTGGATTGTCAACCAGCCGAATCTTACTCGGATTCGAGAGCTTGTAGAGGATGGCAATCTGCTGGCCTCAGTGAGGCTGCTTGGCCTCCTCATGTTGCGGCTTCTTGACAAAAACGTGGTAGGTAACGGCGTCCCAGGCGTTGTGAATGCCTGTGAAGAGCAACAACAGCGCCGCCGCTGCGATGCCAAACATGGGCTCGTAAGAATGGGCGCGAGCCGCGTATGCTGATACGGCCAGCATGGCGTACGCCGCCAAGGGCAGCAGAGCATGAAACAACCAGTCTTCGAAGACGGGCTGATACGCGGTTTGCACTCGCAGACGCCGAGCCACGATGATGGCATATGCAAGTCCACCGAAGCCTAGCAGGAAACAAATTACCGAGGCTCCGACAATGCCGTGCCAGGGAGCGCTCAGGACGGCCGAGAGTAGCAGCACGGATCCGAAATGAACGATGGTGGGCGTCGCATATGCGCCGCCAGCCTGCTCCTGGCCTGGTGTGTGAGGCATGGTGGCGACCAGAGTGATGACTACGAACTGCAAGCCGATCAGAGCTCCGGCCGAGGATCCCACGATTACGAAGAAGTTCACCCAGCGCGAGAGTTCGGTCATTTCATCCCCAATTCAGTTCGAGTGCCTCGCGGGTAAAGATACTGCAATCGACGAAATTGGATCACGCCCACAGTCGAGTCTGTTGACGCAATCTGGCGATGTCTCTGGTGGGCGGACTTCCGAAAAAGCGGCTGTATTCGCGACTGAACTGCGAAGAGCTTAGATAGCCCACGCGCTGACTCGCAGTGCCCGCGTCCATCATGGTCGACAACATCAGACGCCTCGCCTCCTGCAGGCGCAGCACCTTCTGATAGTGCAGTGGGCTCATCGAAGTGACGGACTTAAAATGCTCGTGGAAAGAGGACACACTCATGTGCACCAGCCCGGCCAACGTTTCCACCTTCACGGGTTGAGAGTAGTTCTCACGCAGCCAGGAAATCGCCTTCGCAACTCGCTGCACGCTGGACTCGGCAAAACCCATTTGAGCCACGCGGACACCGATGGGGCTGCGGAGGAGCCGGATCAGAATCTCATCCATCACCAGCGGGGCGAGAAGTTTAGCATCGCCTGACTCTGCCAGGCATTCCATCAACCTGGTAGCGGCGTTGATAATGCTCTCATCGACCGGAGTCACATAAACCCCGCTTCTCTCCTGAGCAGGAGGCAAGCCGTGAGGAAAGACCCGCAAGACCAGCGTGGCAATCTTGTGCGGGTCGAGGTCCAGCCTGAGGGCGAGGTACGGTTCACAATGGCTGGCCTGCGTGACCTGGGCCGCGACTGGCACAGCCACCGAAAAGACGATCATGCGCGAGCCGTCGTACTCGTACACGTCCTGCCCCACGATAACGGTCTTTGCTCCTCGTGCGGCGATGCACAACGAGGGCAAGCCGAGGGCATGCACACACTCGCTGTTGACTCGGGAATAGCGGCTGGCGTGCAAGCCGGGGAGGCGCAATTCAAAACTGCCGTCGTGGGGGGCATAGGCGGCGATTAAACGGGCCAACTTGGCTAAGGCTGGTTGGCTCGGCCCGTCAACTTTGGCGGGCTTGGGGAACGACGCGATTTTTCCGTTGCTTTTCACGCCTTCGAGAATACTTGGTTTTGTAATCATAATGGTGCGCAGATCTCAAACGCTTACGTCTTCAAAAGCGCTTGCACATAAGCGGGCTTCATTGGAAGCCGCCGAATGACCTTTCCGGTTGCGTCGTGGAGCGCCGCTGCGATGGCTGGCGCAGCGAGTGCATTCGCAGCTTCCGAACCTCCGCCGTACGCGCCGACTTTCGGATTGTTGAGCAGCACGACTTTGATTTCAGGTATGTCGGCCATCGTTAGGATGGGATAGCTATTCCAATCATCCTGCGTGATTCCGCTTTCATCAAACATCAGCTCTTCGAGCAGCGCATGGCTGATTCCCATGACCGCACCGCCTTCGACATTCCGCTTCAACTGCATCGGGTTCACTACAATGCCGGGATCGACAGCGATCGTGTACTTCTCAACGACGATCGCACCGGTACTGGGAGTGACGGCGATCTGACAAACGCAGGCCCAGTAGGTTCCACTGCGCAACATTAGCGAGACTCCACGACCCCGCGCGGGCGTTGATCCGGTGGACACAGCATCGGGTTGCGGGGAGGGACGCGTGTCCCATCCGGAAGCGTCACGGACTGCTTTCAACACGCCGATGGCCCGCTCTTCGCTTGCGTGGTCGATGCGGAACTGGAGGGCGTCCGCTCCCGCAAGCGCTGCGGCCTCGCTCATTGCCAGCTCCCGTGGATAGTTCTGCTGGAACTGCCCTGGCGTGCGCATGCTGTGGTCGCGAAGACCGACGGCGAGAGGCGAGGCTTTCTGTCCCACCTGGAACGTGCCATGGCCGCGCTCCATCACATTCGGTACTGGTGCATAAACCCACGGATCTTCAAGGCCGTTGACGGTGGAAGTTACGCCATCAGAATGCACCTGAGGGGCAGCCATGGTGGGCAGCCCCGCCAGGAGAGCGCCTAGCGGCCGATCATCCTGCATGGCGGGCATGTAGTGGTCGATTTGATACGCAGCCAGTTTTCCTTTTTCATCGATGGCAATCTGAACGTCGGAAAACGAAACCGCGGCTTGCGTGGACCACTGCATATCGTCAGCGCGCATCCACTGGACGCGGACGGGTTTGCCGACGGCTTGTGACAGGAGAACGGCCTCGTCTTCAGCGCCTGCGTTTCCTCCGTTCGACCTGCCGTAATGGCCGGGTCCGGGATACGAATGCACGATCAGATGATCAAGCGTGGTGCCGAGCATCAGCGCAATTTCGCCCCGAAGCGCCTGTGGATTCTGATTGTGCGTGTAGATGTGCACCGTGCCGTCAGGCTTGACATCGCCAACGGCCATGGTCGGGCCAATCGGCGCGTGCTTCATGTAGGACAACTGATAGGTGGCGGAAAGCTTCTTGTATGCCGACTCGAGCGCGGGGCCGACATCGCCCTTGGAAGTCTTACTCTTCTCGACAGGTGCGGAGGTCCAATCTGCCTCCTCCCGAAGGTGCTGGTAGAGATTCGCGTTGCCGGGCAGGCCCTTCCACTCGGTCCACTTCGTGCCGCCGGCTACCTGGTCGGCCGCCTGGATCGCTTCCCACTCCGTGGGCGCCACCACTCCGACGAGATTACCCTTCACGACGACTTGCGAATTCGGGAACTTGGTTTTGTCTAGTTGACCGGCGGACACGAGTGTCGAGCCCAGTGTCTTCGGATGTACCACCCGCGCGTGCAACATGCCCGGCAGGCGCACATCGGTTGCCCAGGTTTCCTTGGCCGCCACTTTCGAACTGATGATGGAATTCTTGAACGACTTGCCGATGACTGTATACTCGCTAACCGGTTTCATCGGCGGATTGCCCTCGATGGTCAACCCAAAGATGCTGGTGAGGTCTCCCTTCACCGGGATTGTCAGCTTCAGCTGCTGATTCTTGACTAGGTCGCCATAGGAAATGCTCTTGCCGCCTCCCGCCACGACGCCGTCCTTGACGGAAAACTTGTCTTTCGGCACGCCGAGTTTTTCTGACGCGAGGTCGAGCAGAGCCTGATAGGTATACGCGGCCGCTTTTCGGATGTTCGGCGTTCCATGGCCGAGGAAATCGAAGGCGCCGCTGCCATCCGGCGTGCGATCGGTATCTCCGGCTACGACCGTAGTGATCGCTTCGACGGGCACGCTCAACTCTTCGGCAACAATTTGCCGGTACGCGGTAAAAGTTGAGCCCTGACCGAAGTCGCTCTTTCCGGTGCGAATCAGGACCGTGTTGTCCGGGTGAATCTCAACCCAGGAACTGAGGAGAGTGGGATCGAGCGAGTTCTTGAATACCGCAGCTTTCGCGGTATCGCCCTTCAGAAGCTCCGGGCCAACGAAGCTGAATCCTACCACAAGGACGCCACCCGCTTTTATGAATTGACGGCGCGATAGCGTTGGTCCGAAAACATTTGCTGGTTTTTCGCTCATGGTTGCCATCGCTTACCTCCCCTTCGCCATGATCGCGGCAGCATGTTGTACGGCATCAATGATGGCTACGTAGGTTCCGCAGCGGCAAAGATTCGGCGACGGCCCAGACGTGGTAAAGGTCTCTTTGATTTGGGCCAGCGTCGGATGTGGATTGCTTTCGAGCAATTCGGTGGCCTTTATCATCATCCCGTTCTGGCAAAATCCGCACTGCGGAGTTTGCTCTTCGATCCAGGCTTGCTGGACGGGGTGAAGCGTGCTTTTCGCTTCCTGGGCCGAGAGACCCTTTTGCTTGGCCCACCGCGCGGGCAGACCTTCGAGCGTGATAATTTCCTGGTTGGCGACGCTTGCGACCGGAGTAACGCAAGAACGCGCTTCCTTGCCATTGACCAGAACGGCGCAGGCTCCGCACTGTGCCAGTCCGCACCCGAACTGCGGGCCGATCAGTTCAAGATCGTTGCGCAAGACGTAGAGTAGTGGCGTGTCGTCGGGCGCTCGGACCTCTTGCTTGACTCCATTCACATTGAGCGTGACCATAGAGAACTCCCTTCCCAAAAACCACATTCCGACTCGGAGGTTCTTTTGTTGAAAAACCCCGCGGTCCCCAGTCCGCCGGTGCAAGCGGATACCTTCACCTGTCTATACGCCCAGGCTGCACTCGGTGCAAGCGGCAGCGCCACGCTTCCTTATTTCGCGATCAGCTTCGATCACGGCATCTGGGCAACAACAGCAGTATCGAACTTTGAATAATACTTCTTCACATCGCTGGCGCCGTGCTTCTTGCGGAACTTCTCGATCACGGACGCAACCTGTGCGGCGTCGGTAACGGGAACCGCCCGAAATTCAGCCTCCGCAGCCCCCGACTTGACCCGAATCGTCGGATTCTTGAGGACGTTCTTGTACCACTCCGTGTCTGCCCCACGCACCGGCAGGAGGTAAAGTTTGTCGTCCTCCCACACGAACCAGACCGGGTTTGAGATGGTGCGTCCTGACTTCCTGCCGATCACACTGATATTGATTTCGCGTGATCGCGAAAGACGTTCCTTTAGTGAATTGTTATGCGTCGGCATGTGCACTCCTGCAGGTCTTAGCTTAAACTTCTTGGTTTAGGATTTAGAGAACACCTCTTTCGCGACCATGATGGCACTCATTGCATTAGGGCAACCTGAATAAAACGCCAGGTGCGTGATGACCTCAACCAATTCTTCCTTCTTCATTCCACTGTGCACGGCATAACTCAGGTGAAACCGCAACCGATCCGGACGGTCCATCGCAACCAGTGCGGCCACCGTTGCGAGACTACGATCGCGCAGGAAAGCTCCGGACGTCCCCACACGTCGCCGAAAAGGACACGTCGGCTCCGCATCACGCAAGCGCCCCTTCGTCGGTCTGCTCAGACCTGAGAGAAGCCATATCGATCGAGAAACGGTACTTCACATCGGACTTAAGCAATCTCTCGTAGGCCTCGTTGACCTTCTGGATTGGGATCACTTCCACATCGGCGGTGATGTTGTGCTGCCCGCAAAAGTCGAGCATCTCCTGGGTTTCGGCGATACCGCCGATGGCCGAGCCGGAGAGGCTGCGGCGGCGCATGATCAGCCCGAACCCGGAAACGGCGAAAGGCTTCTCCGGCGCGCCGACCAGGGTAATGTTGCCATCACGGCGCAGCAAATTGATGTATGCGTTAAGGTCGTGATCAGCGGAGACAGCATCGAGAAGGAAGTCGAGGCTGCCCTCGTGCTTTTGCATCTCGTTCGCATTCTTCGAAATGACAACCTCGTCTGCGCCCAGGCGACGCGCGTCTTCCCTCTTGTTCGGTGAAGTCGTGAAGACAACAATGTGGGCTCCGAGCGCATGCGCAATCTTCACTCCCATGTGGCCCAATCCGCCTAGTCCGATCACACCAACTTTCTTGCCCTTAGTGATCCCCCAGTGGCGCATGGGCGAGTAAGTCGTGATTCCGGCGCAAAGTAAAGGGGCAGCGCCGGCAAGGTTCAGATTGGAAGGGACGCGCAGAACAAACCTCTGGTCGACGACAATGCTGTCGGAGTAGCCCCCATAGGTGACCCCTCCCAGATGCTTGTCGGGAAGGTTGTACGTTAAGGTCAAATTCGGACAGAACTGCTCGAGGCCCGCCCGGCATTCGGGGCAAGTGCCGTCCGAGTCGACCATGCAGCCGACCGCCGCGAGATCGCCGGGCTTGAACTTGGAGACCGCTGAACCGACCTTGGTGACCCGGCCAACGATTTCGTGGCCGGGAACACAGGGGTAGACGGTCGGCATCACGCCGCTCCACTCGTTGCGGACTTGGTGGAGATCCGAGTGACAGATGCCGCAAAAAAGGATCTCGATCTGTACATCGTTTTCCGTCGGATCACGACGTGAGATGGTAGTGGAGGCCAGCGGCGATGTAGCACCGGCAGCGGAGTATGCTTGCGCTTTGTACATAGACTGCGACCTTATTTTCATAGACCGGTCATCTTCTCCAGGCGTTCCGGATATCGAGCCCCTTCTACCTTGATCTTTGAGGCGGCGCGATCGATGTCGCGGAGGTCCTCGGGCGTCAGTTCGGCCGCCGCTGCTCCAATGTTCTCTTCGAGGCGGTTTAGTTTGGTCGTGCCCGGGATTGGAACAATCCACGGTTTTTGCGCAAGCAGCCAGGCGAGTGCGATCTGAGCAGGCGTCGCATTCTTTCGCCTGCCGATGCTTCCGAGCAATTCAATCAGTGCCTGATTCGCCTTGAGGGCCTCCGGCATAAAGCGAGGGAGAGTGCTGCGGAAGTCGGAACTGTCGAAGGTCGTGCTCTCCTTGATCGCTCCCGTCAGAAATCCCTTGCCAAGGGGGCTATACGGCACGAGTCCAATCCCGAGTTCTTCGAGGGTTGGTATCACTTCCTTCTCGGGGGTTCGTGTCCACAGGGAGTACTCGCTTTGGAGAGCGGTGAGCGGCTGGACTGCGTGTGCGCGACGAATCGTCTTCGCACCTGCCTCGGAAAGACCGAAGTGCTTTACCTTGCCGGCTTGAATCAGTTCCTTCACGGCGCCGGCGACCTCCTCGATCGGCACGTTCGGGTCGACGCGGTGCTGGTAGTACAGGTCGATCACGTTGGTCTTCAACCGCTTGAGTGACCCTTCGACGGCCTGCTTGATGTGCTCGGGCCGGCTATTCAGACCTGCAGCTCCTGGCCGATTATCGCTGCCACTCAGATCGAACCCGAACTTGGTAGCAATCACCACTTGCGTACGAAAGGGCGCGAGGGCTTCGCCCACAAGCTCTTCGTTCAAGTACGGGCCGTAGACTTCGGCCGTGTCAAAGAATGTTATGCCGTGTTGTACGGCGGCACGGAGAAGAGAGGTCATCTCCTGCTTGTCCTTAGGCGGCCCATAGGAAAAGCTCATTCCCATACAGCCTAGGCCGAGAACCGAAACTTCCAGGTTGCTTTTTCCAAGTTTGCGCTGCAGCATTGTTTCTCCTTCGCTGCGAACTCCATCCGCCTCCAGGGCACCACAAGCCTAAGCATAGTTTCCGGGACCTTGGGGGGCTTGCCTATTTCGATGAAGTTCTTGCCAGATTCTCCGAAGTTCTCCACCCATGGTTCCCCCTCAGAATGCAGTTTGGGCTGAGAGAGCCAACGTCGGAAGTAGATTGTTGAGATCAACGTTGCGCGGAATGACGACTTGCGATGGCGGCCCACTCAGTTCGTCTCGTTGAGCTAACAAAAGTCTCGGCGAAGCGATAAGATGCACCTTGACCATTCCGGAGGGGCATGAGCAAGGAGATTTCTCGCAGACAGTTTCTTGAGAATATCGGGTTGGGAACTGCGGCCGGTACAAGCCTCTTGCTACTGAACAATGTTGCCAGCGCCAGCCCGGGCACCGATCTTATTACCTCGCGGACTCTGGGACGAACCGGCGCCAAGGTGTCGATTCTTGCTTTCGGCTGCGGCAGCCGCTTCCTTATGTACAAGGACGAAGAGAGTGCCACGGCGATCCTCAATCACGCGATTGATCTGGGCATCACATATCTGGACACGGCTTACGCTTACGGAGACGGCCAAAGCGAAGCTCGCGTTGGCGGAGTGATGGCTTTGCGCCGCCAAGAAGTTTGGCTGGCAACGAAGATTCCCGATCGCTCCCGCGACGAATTCCTGCGCCGCCTCGAGGCAAGCCTGAAACGGCTGAGGACCGACCACGTGGATCTGGTTCACATCCACAGCCTGGGACAGGCCGACGATCTGGCGAAAATCGAGGCCCCGGACGGTGCGCTTCGGGGTTTGATGGAAGCGCGCGAGCAGAAAATGGCGCGCTTTGTCGGCATGACGAGCCACACGAACGGAGAGGTGCTTGCCAAGGCTATCGAGCGACACGACCTTGACTGCGTGCAGATGGCTCTCAACGCTTCGCGTAATGGCCGGTTTGAAGAACTCGCCCTTCCCGCTGCGAACGCCAAGAACCTTGGCGTGATCGCCATGAAGGTGACCGGTCAGGAGTTTCTTGTGGGCGAAGGTCCAGGAAAGGCAGATATGAGCTCGCTGCTCCGTTATTCCATAAGCCTGCCCGTGACGACTGCGGTCGTGGGAATGCCCCACCCCGAAATGCTGGCCCACAACGTCGAGACCGCGCGGAGTTTTTCACCGCTTAACGATCAGGAGAAAGAGCGCCTAAGGCAGCAACTCAAGCCCTCCCGGGAGGGACTGGAAAGGCGACTGGTCGGGCATCTGGACGGACCGACAGCGAACCCGGAAATGTTCCTAGCGTAGGCATACATTTTTGAGGTGTGCTTTTCGCGTCTGCCATGATTTGACGTTGTCCAGAAGCGTGTTTGGTCCACTCCTCGCAGAGTGCCCAGACGTCCTAAGAACACCCTCATTTCGTTATCGATTGGATGAATAAGAAATCAGGAAAGGAATTCGAGAGATCGGTTATGCCGAGCTCCCGCTGCGCAACTCGCTGCGGGCATGAGCTCATTTCGCTCGCGGATGGGTCTGATCGTAAACCTGAAGGACGTGCTTCATGGAGAGCTGTGTGTAGCGCTGCGTCGTCGCCAGACGTTCGTGGCCCAGCAACTCCTGGATCGCACGCAGGTCCGCACCTTCCTCCAGCATGTGGGTGCCGAAGGCATGCCGCAGCGTGTGTGGATGCACATCCGGGGACAGCCCTTTTGCCACCGCAATCCTCTTAATGATCCGACCCACGCTCCGGGTGGTCAGCCGACCTCCGCGCCGGTTGATCAGCAAGGCAGCCGAGTTCTTGTGCAGCTCCGCCAGAGCGGCCTGCCGTGCGGGAAGATACGCGACCAGCGCGCCTTTCGCCGAGCCGCCAAACGGAACGTAGCGTTCCTTCTTTCCTTTTCCCCGAATCAGGATCGCCTCCGCGCTCAGCCGGATATCGTCGAGGTTGATTCCGGTCAATTCGGAGTTGCGGATACCGCAGCCGTAAAGCAGTTCCAACATCAGCAGGTCCCGCTCCGGAAATGCGGCCACCTCCGGCATTTTCCCATCGAGAACCGAGTTCATTTCTTCGATGGTCGGTACCCGCGGCAACCTCTTCGGCAGCTTGGGAGTGGCCACCAGTTTGGCGGGATTCTGTTCGACCACGCCTTCCTGCGCCAGCCAGCGATAAAGCGATCGGACCGCCGCCAGCGCCCGCGCGACCGATGTCTTTCCGAGGCCTTTTTCATAAAGTTGCGAGAGAAATCCCCGGATCGCAATGTGATCGATGTCGGCCCATCCCCGCGACCCGGCGTAAGCGGAAAATTCATCGAGATCCCCACTATAAGCCTTGATCGTGTGCGGCGAAGCATTCCGCTCGCGCAGATGGCGAAGAAAATCCGCCACGGCCTTCTCGACGATCGTGCGCGCTGTCGGCATAAACTATTTCAGATTCAAGGTCGCAGGGTGCAGATTTGAGATTCGCCGCCTTCAATCTGCAATCCGAAATCGCCTACCTCGTCTTCGCCCTCGGATGATGCTTCTGATAAACAGTCCGCAACCGGTCCAGCGCCAAATGCGTATACACCTGCGTCGTCGAGATGTCGGCATGGCCGAGGATAGTCTGCACCGTCCGCAAGTCCGCGCCATTCTCCACCATGTGCGTGGCGCAAGAGTGCCGCAACATGTGCGGCGAAGCGTGTCGTCCCGCGGCCACCGACGCCGCCCCGACCATCTGCCAAACCCGCTGTCGCGTCAGTCTTCGCGCTCCGCGCGTAATAAACAGCATAGGTGAATTCGCGGGTGCTCCATTTCTCACGCGTTCTTTGCGCCAGAAGGCCCGCCCTGAGGCCGTCGAAAGGTGGGGATTTTCGATAGAGCTAGGCGCAACGTGCGGACTTTTCGTCGCCCTCATCCCAGCCAGAATCGGCCGCGCCTCGGCCAGATATTGCGACAACGCATCCTGGGCCGACTTTCCTAACGGCACCACTCGCTCCTTATCACCCTTCCCGCGAACCAGCATGTACCCCGACTCAAGCTTCAAATCCTCAAGCTTGGCGTTGATCACCTCCGAAACGCGCAGCGCCCCGGCATAAAAGACCTCTAGCATCGCCCGATCCCGAACCGCGAGCGCCGCAGACTGTGGGGTCTGTCGATGTGCGCCAGAGCTCCGCGCCAGAGGAGCCGCCAGCGTAGTTTCCATCTCCTCCCGGGCCAACGCCTTGGGCAAAACCTTCCACTGCCGTGGCGATTCAATATTCAGCGTCGGATCGTGAGCGATCCTCTTGTCCAGCAGCAAATATCGATAAAGATGCCGCAACGCCGAAAGTTTCCGCCCCACGCTGCGCCCGTCCACCTGATGGGAAAACAGTTCCTGCAGAAACTCGCGCACGTCGCTTCGCCGCCCAGTCAGCAGCAGCCGCTTCCGTTTTTCCAGAAACTCGGCGAACTGGCAGATGTCGGTCGTATAGGCGCCGATCGAAAGCACCGCCAGCCCCTTCTCGATCCGCAGGTAGTCGAGAAACCCGGAAAGCACGCGCGCATTGGGCTCAGAAGCCATAAGCAGATAGCTTGAGTATGCACGTTATCGGACGCGAGGAGAAGTGGTGTCGCGGGTGCGTTCTGGACGTTGCTGGCCGCTTTCGACGCAGCCGGCACTACGAAGCGAACTTGCCGATCCGGACCGGGCATCGGCGGATCACAAGTTTACTAATACGAAACTGGGTTTTATTATTGAGAAATTATGGCGGGTCTCAGTGACGCGATTTCGGAAGGCTTGGGACGGTACTCGATCGGCGAAAAGCTGCGCACGCTGCGATTGCGCAAGAGCATGGGGTTGGTCGAACTGGGCAAGCACACTGCACTCTCGGCGGCCTTGCTCTCGAAGCTTGAGCGCGGAAAGCTGTTTCCGACCCTTCCCACTCTGCTGCGCATTGCGATGGTGTTCGGGGTGGGGCTGGATTACTTTTTCACCGACGATCGCAAGCGGCCTGTGGTAGGAGTGGTGCGACGGCAGGAACGAGTACGCTTCCCGGAGCGTCCGGGGATGCAGGACGTCCCTTATTACTTCGAGTGCCTGGATTATCGGGCGACCGAACGCAAGCTCAGCGCCTATCTGGCCGACTTTCAAGAAGTGCCGGCGGCCATGCAAAAACCACATCAGCACGCCGGAGTGGAATTCCTTTATCTTCTCAAGGGATCGCTGGCGCTGAAGGTTGCCAGCGACGAATTTGTGCTGGAGGCTGACGACGCGATTTACTTCGACTCGGGTATTCTACACAGCTACATCCGGCGCGGCGCCAAGCCGTGCGTGGGGGTGATTGTCACCGTTCCCTAGCCTGGTTGCGCTGGCCGGCGAAGGGCCTAACCCAAAAATTGTCCTGCGATAACGACGCCAAGAACTCCGAGAGATCCAGGTGTGGCGGTTTTTGGAAGGTATTCGTATCAGGGCATGACTTAAGGGCATGCCGCCGCGTGAAGCACGCACTCGCCCGGCTTTAACTGCTGCCTCTGTCGCGGACAAAACTCGAGCGGCTAAACCCGTCAGAGTCTCACGCCCTTTGGCAGCTGAAGCGGTTGCCCTGATACGAATCTTTCTTCGCAAACTGGACTGCGGTCGATCTAGGTCGATCTAGTCGATCTAGTCCGAAGCTGGGGATTGTTCTTCGGGGATGATAATATGGACGATTCCCAGCGATGGGGATGGAAGTGATCTGCCCCGGGGTCGATCGGGTTCAATCTGAACGACAAAGGGCTGAAAATCCCGAGGCCGAGATTTTCGGTCGATACCTGATTCTGCGCAAGGACGAGGCGGGCAGCCTTTATGTCGGCTCCTGAATCGAAGCTACTTGAACCGAAAACCTGCTCATGTTGAGATTTGAGTCGTTGTCATCCATCTGGAGATTGCGTAACCCATACTGCGTCGTCCTGGTTTCATTGGTATTAGTCCTTTTCCTGGAGATACCGTCAGCGTCAGGGCAGGCGGGATTCACCCTGCAGATGACTACGTTTTCTGGCAAAGGCACGGTCGACCCGGGCGGCGAGGCCACGTCGAGCCTCGCGCTGGGAACGACGAATGGGTTCAGTGGAACAGTCGATCTCTCGTGCCAGGCGACATCGAAAGAGACGGTGACGATTTTTCCGACGTGCGTGGTGAGTCCGGCTTCGGTAGCACCGCCGGCTAGCGCGACGGCCATCGTCAATACGGTCACCAATGCGGGAACGGCAACTCCCGGCCTCTACTTAATCACCGTCACGGGTACAGCCTCCGCGGCCACCCCCAACACCGTCACGGCCCAAGCTTTCCTGACGGTGCAGTCGGTGGCGCCGGGATTTACCATCACCGTCCAGACTGCCGTAGCGCCGGGCAGTGTACACGCGGGTAACGCGGCCGAGGGCGTAATCAGCGTGAATCCCATTAACGGGTACAGCGGAACCGTGACGCTCTCGTGCGCTTCGATCACGCCCCTGGTGACGATTCCTCCGATTTGCTCGTTCAGCTATCCTTCGGGATCAAAGGGCTTAGGGGTGAACGGAGTCCCGGCCACAGCAACGATAAACATCAGCACTTATCCGCTGCCTACGGCGTCCCTCGGCCGAAGCAGGGGATTCTATGCGCTATGGCTTCCCTTGCCTCTACTGGCGCTGGCGGGCGTGGGTACGGCGGCGGGCGGAAAACGATCACGAAAAGCCTGGGGCGTGCTCGCTCTGTTCGTACTGGGGGGGACGCTACTCCTGTTGCCGGGTTGCGGAAGCAACACCCCCGTCTCGCCGTCTCCTACGACCAGCGTGACGCCGAAGAACACTTACACTTTCACCATAGCCGGAGTCGACACAGCCGGAAATGTCTCGAGCAATACCGGCACTGGCACGACGAACACCGCTCCTACCGTCACTCTGACGGTGGACTAACTAAGATAGAAACACTCATGTGCCAGCCCAAGGGTCGCGACCGGCATGGGCGGAGGTTTGCCTCTGCGGCCATGGTTGCTGCGCTCCTGCTGGGAGGGTCCTTCCTGCTCTGCCCGGCGCCACTGCGAGCCGAACCCGGGAAAGATAAGCCTAAGATTCCCGCCGTGCGCTGGGATGAGGAGCATCCCGGCTGCACGTTTTCGTTCGGCGACGATGGCAGATTTCGCTACGGATTGTGGTCGGACGATGTGGGCGTAACGCTGTCGGTCGATTCCCAGGAACTGGAAAAAGTTCACCGCCGGCACGAACCGTTCTTCGCCGTGTTGCTGGACGTGCGCTATCGCGGCCAGGGGGCGCTGGAACTTGCCACGGATGCGATCTCGCTCGAGTTTGTGAATCATTTCCGAGTTGTGCAAACGCCACTGGATCCAGAAGGGTTTGCGCAAAAAGTACAGGACGACGCCGACGCGTTGGATCATGAGGCCGCGCGCGAAGGCCAAAAACATCCGGAGCGAAAAGAAGAGAAGGAGGCCTACGTGCGGGCCTTTCAGAAGGATTCGGCGGAGTTGCTGGAGTTTGTCAGCAAGAACAGCCTGCGGCCCACGCGATTGGGACCGGGGCATGCGGAGACCAGCGGGTGGGTTTTATTCAGCACCCAGAACAAGTGGATCGGTGGATGGAAGAAGCAGGAGGAATTCATCCTGCGGCTTCCGGTAGACGGAAAAATCTTAGAATTCCCGTTCAAATTGCCCCCTAAGCCGGGGGAAGTCCTGCTGCGGAAACGGGAGTGACGAGCACGCACGGTTTTCCGTCGGGCTGGAAGCCGCGCTCTTCAAACCACGAAACGTAGTCCGAGTTTTTCCGCACACCGCTACGAGGCGGCGCGGCGCGTCTGGCGCTCGATTTCGGCCGACTGACGCATCAGGATGTCCCGCAGCGAGACCAGTCCCCTCAATTCTTTTCCGTCGACAATGGGGAGATGACGGAATCCAAACTCCCGCATGATGAAGAGGCACTCCTCTACGCTTTCGTCGGCTGCGACCGCGCGCGGGTTCGCGGTCATGACCTCAGACACGGCGGTGGTTCCCGGGGTTCGTCCAACCGCCACCACCCGGTTCATGATGTCGCGCTCTGACAGGATACCCGCCAGTTCTCCGTTGCGAAGGACCGGCACGGCGCCGACATTGTGTTCCATCATGTAACGCGCCGCCTCGAGCACACTGCGAGTGGCTTCAACGGAGTAGACTTTGCGGTCTTTCACGAGGTCGCGGAGGGTGGTCATGGATCGCTCCTTTAGCGGTTGGTAAACCTGGGCGGACGCGGCCAGCCCCACGGCCAGCCTCTTGGTGGCCAATACTCTATCACAGGCAAGGCTTTGCACGCGGCGACAGGGGTTTAAGCGGGTTTAAGCGTTGCGGAACGAGATCGCCGTCTTCTACCTGGGCATCGCGCTCCAGAACATCCGGCCAAGGCTCTGGAGTATTCGAGAGAAACAGTGCCGCTACAGCGTTGGCCGCAGCTTCTTGACAAGGCACACGCTCGGCGTACTGCAACAGCGGGAGGAATGGGATCATCAGCAGAAACAGCACGCCCATCACCCAAAAAGTTTCGACAAAAGCGAGCATGGCGGCGTCCTGCAGCACCGTCCCATAAAGCGCGCCGAGAGCCTTGCGCGCGGCGGTGACGCTGTCGGCGCCTTGCGCGTTGAAGTGAGTACGCAGACCTTGCAGGTATCTCAGCGTTTGCGAATCGCCGGCTCGAACATTGGCCACGAGATGGTTCTGGTGAAGCTGGGTGGGCCAGGAACGTGGTCATGATGGCGATGCCCCCGCTGCCGCCGATATTGCGCATCAGATTGAAGATGCTGGTCGAGTTGCCCATTTTCTCGGCCGGGATGCGTGCCATGGCGTGGCCGAGTCGTTCTTTGGGAAAAGTTTCTAGCAGAATCGCCTGGGCCGGCGGCTGCAGGCCGCGGCCAGTCAGCCCTTGCAAAATGCGGAAAGTAATCCACTGCGGCAGTGAAGTCGCAAAGCCGCGCAGCAGCGACGTGAGGGTGAATCCGGCGACACAGGTCAGCAGCAGGCGCTTTGCGGCCCATATAGTTCGCCAACCAGCCTAAAATCGGTAGTACGACGGCGTTTGAAACCGGATAGGACGTGACCACCCACGTGCCTTCTTCGTTGGTGGAGGCCAAATTGCCGGCAAAGTGCGGTATCGATACGCTGACGACGGTAGTGTCGAGAACTTCGATGAAGGTCGCCAGCATCACAGCGAAAGTGACGACCCACGGATTCACCATGCGTTGTGGATGGTTGCCCACTGGACTGATTTCTGGCGGACGATTTCCGCCCTGCAGACTCTTCACTATCGAGGAGGCGCAAAACTCCCGCCGTGACAGCGGTCACACGAGAACGTGATGGGGTTGTTGGACCCGGTAGGAGGCGGCTAGAAAGAAGATGTGCTGAAAAAACTGGCGGCCTGTAACGGGCCGCCAGTGAGCACCCGGTTTTCGCGAGATCAAAAACGGAACTGGGGTCCGAAGGTCACGCGCAGGTTGTTGTGGGCTCCGCTGATGAAGTAAATGTCGTCACCCACTTCGGCACGAATACCGATCGGGCCAGCGAAGGCTTCAAACCCTCCCCCGGGATAGACGGCGAAGGCGGTCTTGCCGGTGGTAAGGCCGACCGTGTTCACAAAACCTGTAGTTGCACCCTGGTTGTTAATGCTGAAATTATCGAATCCGACCTTGCCGGTGACGAACACCCGAAAGGGGCCGGAGCCTGTCTGGAATTTGGGCCCGAAAAATCCATGTAGCGTGCGGAATGACGTATTGACCACCTCGGTCGTCACGCCGTTCCTGAAAGTATTGGTGAAGTTCCGCTTGAAGTCGTAGGCCATCTCGGCTTCGATCTGAACGCTGGGTCGAACGTTAAATGCCGCCCGGCCTCCGACTCCGACGAAGTTCCTGACGGGCGAGGCGTTGCTAAAGCGAAAATAATCGAAGAACGCACCGACTTCAAGGTGATCGCTGTCCTGCTGCGCCATCAGTATAGGTGCTGCCGCGAAGAATAGCGAAGCTGTGATTAGTAATAAGGAACGTTTCATGTTGGTTGACTCCGTTGATGGTTTGGTTTCGCACACACGCCTCCCTTGCTTAAGAAGAGAGACAGAGCGGAGGGCAGAGTGACGTTCACTTGCTTTCGATGCTTGACCGTATGGTGGGGTTGGAGGACATCACCCTCAAGCGGGGGCTGCAGAAATTGCTGTAGTAAGTCTCAGCAAACAATTCAAAACGGCGCGGTTACTGAACCCGCGCCGTTTGTTTTGTGTTGTCTCCTACATGGTTTACGGCAGGTGATTGAGCCGTGATGGAGCGGCATCCGCGGTGCTGCTATCGGAACGCGGAGTCATCGAGAAGACGAGATATTTCCGCTCTTTGCCGTCGAGATCTTCCACGCGCAAGTGCATTTTGTCCGTCTCCAGGCGAGGTTACTTCGTCGATGGTGCGTTTGGGTCCTGTTCCTCGAGAGCACTGAAGGCTAGGCTGACTTAACAGTTAATGTATCCCATCGCGATCGGTATCCCGGGGGCAGCGAGGGATCTTGATGTTTGCTGGCCGCACTCGGGATGACACTGAGTTCTACTCGCTAGGCATAAAAATGGACTAACGTTCGATTACCTCTTCAAGCGCTTGGAAGAAGGCTGGGTAGGAGATTGCAGCCGATTCAGCACCGCGAATGAGCGTTTCACCCCGGGCGCGCAAAGCTGCCACAGCGAAAGCCATGGCGATGCGATGATCGCCAACTGAATCGAGTTCAGCTCCACTGAGCGTCTGGCTCCCAGGAATCTTCAGACCGTCCTCCCGCTCTTCAACCTGCGCGCCCATCAAGCGGAGGTTCGCCGCTACGGCCGCAATCCGATCGGATTCTTTCACGCGCAGTTCTTTGGCGTCGCGCACTTCGATGCCCAGCTCGGTGTAAGGTGAGATGGCCGCCAGCACAGGAATCTCATCGATGAGCGCAGCGGAGTCCCCGCCCGCGATTGTGAAGCCTTTCAATTTACCCCCTTCAATCTGGAGCGATCCGATCAGCTCCCCATGAATCTCTTCGATCTGCGTGACCGTGATGCGGAGTCCCATCTGTACAAGGATGTCGAGCAGGCGCGCGCGCGTGGGGTTCATGAGCAGATTCGGGATCGTCAATTGCGACCCGGGAAAAAGCGCCGCCGCGCACAGAAAAAATGCAGCGCTGGAGAGATCGCCCGGGATCCGGGCTTCGATGCCGCACAAGCGTTGACCACCGCGGATACGGACTTCGTTTCCGTTCACGCCGCTGCCTTTGCGGCCGAGGTGTGCCCCAAAAGCGCGCAGCGCCACTTCTCCGTGGTCGCGCGTGCGCAAGGGTTCTACGATTCGAGTCTCGCCGTCCGCAAACAAACCTGCGAACAACAGGCAGGACTTCACCTGCGCGCTGGCAACCGGCATTTCATAGTCGATTGCTCTTAGGGACGCCCCAGAAATGCGCAACGGAGGCTTCCCTTCCAGCGAGTCGATTCGCGCGCCCATGGCGGAGAGCGGCTTGATCACTCGTTCCATGGGGCGACGCGAGAGCGACTCATCCCCGATCATTTCGCTGGTGAACTTCTGACCGGCGACGATGCCGCTGAGCATCCGCATCGTTGAACCGGAGTTACCGCAGTCGAGCGCACCATCAGGAGCGGCTAGGGACAGGTCCCGTCCCTGCACTTCGATGAGGTTGCCGGAGTCCGCCTTGCGCTCCCACCTGACTCCTAGCGAACGCATACAGCCGAGAGTGCTGGCGCAGTCCGCACCAGTCGAGTAATTCTCGAGGCGCGAAGGACCTTCTGCGATTCCCGCCAGCATCGCGTATCGGTGAGAAATGGATTTGTCGCCGGGCAGTTGAACGCTGCCGCGGACGTTGCGCGCCGGGCGCACGATGACTTGGGACTCGGATTTCATGCTGAAGTTAATATAGCGGACGGGAGGGGCAACAATTCCTAAGCTAATGCCTTCGCCTCGGCGCGGGCTTCGTTCAGAATGTTGGCCGGGATCCATTTCATGCTGACGCCGAATTCGAACATGGGCGTCTCCGTACCGCGGCCCCAGCGCGCGACCTCCCAATGGGCGCGCACGAATTTCACCTGCCGATGCGCGTTCAGATCGAGCACCAACTGGGTCTCGCCGCAGTAAAACTTTTGCGGAAAGGCCGCGATCGATTTCGGCTCCCATGCCGCACCATCGGCCGAGCCGTAGATGCTGACGTCGAGCGATTCCTGCTCGATGATTTTCGTGATGGTGAGGGTCACGAGAAACGCGCGAGTGGTGGCGTTGTTGACATCAACGGTGGGACCATCGCTTTTGGCGGTGGCCACGGTGTTGGCGGGAACAAGAACGGCATCTGTCGTTGTCATTGCGAAAGGATTCTAACAAATCTGGTCCACCCAGGCTTCTCAGGCGCGCAGTACCTGTCTTTTGTATGACGGCGACAACTGCCGCAACCGGGCAACGATCTCAGGCACCAGGGCGAGCGCGAAATCGATGTCCGCCGCGGTTGTCTGTTTGCCGAGGCTAAAACGGATGCTCGCGTGCGCCCGATCCGGTCGCAACCCCATGCTCACCAGGACGTGCGACGGCTCAATCGCGCCCGACGAACAGGCAGATCCGGCGGAAACGGCGAGGCCCTTCAGATCCAGCGAGATCACGAGTGCTTCGCCTTCGATGTGGTCGAAATAAATGTTGGTCGTGTTCGGCACGCGCGGCGTAAGTTCGCCGTTCACTCCCGCTTCCTGAATCTGAGTCAGGATGCCCTTTTGCAAGCGGTCTCGCAGTGCGGCGATTTTCTGGTCATCGCCGCGATCCAGGCCCTCCTTGGCCAGTTGTGTAGCCTTGCCGAGAGCAACGATTCCCGGAACATTCTCCGTGCCAGCCCGGCGTGAGCGCTCATGGCGCCCGCCATAAAATAGCGGCTGGATTGCGGTGCCTTTCCGCACATAGAGCGCTCCCACTCCCTGAGGCGCATGGATCTTGTGACCGGAGATCGAGAGCAGGTGGCAACCAATTTGCCCCACGTTAATGGCGACTTTGCCCCCGGCCTGCACTGCGTCGGAATGGAAATAGACGCCGGCCTCCGCCGCGATCCTGCCAATCTCCTCGACCGGTTGCAGCACCCCGGTCTCGTTGTTCGCCATCATGATAGAGACCAGTTTCGTGTTGGCCCGCAGAGCGCGGCGCACATCGTCGGGATCGACGAGGCCGTGAGCATCCACCGGCAGCGCGGACACTTCGCAGCCCAGTTCTTCGGCGTGCTTGCAGGCATGGAGCACCGCGTCATGCTCGATGCTCGATGTAATCAGGTGATCACCTGCTGTCACCAGACCGAAAATCGCCAGGTTGTCGGCTTCGGTGCCTCCACTGGTGAAAACAATCTCCGATGCGTGACAGCCGAGCAGCGTCGCCACCGACTCGCGCGCATTTTCGACCGCTGCACGGGCGTCCTGTCCGTGACCGTGGATCGATGAGGCATTTCCGAAGCGTTCCCCGAAATAAGGGCGCATGGCCTCAAACACCTCGGGCAGGATTGGCGTGGTGGCGTTGTTGTCGAGGTAGACTCGGCGCATATTAGATCTATTTTACGCTGTGAAGCCGCCGCGGAGACGTTGCTTCGAACCTCTCTCACCATCATCCGGCATGCCGCCCGCACAGCAACGTCCCTACGATCACGAGCGCTGATCGATCGGTACGTAGGGGGCGGGATATTCCGGACCCAGGTAATCCGCTCGGGGACGGATCAGGCGGTTATCGTCGAGTTGCTCGATCACGTGAGCGGCCCACCCGCTGATGCGGGAGACGGCGAAGATGGGGGTGAATAGATCCACGTCGATACCGAGCGTGTGATAAGTAGAAGCAGAGTAAAAGTCGACGTTGGCGTTCAGTTTCTTGTCGGCCTTCACGAACTCTTCGATTTTATGGGAAGTCTCGAACCACTTGGCTTGTCCGCTGGAGTTGCCCAACTCGCGGGACATGGCACGCAAGTGCGTCGCCCGCGGGTCTTCAGTGTGGTAAACGCGATGGCCAAAGCCGGGCACTTTTTTCTTCTGCGCCAACATATCCTTGACGAACTCGATGGGATCGGCGCCGGAGGAGTCGATCGCTTCGAGAATGCGAAAGACCGCTTCGTTCGCGCCTCCGTGCAAGGGCCCCTTGAGGGCGCCGATGGCAGAAGTAATGGCCGAGTGCATGTCGGACAAGGTCGCGGCCGTCACCCGGGCCGCAAAAGTGGAGGCATTGAGCTCGTGGTCGGCGTGCAGGATCAGCGCGATGTCGAGGGCTCTCTCGGCCGTCGCACTCGGATTCTTACCGTTAAGCAGGAGCAGAAAGTTAGCAGCATGGGACAACGTACGGTCGGGCTCGACCACGGGTTGTCCTTTGCGGATGCGGTCATAAGTCGCGACAATCATGGCGATCTGCGAGGTCAGGCGGATCGCCTTGTCGATATTGGCCGTACGATCGTTATTCTTCTGTTGCGGATCGTAGAAAGACAGCGCCGAAACCGCGGTGCGCAGCACATCCATGGGGAGCGCGTGACGCGGGGCCGCACGCAGCAAAGAAATTATGGAGGCGTCGAGCTTGCGCTCTTCCGCCAGGCGATCATGCAACTCGCGCAACTCGCGGCTTGTGGGCAGCTTGCCGAACCAGAGCAGGTAGCAGGTCTCTTCGAAATTTGACTGGTGCGCGAGTTCGTGGATGTCGATGCCACGGTATGCAAGGACGCCGCGATCTCCGTCGATGTAGCAAATCCGGGAGGTGGTGGCAACGACGCCCTCAAGTCCCTTGGGGGCAAGATTTGTGGTGACGCTCGACATTCGTTTTTCGCCTAGGAGCTGGAGTCTGGTTGCCGGACGGCCCGACCCGCAACGTCCGGGTGTAATTATCTTTTATACCTGAAATCCGCACGACTCTCCAAGCGCCCAACGGTCACTTGTCTCGTAACACCGGCGGGAAGCCGAGGTAGATGTAAGGAAGCAGCCGAACTCAGGCTGGCCAGATCCCTAGCGCGGTTTTGCTAAGAATCTGCCGCTGGACGTCATCAGGCAAAGCAAGCGCGCGGAATTCGTCGAGATTTTTCTTGATGTCAGGCACGCCGGGACCTGGCCAGTCTGTGCCGAACAGCGTCTTGTGAGCGATTTCGCCCAGACGTGGAAAATACCTGAGCAGGGTCTTGGGCGGAATGCCACTGATATCGAGATAAACGTGAGGGTGCCGGCGCACGAGAAAGAACGCGGTCTGCATCCACAGCGGGCGGCCGCCGTGGGCCAGCAAGATCTTCAGCTTGGGGAAATCGACCGCGACATCGTCCACGTAGATCGGATCGCCATACTTGTTGCGGGCTCCCGGAAAAATAGAGGTTCCGGTGTGGAACATTACGGGCACACCATTGGCCTCCGCCGCGCGGTAGATGATCTCGAGCTCTTTGACGCCACTGAGATAGTCATTGGGAAACAGCAATTGGTGCGGCGGATGAATCTTGATCATCTTCAGCCCCAGCCGCAAGATCTGCTCCACATCGGCCAGGACGTTGGTGGTGTGCCGCGGATGCAGGCTGCCGCAGGAGAGCAGCCGGGTTGGATCTTCCTTGACATAGTCGGCGACGAACTGATTCACGCCGTTGGTGAAGCCGATTACTTCCGGCGCCACATAGTTGATCAGCATCGCTCGGTCGATGCCGCTCGCGTCCAGAAACTTGAGGAAGGCCTTGGGTGAACGGCAGAACTCGACGATCTGGTCGAAGTTCGACCGCTTCCGTTTCATGAGCTCCAGCGCGTCGGCCTTGAACATCTCCATGGGCTGGATATGGATGTGGCAGTCGGTGATCACAAGTGGTTGGGGTTCGGTGTCTCAGGCCGGAATTCTATCAGTCTGCCATCGTATTCGCCGCAACTTGCCCACCCACCGGTTAGGCCGCTGGACAAGGCTGAAACGACAACCAGTCGATGGCCTGCTGAAAGCGCTCGTCCGGCTGAAAAGTCGTTTTGAAGGTAAAAGCGAACTCCGTTGGCCCGTGCTTTTCCAGGTGGGCAAGACGCTTCCTCGCCTCGTCGATCCCGGGACGATGACCGGCGGGCACCCACCACAGAGCGGTGTACGCGCCCGTGAACGTTTCGAACCATTCGTGCCGGTGCCGAAGTATCTCTGCATGCGCGGTCTGGTAGACGTAGTGCCGGAGTGCGTCAATCGTCGCCCAGACTGACATGTTCATCAGGATTCGGTCGTCATCATAAGGCCGAAAGTAGGTCGCGTTTCCTTCCGATGTTTGGAGACGCCAGACAAATCCGGGACTGTGATCCGCAAGCGTGTTGAGATCGTCCAACCGCGCGACAAATCCAGCCATCAACGGGTCCCCGATCGGGGCTCTGACTCGCCCAATATTAACCTGAGCGATATGGTAACGAGGCATGCTTCTCTCCTTCACGAAAACTAATTTCGATCAGTTCCGACCGGCTAGCTGGGCGCACGCCATCACTGCCCTCTTGGTAAATACGCGAATCATCTCGCGGCGGTACTCGGGCGTGAGGGCAGAAGTAGTGAGCGGCTTGGCGGTCTTCGCCGCCAAGTCTCCAGCGGCTTGGGCGAGGATTTCGTCGACGACCTTGCCTGCGAGCAGCTCGCCTGCTCCCTTCACCAGCACAGGAGCGGGATTGACCGCAGTAATGCCGATGCGTGCATCGGCTACATGGCCATTCGAGCGCTTCATGACCACGGCAACTCCGGCCAGTGGGTAGTCGATCGATCCGCGAACCCGTAGCTTACGGTACACACCGCAGTAGTCGGCAGATGACGCAGAAAGAAAAACGCGCGTAACAATCTCGTCAGGCTGCAACCTGCGATAGTTGTCGCCCATGCCGGTGTAGAACTCGTTCAGCGGTACGCGGCGCAGCCCAGAGGCGCTCGCGATTTCGATCTCGGCATTCAGGCACAGCAGCGCAGCAGGCGTGTCGCCGGAAAATGCGGCCCAGCACTTGGTTCCACCCGGTGCAACATGGCAGAGGTCGCCGTCTTTCTTGATGCAGAAGCCGCATCCCTTGCGCCAGGTAAGCGACTGGTTGTACCAGAGACAGCGCGTGTCGAGACAGATGTTGCCGCCAATCGTCCCCATGTTGCGCAACACGGGTGAGGCAACAGTGGCGGCGGCTTCCGCGAGAACGGCATAGTGCTCGCGCAGGAATGCTGAGCGTTCGATGGCGCGCAGCGTGGTCAACGCCCCGATTTCGACGCCACCATTGGGGAGCGCAGAAATTCCGCGTAACGCGGTGATTCTGGACAGGTCGAGAACGTACGCTGGCTCAAACAGTTTTTGCCGCATCGAGGGGATCAGGTCAGTGCCGCCGGCCAGCACGCGAGCGTTTCCCAGGTGCGTTCCGAGACAGCCGATGGCCTCCTCCACCCACCGCGGGCGCAGCAGCTTGAACTGTGGCAAGCTCAATCCCCGCCTCCCTTGGATGCCGCACACCTGGAAGGGTCGAGCGCGTGACGCTGTGGTCCTTTGCCGTCGAAACAGAGCGATCCCCCATGTTCCCGAAAACGGGCGGGCGCAGTCGGGTCAACCCCCTCGGTCAGGTCTAACGCCTTGGCATTCTTTTTGGCGCGCAGGGCCGCCAGCACTCGTTCCGGGGTGAACGGCGACTCATGCAAGCGCACTCCCACTGCATCGTAGATGGCATTGGCGATAGCAGGAATAGTGGCGGCCAGCGATCCCTCGCTGCACTCCTTCGCGCCGAAAGGACCCTCGGGATCGATGCTTTCGACCATGATCGGTTCGACCGTCGGGGACTCCACCGACGAAGGGCTGCGATATTCGAGCAGCCCGGGATTCATGAGCATGCCGTCCTTCCAGACCATTTCTTCAGTGAGCGCCTGCCCCATGCCCATCCAGACGGAGCCAATGATCTGGCCTTCGACGGAAACCGGATTCAAAGCCCGGCCGCAGTCGTGCGCGGCCCAGACTCTGTGTACCGTGACTTCTCCGGTTTCCTGATCGACGCTGACCTCGGCGACCTGGGCCGAGTAAGAGTACGCCGGCGAAGGTCCTACGCCTCCGCCCTTGTATTTGCCGCCGCGAGCTTCCGCCGGAGGAGCATACGATCCGGTTCCTGTGAGCGCTCCATGAAAATCGATCGCCGCAACGACTGCCTCTTCGAAAGTCATCCAGTCTTTGGGCCCTTCTTCCTTGCGTTTCTGCTGCAGCGATCCGCGCAGAATCTGGCCTTCGACGCGCCCACTGACCGAGGCTTGGTGTTGTGTGGGGCGGACACTCATCTCCGCCAACTCTGTCCCAACAGATGCTGCCGCATTTTTTCTGAAAACTCGATCGCTGCGGAAAATCAGATCCTCGGGCGTGCAGCCCATCCTCTTCCCTGCCGCAGCCGCGATCAGCTTCTTCACTTCCCCAGCCGCACGCAGGGTAGCGTTCCCCGCCATGAACGTAACGCGGCTGGAGTAGGAACCGATGTCAATGGGTGTCAGATCCGTGTCGGCGGCGATGACGCGGACGCGAGAAAGCGAACATCCCAAAGCTTCGGCCGCGATCTGAGCCGTCATGGTATCCGAGCCCTGGCCAATTTCTGAGGCGCCGGTGTAAACCACAACCCCACCGTCGCGGTCGATCTTAATGTTGACGGTCGAGTGCGGCATGTCGGAGCGAATAATGGAATTTGCGGCGCCACTGACGTAATGACTGCAGGCGATGCCCAGACCGCGTCCTGCGGGCAGTTTGCCGCGGCGCTGCTTCCAGCGCGAGCGCTCGACCGTTTTCTCAATGCACTCAGGCAAGCCGTAGCTCTGCACGCGCAGGCCGTTGACGGTGATGCACGGTGGCTGCAACAAATTACGCCGCCGAATTTCGGCGGGGTCCATGCCAATCGTGGCTGCGATTTCGTCGAGCTGCGATTCGAACGCGAAGCGCACGTTCACCGTGCCGTGGCCGCGCATCGCACCACAGGCGGGTTTGTTGGTCAACACGCGGTATCCGTCGTACTGAATGTTTGGAATATCGTAGAGCGCGCCGAGCAGCGCGCCGGAATAGAGAATCGTCACCACACCGTAGGAGCAGTAGGCGCCGCCATCCTGCACCACGCGAGCGTTCACGGCGGTGATGCGGCCGTCTTTCTTCACCCCGGTTCTAAGATCGATGATGGTGCGCGGACGTCCTCGATGTGCCCAAAACACTTCCTCGCGCGTGTAAGTGATCTTGACCGGAGCCTGGGCTTTGCGCGCAGCCACCGCGGCAATGATTTCGAGCGGAATGACTTCGCTCTTCCCGCCGAAACCGCCGCCGACTAGCGGCTTGATCACTCGAATCTGCGCCATTGGCATTTCGAGTACGAGAGAAAGTTTGTGCTGAAGGTAGTAAGGGACTTGCGTCGACGACCAGACGGTGAGGCGTCCGGGCTTTCCGGTGTGCGGATCAATTTCGAACGAGGCCAGGGTGGAATGCGGCTCCATGGCCGCGTGCGTGACCTCATTCGCGATGAAGCGGGCTTCGGAGACGTGATCGGCGTCCCTGAAACCGCGATTGGGATCGCCGAAGACGTGGTGATAGTCCTTCTCTATGTTGCCCCGCTTGTTGTCGTGGATGAGGTCGGTTGTGGCCTTCATCGCCTCTTCTGGATCAAAGTAGGCGGGAAGGACCTCATAGCCGACTTCGATGAGTTCCAGGGCTCTTTCGGCGACCGCTTCGGAAACAGCAACCACGCAGGCAACGTTGTCGCCCACATAGCGAACTTTGTCGAGCGCAAGAGCATGCTCGTCGTGGCCGACAGGAAGAATACCGTACGGGTTAGGCGCGTCTTTGCCGACGACAACGGCGACTACTCCTTCGAGTTTCTCGGCGCGGCTGGTGTCAATGCGTCTCAGCCGGGCATGGGGATAAGGCGAATGCAGAATCTTACCGACCAGCATGCCGGGCAGGCTCAGGTCGTCGGTGTACTTGCCAGCGCCGGTCGTCTTTTCCGCGGCGTCGATCATGGCCGTGGGCTTGCCGATAATGGAGAAGGGGTCTCTCATTTCACCTGTGTCATTCCGACCCTGAGCGAAGCGAAGGAGAGGAATCTGCTTTTGGCTTGCTGGTCGAAATTACTTCGCCCCGACCAACTCCTTCCGCTCCGCTGCAATCGCTGCGCGGATCGCTTCATACATCTGGTTGTAGCCGGTGCAGCGGCACAAATTACTGCTGAGCGCGGCGCGAACGTCGTCTTCCGATGGCTTCGGGTTCTCCGCCAGCAACGACCTTACCGTCATGATGAAACCCGGCGTGCAGTATCCGCATTGCGCGCCACCCCAATCTCCGTATGCTTTTTGAATCGCCGCCAGGCTGCCGTTCTCACTGACTCCTTCGACGGTCGTGACCTCCCGCCCTTCGCAGCTTGCTGCCAGGAGAGCGCAGGACATCATGGCAACCCCATCGACCAGTACCGTACAAGCGCCGCACGACGAATCATCGCAGCCGCGTTTGGTGCCCGTTAGTTGCAACTCCTGCCGCAACACATCGAGCAGCAGAGCGCTCGACTCGATGGCGAGTTCATGGGTAAGGCCGTTGATTTTCAGTTCGACGAGTTCTTTTTTCACTATGCGGCTCTCAGCTCTTAGCTCCTAGCTGTTCCTCGGCCAAAGTAAAAGCGCGCTTAATACATTGGAACTTTCCCGTCTACACGAAGCGACCAGGCATCGATGCCGCCCCGCAGGGACTGCGCTTTTTCGAAACCTTGCTGGCGGAGCCAGACCGTTACGTTCATGGAACGGACGCCATGATGGCAGACCACCACGATCGGTTCCTCGGGATCGAGTTCCTGGTGCGCCCTGGAAGGCACATCCCCCATGGGGATCAACTTCGCGCCGTCGATACGGGCGGTTTCGAATTCCCACGGTTCTCGAACATCGAGCAGGACAAACTCCTCTCCCGCGTTGAGTTTAGACTTCACTTCTTCGGGAGTAATTTCGTAATCCATAGGTTGCGCTGCGTTATTTCCCGGTCCAACTGGGCGCGCGCTTCTCCATAAACGCGCGAACGCCTTCCTGCGCGTCTGCGGTCTTCATTAGCTCTTCGAAATAGATTTTCTCTGCCCGAGCGAGGCCTTTGTCGAAGTGCATGGAGTCCCAGGTATAAGAGGCCTTCTTGGCGATTGCCAGGGCCGCCGGGCTTAGGCTGAGCAAATGCGCCACACACTGCTCGACGGCGGCGGTCAATTCGTTCTCGGGCACGGCACGAGTCGCCAAGCCGATGTCTGCGCACTCCTTGCCGCCGATCGTGCGCCCGGTAAGAATCAGTTCTGCCGCCCGCTTCTGGCCGACGAGCGCCGCGAGCGCGGTGCACGCCACCGGAGGATAGCAACCAAGCTTGATTTCCGGGAATCCCCACTGGGCCGACTCAGTGGTGAACGCCATATCACAAACCATCGCCAACTCTGCCCCGCCACCCAGGCAGGGCCCATGAACCCTCGCGACCGTTACCTTCTTCGTTGCCAGCAGAGCCCGGACCATGGCGTGGAACTTCGTCAGCATCCCCTCAACATTGTCAGGGGTATGCGCGGCCACGTCCACGCCCGCTGAAAATGCTCTTCCCTCGCCGCTCAGAACGATCACGGAAACCTCTGGCCGAGAGTCAATCTCCCCCAGAAAGAGCGCCAATTCCTCCATCATCGGAATGTCGATGACATTCAGCGGGGGATTGTGCAGCCTGATCCGAGCCACGGGAGCGGCCACGTTGACTGCAAGACGGGACACGGCGGTGGGCGTCAACGGCATAAAGTCAGAGTTCCTTGCACACAGCCTCAAGCCGTGCTCTTGCCAAACATTCCATGCAACCCGCTACAGGTTGATCGCAGACTTCCGCACTTCTCCGATGGTGGATAGCGGGTCGCGGGCCCCGGTCTTTTCGGCAATCCATTTCTTCTCAGCGTCGATGATGTCGAGCAGCAACTTTTTATCTTCGGCGGACGGCATGGATTCTTTGAAATGTTGTTCGTAGTCGCGATCGTCCAGCGCTTCGCCAGTCTGGGCGTGGAATTGCTGCCCTGCCCAGCGGCCAATCGCACGGTTGAATTTGATATGCGGCGCGTAGAGTTTCGGCACTTCGGGAGCGAGAGAAGAGTTGAAACGTTCGATCAGTCCGGAGACTTCCTCCCGATAAAGGTTGCGGTTGTAGTCATTCAGGTCGTCGAGATCCGGAGACTGGTCATTCTTGGCTTCGTCATAGCGGCCTTTCACGCCCCAAACATAGGCCCAGTGCGCCGAAGAAGAATGGTCGGTCCCGAACAGATCGTACGAACACGAAATCCATTTGTTGAGATACTTCTGAATCAACCACGGCGGGATCACGCCCGCCTCCACAATGCGGCGGAGTCCATCGTTGCCGGCGCCCATGTGGAAGGCCTCTTCCCGCAACATGTATGACATGGAGCGGCCAAGCGGCGCGAAGGCCGAGTACTTCAGCATCTGCAACTGGAACTTGCCGTCGCGGTCTACGAAATCGGTATAAGTAAAAAAATCCATCCAGTTGTCGACGTCCACATTGAATGCCCCGAGCAGTCGCTGATTGTCAAAGGCCCGCCGCTCGAGCATTTTCTGCGCTTCCACCTTGCCGGAGTACCCGAAGTGGTCAACTAGCAGGGCGCACATCTGCCAACCGTGACGCATCTCTTCGATCATCACGCGGGCGATGGCGCGACGATCCCAGTCGGTCGGGGCATTCTCCAACAGGTTGCGCTGCTGTTCGACGCTGGCAAATTCGGTGTCGCCCTGGTAGACGATCATGTTCATCAACGCATCGCGCATTTGCTGCGTCGGAATCTGGCGCAGGCTCTCCCACTTGCGCCGGCCTTTGTAGGAGCCGAACTCGATCTCTTCCGTCTCGATCGCGCCGTAAAGCGTGTCGAAGTGGAAGGCTTCGATATCAGCGGTATTGACGCCGATTTCTTTACGCCAGTCGTTGAACAAACCGATCCATTCACTAAACGTTCCGATTTTTGCGACTTTACCCGGCATAGTAAAAAACCTCTCTAACCACAAAAGGACAACAGCCTCGATCGGTCCGCCCCTCTGCTAACTCCGTGATGCATGCATTTACGACATGTTCAACCAAACTGTTTTCAGTTCGGTGTAATGCTCCATCGCGTGCGCGCCCAACTCGCGGCCGAAACCAGAGCTCTTGTATCCGCCGAACGGGAGCGACGCGTCCATCAGGCCGTACGTGTTGATCCATACGGTGCCTGCCTTTAGCCGGCGCGAGACGGTGTGCGCTTTTTTCACGTCGCGCGTCCAGACCGCCGCGGCGAGGCCGTAAGGGTTACTATTTGCCTGCTCCACGACTTCGTCCAAGTCGTCGAAGGTCAGCACGGAAAGTACCGGACCGAAGATTTCTTCGCGGGCAATCTGCATGTCGTTCTTCACGTCGCCGAAGATTGTTGGCTCGATGAAGAATCCATTGCTACTGTCGACCGCGACTCGGTTCCCGCCTGAGACCAACTTGGCGCCGTCGTGCCTGCCGGCCTCGATGTAGCCGAGCACGGTTTGCATTTGCTCTTGACTGACGATGGCTCCAAGACGCGTCTTCGGATCGAGCGGATCGGCGGGGCGCATCTTCGAAGCGCGCGCAACAAGCTTCTCGGTGAATTCATCTTTAAGCCTGCTCTCAAGAAATAGCCGCGAGCCAGCATTGCAGACTTCGCCCTTCCCGTAGAAAATGCCGTTGATCGCACCCTTGACCGCGCCGTCGACGTCGGAGTCAGCGAACACGATATTCGGTGACTTGCCTCCGAGTTCCAGCGTCACGCGCTTCAGCGTAACGGCCGCACCGCGCATGATTTCTTTGCCAACCGCGGTTGAGCCGGTGAAAGCGATCTTGTCGATACCGGGATGCGCGACGATTGCCTTGCCCGTCTCCGGGCCGCCGGTCAGGATGTTCACCACGCCTGGCGCAAAACCGGCCTCGACGACAAGTTCTCCAAATCTCAGCGTCGTGAGCGGCGTCTGTTCGGCAGGCTTGAGAACAATCGTATTGCCACACGCCAGAGCCGGTCCGACCTTCCATGATGCGAGCAAAAGCGGGAAATTCCACGGAACAATCAGACCAACTACACCGACCGGCTCGCGGAGCGTGTACGTAAACGCGGTCTCAAGGGCGTTGACGGTCTCACCGTGAATTTTCGTCGCCAGGCCTGCGTAATAGCGCAGGACATCGATCACCATCGGCAGGTCAACATAGCGCGATTCGAAAATCGGCTTGCCGTTGTCGAGAGTTTCCAGTTCGGCCAACTCGTCGATGTGTTTCTCCACGAGATCGGCAAGCTTCCAGATCAGCCGGCCGCGCTCGCTGGCCGAGAGTTTCCGCCAGGGGCCGCCGCGATCTTCGAACGCGCGGCGGGCGGCATCGACGGCACGGTCCACGTCAGCGGGCGAGGCTTCCGCGATTTGCGTGAGCACTTCGCCCGTAGCAGGATTGATGGTGTCGAAGGTCTTCTCTCCCTCGACCCACACGCCGTCGATGAGTAGCCGGCCAGGCTTCAGATTAACTTTGGTCGCCGCAAGCATCGTTCATCCTCATCAGAGCCGGGCGTCGTTCCGGGGAGGAGCAGGAGTGCCCGTCCCCAAACGAGCAACCTATTTCGCCTTGAAGTTCGCTGGCCGTTTCTCTACGTAAGCAGCCAGCCCCTCCTTCGCGTCCTCGCTCTGGAAAAGCAGTTGCTGGTTCTCGCGTTCGACCGCCAGCGCCGATTCCATCGGAATCTCCCAGCCGGTCTGCACCGCGCGCTTGATCCGTCCGACGGCCTTCGAGGCCTTGTTGGGCGGACAGAACTGTTGGGCGTACTCCATGATGTTCTCCATGAAGCCGTCGCGCTCGAAGATGTCGTTGACGATGCCGAGTTCCTGCGCCTCCTCGAACGAAAACGTGTTGCCGGTGACCATCAGCTCAATGGCCTTGCTCTTCCCCACCATCCGCGAGAGGCGCTGCGTGCCGCCGGTGCCGGGAAGTACGCCCAGGTTCACTTCCGGCAGGCCGATCTTACCGGCATCTTTGCGCGCAATGCGAATGTCCGCTGCCATCGCGATCTCCAGCCCGCCACCCACACAGTGGCCGTTGATTGCGGCAATCACCAACTTGGGCGTGTGTTCCAGACGCAGCAGCATCTCGTTGGCATGCAGGCAGAAGTAGTACTTGAACGTCGGATCGACGCTGGCAAGCATCTTGATGTTGGCGCCGGCGGAGAAGAACTTGTCTCCCGCGCCCGTCAGCAGGATCACGTGGACGTCGTTGTCCATGCGCGCTCTGAGGATTGCGTCATCGAGCTGGCGATTCATTTCATAGGTGTAAGTGTTGGCGGGCGGATCGCACATCTCGATCACGCCGACGCCGCCATCGGTGCGGTAGTTGATCAGTTGCTTCGTGGTTTCGCCGGTCGCGGGCTGCATTGTGGTCGCCATGTCAAAGACTCCTTGATCGAAATGTCAGATATCGAATTGATGCCCGGTTCGCCTCACCGCTCTTTGTCCTTGCGGGCCTTCGCGGGCGTCACTACGCCGCGCAAAAAAATGTCGGCCATCTCGCGGGCCACGGAGACAGCGTCGGCATCCACGCGCGGGTTATGCCAGGTGTAGATCCAGTTCATCATGCCAAACAAGCTGAGCACGGCGATGCGAGTCGAAAACTGCAAGTCCCGCTCGCCCTTCAGGTCGTCGAGCAGGCCCACGCAAATGCGATAGTACTCGCGTTTGATAGCGGCCACTTCCGCCGCGAATCCGTTCTTCAGTACCTCGGCCTCGTGTGAGAGGACCTTCATAGCCGCCTGGTTGGCTAGGAAATATTCGAGGTGGTTGAGGATGAAAATTCGGATGCGTTCTTCCGCATCACTCACGCCTTCCAGCCGCGCCTTGAGTCTCTCTACGATCGTCGTAAAAGTGTGCTTCTGGATCACGAACAGGAGCCGCTCTTTGGATTCGAAGTAATAGTAGAGGCCGGCAAGCGACATGCCACTGGCACGGGAAAGGTCGCGCATCGAGGCGCCCTCGTATCCCTTCTTGCAAAAGACCTCCGTGGCGTGAGTCAGGATTTCCGCCAGGCGCCGGTCGTAGCGGGTGGCGGGAGCAAGCACCGCCGGCTGACGGCGCCGGGAAATTCGTCTAGCGGTCGAAAGCGTGGCCATAACCAATTAATTCGAACGTTCGTTCGAATGAAGTATACGCCGGATGTGATTCGGATCACAAGCCCCCGGCAACTACCGTGATTTCTTAGTCTTGCCCGCCGCTTGGTAAGCTCGGGAGAGCCACTCGAGGCCCCCGTGCAGGTCCGCGTCGGAGGAGAGTTCAAACGTGAACCAGCGCGCCTTCTGCATCCGGGTAGAACCGATGCGGAAATCCTTTTCCAGCAGATTCCGAGGCGCACTCTCGAATTTGAACCCGAATGAGTTGGCCGTTCCCATCCCGCGAGTGCGGGGCAACACGGCGAAGATTTTGTCTTTGCGATAAAGGGCGGTGAGTCCGAAGAAGGCTCTCGACGCGACCTGTGGCCAGCCGCTGATCTCGCTCGCTAAAGCGGCGGACCAGGCTTTCATCTGCTCCGATACATTAGGAAGCGACGGGCGCTGGCCCTTTGTGGGCTTCACGGCCTTGCCTGGACCATCATCTCACAGACTTGGGTTCTCTCATTTTGGTTGAACTACCTGTGCCGGTTGTAAGATCGCGGGACGCTCCCGCATGACCCGCTCCACGAGCATCGGGCGCCGCCAAGCTAGTTCCTTATGTCCGCCATCGCCCGCTCTATTTCCGCTTTCAGGTCGGCGGTCAGGGGAAGGAATGGTAGCCGCGATGGGCCACCGAAATAACCGTTGAAGTCCATACCGTGCTTCACGCCCGGTATGCCAAGGTCGCTGGCGACGCGCACGGCCGCCTTGGCGATACGCTCCTGCTTGAGACGCGCCAGTTCTGCATCGCCTTCCTTCCACGCAGCGTAGATCTCGTAGCAGGCCGTGGGCGCCGGGCAGGCGAAAGCGAGGATCGCTCCCACCGCGCCGGCATCGAGTGAAGCTTGAAGCTTCTGCGCGGCGCCTACCAGCACTTGGAACCCGACTTCCTTTTGGCGCGTTTTCAACTTGCCTACAACTGTAACCGACGACGAAGACGGCTTGGTGGCGGACACTCCCGATAATGCGCCAACTGGCACCAGTTCCCCGCCCTCACTGGCTCCCGAAGCCGCGGCCGCCAGCATGCGCGGCGTGACCGCTTCGAACGTCTCGGTGACAGTGGCGCCGCGCTTGATGTGGTGGGTGCCTTCCACGATCTTGCGGACTTTTCCCACATCGCCGCTCGATTCCTTGATGCCGATCAGGTTCGGGTGCTCGGCTAGTTCGATCACGACTTCTGCGGGCATGTCATATCCGGTGGCCTGCGGGAAGTTGTAGATGATGACGGGCAGCGGCGAGCGGTCGGCCACAGTGCGATAGAACGCGAGAAGGTTCGCCGTCTGCATCTGCTTTTTGTAGTAGTGCGGCGTCCGGACCATAGCCACGTCGTAGCCGAGTTCGGCGGCGTACTCGGTGAGCCGCAGCGTCTCCAAGGCCGATTCGATCCCCGTGCCCGCGATCAGAACTTTGTTCGCTGCTGCCGCCTCCCGCGCGGCCTTCAGCACCTCACGCCGCTCCTGGTCGGAGAGCAGGATGGCCTCACCGGTCGAACCGAGAACAACGATCCCGCTAACTGGCGTGCGCGAATAGCGCTCCACGTTCGATTCGAGCTTTTTGAAGTAAACCTTGCCGTCGGGATAGAACGGAGTCGTGAGGGGAGGAAGAATGCCGTCGAGGAGCATGCACAATTTTACCTCGGCAATGCGCATAGCGTGAAATCCCCTAACCGAACTTCGCTAGGAAAACCAGCCAAACCCGGCGCGGCCAGTAGGATTCGAAGGAAGCTGCATCATAGCGGCGGTAGCAAAAAAGAACCTACTTGATCACAAATTCGACAGCCAGGCGCGACAATTCCGGTCCAAGCCAAAACGGTTGTGGTCTTTCTCGTTCCTGTTCCGCTGCGTCCCGGCCGAGCCCCAATCGGAACGGAAATCGTGCGTGCGCCATCCAGTGCCTCCCCCAGGCATGGTCGTTACACCCCCATTTTTGTTGGTGGGAATGCTAGCACGGATGAGGCTTCGACGGAATCGACTTCGAGTCGACCCATCTTCGGCTCTTCTAGCGCCGGACCCCTGCGCCGCGTTCAGCGTGCAAATGCTGCAGGGCCTTCACGTTGACTTCCCCGCGCTGGAGTGCGGCGATGCCTTCGGCTGCCGCACGCGCGGCAGCCAGAGTTGTAATTGTAGGAATGCGCGCCGTCACTGCCGCGCGGCGGATCGCTTTTTCATCGAACCAGGGCTCCAGCCCTGTGGGCGTGTTGATGATGAGCTGAATGCGCTGGCCTTTAATGAAGTCGACCACGTTGGGCCGTCCTTCTTTCACTTTGTACACACGTTCCACGTTCATGCCTGCAGCCTCGATCACGTCGGCAGTGCCGGCGGTGGCGACGAGCTTGAAACCCATGTTCACGAACTTGCGCGCGACCGGCGCGACGTGCGGCTTGTCGTGATCGGTCACACTGATGAAGACGGCGCCCGTGGTCGGAAGCTTCTGACCCGCCGCCAACTGAGCTTTGGCGAAAGCTTCGCCAAAATTGTCGGCCACGCCCATGACTTCTCCGGTGGATTTCATCTCCGGCCCCAGCACGGTATCGACGCCCGGGAATTTATTCCACGGAAATACCGGGCTTTTCACGTAATAACAACTTCCAGTATCGAGGTCGGCGCGGCGCTCGATGTTCTCGGGCAGAAATTCGCGCAGCTTGCGGCCGGTCATCAGGCGGGCCGCGATCTTCGCCATTGGAATTCCCGTCGCCTTCGAGACGTAGGGCACGGTGCGCGAGGCGCGCGGGTTGACCTCGAGAACATACACTTTGCCACCTTCCGCGCCGTTGGCCGAGTGGCCATCTCCCCGCGGGATGGCGAACTGAATGTTCATCAGCCCGACCACTTTCAACGCGCGCGCCAGCTTGAAAGTGTAATCGCGCATGCGCTCAAGCAGCGGCTGCGGGATATCGACTGCGGGCAGCACGCACGAAGAATCGCCGGAATGAATGCCGGCTTCTTCGATGTGCTGCATGATGCCGCCGATGACGACGTCTTCTCCGTCGGAGAGTGCGTCAACGTCGACCTCGATCGCGTTTTCCAGGAAGTGGTCAATCAGCACCGGGCGATCGTGCGAGTATTCGACCGCCTCTTTCATGTAGCGAGTGATCATCTCTTCGTCGTAGGCGATCACCATGGCTCGCCCGCCCAGCACATACGAGGGCCGTACCAGCACGGGATATCCAATGCGCTTTGCGCCTTCGACGGCTTCCTCGATCGAGGTCGCCATGGCCCCGGGCGCCTGCGGAATCTCCAACTCTTCGAGCAGTTTGTTGAATTGCTTGCGGTCTTCCGCAAGATCGATCGACTCGGGCGAAGTGCCGATGATGCTGACTCCTGCAGTCTTCAGCGGCAGTGCCAGGTTCAGCGGCGTCTGCCCGCCGAACTGAACAATCACGCCGACGGGCGCGCCCTTGGAGGTCTCATGCTGGTAGATCGCCCACACGTCTTCGAAGGTGAGCGGCTCGAAGTAGAGGCGGTCACTGGTATCGTAGTCGGTCGAGACGGTTTCGGGATTGCAGTTGATCATGATCGTCTCGTAGCCGTCTTCGTGCAGCGCGAAGGAAGCGTGGCAGCAGCAGTAGTCGAATTCAATTCCCTGCCCGATGCGGTTGGGGCCGCTGCCCAGAATGATGACTTTCTTTTTCTCGGTAGGTGCCGCCTCGTCCTCTTCTTCGTAGGTCGAGTACAGGTAGGGCGTGAAGCTCTCGAACTCGGCCGCACACGTGTCGACGCGCTTGTAAACCGGCATGATGCCATGTTTTTTGCGCAGGTGGCGGACCTTCTCCTGGCCCTCCAGCCGCCAGACTGCCGCCAGTCGCCCGTCGGAAAAACCCATGCGTTTCGATTCGCGCAGTACCTCGGTGGGGATCGACTCCATCGGATGCTTCTCCAGTTCGAGTTGCTGGTCATTAATTTCCTTGAGTTGATAAAGGAACCACGGGTCCATGGAGGTCATAGTCGCGACCTGCTTCACCGTGTGTCCCTGGCGCAGGGCGTACTGCACGTAGGCCAGGCGATCCGGATGCGGCGTGACCAGGCGCTGCGTCAGAATCTTCGGCTCGATCTTGACCGAGCCCACGCGTTTGCCGGTGTCGAGCGAGCGGATGCCCTTCATCAGGGCTTCCTTGAACGTGCGCCCGATGGCCATCACCTCGCCGACGGACTTCATCTGCGGGCCCAGAGTGTCGTCGGCTCCGGGAAATTTCTCGAATTGCCACTTGGGAATCTTTACGACCACGTAGTCGAGTGTCGGCTCGAAACACGCCGGAGTCTTGCGCGTGATGTCGTTGGGGATTTCATCGAGCGTATAACCCACAGCCAGTTTCGCGGCAATCTTTGCGATCGGGAATCCGGTGGCTTTCGAGGCCAGCGCCGACGAGCGCGAGACCCGCGGGTTCATCTCGATCACGACCATGCGTCCGGTGGCGGGATTGACTCCGAATTGAATATTCGATCCGCCGGTATCGACGCCGATTTCGCGGATAACAGCGATCGAAGCGTCGCGCATGGCCTGGTACTCGCGGTCGGTGAGCGTTTGCGCCGGGGCTACGGTGATCGAGTCCCCGGTGTGCACGCCCATGGGGTCGAAGTTTTCGATCGAGCAGATGATGATGACATTGTCTTTGGTGTCACGCATCACCTCGAGTTCGAATTCCTTCCACCCCAGCACGGACTCTTCAATCAGGGCCTCGCGCACCGGCGAAAAGTCGAGGCCGCGGCCGAGGACATCGATCATTTCTTCCCGGTTGTACGCAATGCCGCCACCGGAGCCACCCAGGGTGAAGGATGGCCGCACGATCACGGGGAATCCGATCTTGCCGGCGAACTCGATGCCGTCTTTCACGTTGTTGACCAGCGCCGACTTGGGCACGTCGAGTCCGATGCGTTGCATCGCGTCTTTAAAGAAGAGGCGGTCTTCGGCTTTCTTAATGGCGGCGACGTTGGCGCCGATCAGGATCGCGTTGTATTTTTCGAGCACGCCGCCGTCGGAGAGTTCAATCGCCAGATTCAGCGCGGTCTGACCGCCGACGGTGGGAAGCACGGCAAATCCCGCACCCGGCGCCATTTCTCTCTCGATGCGAATGATCTCTTCCAGATACTCCAGCGTGAGGGGCTCGATGTAGGTGCGGTCGGCGAACTCCGGGTCGGTCATGATGGTGGCCGGATTCGAGTTCGCCAGCACCACTTCGTAGCCCTCCGACTTGAGCGCCTTGCAGGCCTGCGTGCCAGAGTAGTCGAACTCCGCCGATTGCCCGATGATGATGGGGCCGGAGCCGAGGATCAGGATTTTCGAGATGTCAGTGCGTTTGGGCATCTAGCTCGATTCTCATTCCGCGTGCGAGGTTGGATTTAGGCTTTCCACGGCAACGTCGGGACCACCGTCGTCGTGGTAGTACTTCAACCATAATCGCTTCTGCGGAGCGTCCGCGGCTGGTCTGGTTACCTCGACAGCAATCGAGTCGCTGAGCGACTCTCCGGTAACGCTCCAGCACCGGCCTGGGTTAACCTCGCCAATACTTAGCATCCCGAGTGAATCCGTAATCGCAGACCCTAGGCTCTTCTTGTCGTACGCGCCGACTGTCCGGGCTTCGTTCCGGTCGAATGTAATTGCTTTGTGCAGCTCAAATTTCATACCTCTTGCACCTTATCGTTATCTGTCGCCCGAAGGTTCAATGAGTGTGTTCCCAGCACGGCTGACGGTTGTTCAATCTGCCAACATGCAAACACGACCGTCGCGAAGCAGATTGATATCAGAATGCAAAGGAGCGCTGTCTTCAACCCTTCCACTCCTGCATCATCTTGGTGAACTCTTTGAACAGATAGTGCGAATCATGCGGGCCCGGCGCGGCTTCGGGGTGATACTGAACGCTGAACAGCGGCAGATTCCGGTGGCGCAGGCCTTCGAGCGTCTGATCGTTCAGGTCGACGTGGGTCAACTCGACTTCGCTGGCGGGGAGCGAATTGGGATCGACGGCGAAGTTATGGTTGTGCGCCGTGATCTCGATCTTCCCGGTCTTCAATTGCTTCACCGGATGATTTCCGCCGTGATGTCCAAACTTCAGCTTGAAGGTTTTGCCGCCTAGAGCGATTCCGGTCAACTGATGTCCCAAACAGATGCCAAAGATCGGTTGTCGTCCCATCAACCGCCGGATCGCATCGACCGCGTAGGTACACGGCTCTGGGTCGCCCGGACCATTTGACAGGAAAACTCCGTCGGGCTTTAACGCCAGCACATCCTCGGGCGGCGTCTGGGCGGGCACCACGGTCACCTTGCAGCCTTCGCCGCGCAGCTTGCGCAAAATGTTCTGCTTGATTCCGAAATCGTAGGCCACGACATGGAAGCGCGGCGGTTCGTCTTTCACTCCGACCACAGCCACCGGCTCATGCGAGCGCTCGCCGACTTCCCACACATACGGCCGCTTCGTGCAGACGACCTTGGCCAGGTCCATGCCGTCCATCTTCGGAATCGCGCGCGCCTTGGCAATCAGTTTCTCGGGATCGCTCTCCAGCGTCGAAACCACCCCCCGCATCACCCCGTGATCGCGCAGATGCCGCACCAGCGCTCGCGTATCGATATCTGACAGCACCGGCACCTTGAACTGCTCAAGATATTCTTCGGCCACTTGCTGCGAACGCCAGTTTGAGCTGACGCGCGAGAACTCGCGCACGATCAGGCCCTCGATCCACGGCCGGGTGGCTTCGTTGTCTTCCTGGTTGGTGCCGTAATTTCCGATTTCCGGGTTGGTCAGAACGACGATCTGCCCGGAATAAGAGGGATCGGTGAAGATTTCCTGGTAGCCGGTAATGGAAGTATTAAAAACGACTTCGCCGTAGCATTCGCCTTTGGCGCCGTAGCCTTTGCCTCGGAAGACGCGACCGTCTTCGAGTGCAAGGATAGCTTGCATTCTCGCTCCCGGGAGTGGATTTTCAAGATTTTATCAGGGAATGGAGCAGCGGCCAAGAAAAGAACGCGGTCGCAGCAAAGAAAATCTTGCTGACGAAAATTCGCAACGTTGCAGGCGAAGTCTAGGGCCCGACCGCATGCAGAATGAAATCAGTCAGCAGTTTCTCTGTCTGCTCGTGCATCCCGCGCGTGTTGTAGTTCGTGCTGGTGATCACGACAACCAAATCCAGTCCGGGGAATACGGCGACTTTGTTTCCGCCATTGCCGCTCATGTAAAACGCGGGATACCCCTTTTCTCCGGATTTGAACGTCTTCAGCCACCACAGGTAGCCATACTCGGTCTGGTCGTCGATCTGAGCATGGGGCTGGGTCGACGCTTTCACCCAGGCTTCCTCGACGAGGCGTCCTCCCCTCCACATTCCACCAGATCGATACAACTCCGCGATCTTCACCAGATCACGGCTGGTCAAGCGCAATCCGCCACCGGTTTGGGGGATGTTGAGCGGCGAGTAAACCCATTGCGCGTCGCCGATACCGAGCGGCCCAAACAGTTTTTCCTGCGCATAATGATCGGTGCGCTGGCCCGTCGCCTTCTGCAATACCTCACTCAGGACGAACACTCCACCGGTGCAATAGCTGAAATAACGGCCGTATTTCGCCGGTTCCTCCCGGTCGCCGAGATGCATGTGTCCGCGCACGGGCAAGTCGAGAATGAACTGTGCCCAGTCCTCGATCACGTACATGCGTTCTTCGTTGCCGCGAGAGGCGTCATTCCAGTCGTCGCACTCCAGCGGCGACGACATGGTCAGGAAGTCTTCCACCGTAATCTTGTCTTTACGCGCATCGGGGTTCTGCAACTTTCGCGCGCGCTCAGGGAGCAAATCCAACACGCGCGCGTCGACGCCACTTAGTTTCTGCTCCTGGATCGCAATTCCCACCAGCACGTCGGTGATGCTCTTGGTCGCCGAGCGGGTGTCACGCAATGTGGCCGCATCTCCCTCAAAATATCCTTCGTACACCAGCTTCCCGTGCCGAGCCAGGACCACGCTGCCGATCTTCTTGAAGTCCCCAGCGTGAATCGCGGCTTCCATGTCACGCAACGGCATAGTCGTGACGCCAGCAGACTCTGGAGCAGCTGTTACCCAGCCATCCTTTCGGTCGTCTGGAGCCGCGGAGCCAGCCTGGGCTCGTCCCAACAAAGATCCGCCCACAGTCACAAGGATTCCCAGGCTAATCGCGAAGATTTTTGTCATGAGGTCCCCCGCATTCAGACGGGCGAGTAGAGAAAAGGTCGGGAGGTTTTACCGCACACGCCCCAGCTTATCCATGGGCCAGTAGCCGAATACGGCTTTGCCATAGATGTAGCTCTGATTCACTGGGCCAAAATCGCGGCTGTCGTTCGACATCGAGCGATGGTCGCCAAGCACGAAGTAACAATGTGGTGGTACCTCGGTGTCAGGGTACGACCGGGCGTCCGTGTAAGCAGGGGGCACGTAGTCTTCGTCGAGCGCCTCGTCATTCACATACACTTGGCCGCCGTCGATGCGAATGCGGTCTCCCTCCATTCCGATCACGCGCTTGATGTAACTCTTGGAGGGATCGCGTGGGTAACGAAAAACCACAACATCCCCACGCTCAATCGGTTCCAGACGATATACGAACTTATTCACGAAGATGCGTTCCTGATCCTCGAGCGAGGGCATCATGCTCGTGCCCTCCACTTTCACGGGCTGGTAAAGGAAGATAATGATGAAGGCAGAAATGCCCAGGGAGATCATGAGGTCACGCACCCAGACCGCAAAGCCGGTTCTGAGTCGAGTGCGGGCCCCTGGCTCCGGCACAGCGTCGGCGGGCGCCATGCTTACCGATGTCGGATTCTGAACGGGACTACCCTCTGGCATGTTTTCCTATTGTATACAGAACTCGCCGGAGTGGCGCGGGGTTATGTGTCTAAAGGTCACCGCGCCTCACGGGCGGAACTTCCGGCTCCCCACACCGGCAGGTTACAATAACCAAACTGAGGAAACCTATGACTGTCCGCCTGCAGCAGCACAAGAGCGTCTACCGCAGCCTTACCTTGGCCTTCCTCTTCCTGGTTACACTGAGCATGTCGGCTCAGTGGGCCGCGCCGCAAAAAGAAGAAGGGGTTCCCGCTTTTAATTCCGCTCCTCCGCCGAAGAGGACCAAGCTGCCAGCGATCCTGACCAAGGTCGATCTGTGGGGCGCCGACGCACAATACCCGTATCAGACGCATGCCTACGAACTAGCGGCCAAGATTCCCAATGTTCTACACCAGCAGCCGTGCTACTGCTATTGCGACCGCATGGGCCATAACAGCCTGCACAGCTGCTTCGAAAACACGCACGGAGCGCAGTGCGATACCTGCTTGAAGGAGCTTTATTACTCCTATGAGCAGCACAAGAAGGGCAAGACCGCAACCCAGATTCGCGCTGGTATCGTCAAAGGTGAGTGGAAGCAAATCGATCTGCAGTCGGCCGCGGAGATCAATTAGACACAGTTACTAGTTGCCAGTCATGCCAAAAGCGTTTTTTTGGATACTGGGTGCTGACGTTGCCCTCCAGCCTCCCTTTGAGTGATACTTTACTGCTCGGACACTGCACGAGACCGCAAGGAGTCCCCTATTACCAAGAGCACAGGAAGAATTTTGCACATGGCTCAAAAACCCACAGCGAAGAAGTCCATGACCGAGGACCCGCGCTACACCCAGGCGCTCCAAAGTTATGAGGTCGGCCTGCGCGCGATGCAGGAGCATAAGTTCGATAAGGCGAAACCGCATTTTCAGAAGGTCGTAGCCGGGCCAAGCAAGGAATTGGCCGACCGCGCCAGCGTTCATCTCAATGCCTGCAACCAGCATCTGGAACGCTCCACAGCGGCGCAGTTCAAGACGGTCGAAGAACATTTCGACTATGCGGTTTCCCTCATGAACCTGGGCAATTACGTCACCGCCCGCGAGCATCTGGACAAGCTGCACAAGCAGAGTCCCAAAGCCGACTACGTGATCTATGGAATCGCCGCTCTGGACTGTCTCACCGGACACGTTGAGGATTCTCTGAAGCGGCTCGATGAGGCCCTGCACCTGAATCCCCAGCTCCGCTTCCAGGCGCGCAACGATTCGGACTTCCAGAACCTGGCAGAAGATCCGCGCTTCACGGAACTGCTGTATCCAGATCCCGGGGCCGACCTCGGTTCCTCTGACGAAGATCTCCACGAAACCGAGCCTGTGTAGGCCGCCTGCCGAGGACCTCGTGATGGAACCCAAGACCGCCGAACTTCTGCCCCCGGAAAAGACCGTGCGCGAACGCGGTCTGCGGGTCGTTGCCATTGGCGGGGGGACTGGTCTTTCCACACTGCTGACAGGACTGAAGCGGTTCGTCCTTTTGCCCGCGGAGATCCGCGCGGCACAGGCAGACTTGCCGGTCATCCGCGAGCTTTGCGCCGTGGTCACCGTGAGTGACGACGGCGGATCGAGCGGCCGTCTTCGCAAGGAATTCAACATGCTCCCGCCCGGCGACATCCGTAACTGCATCGTCGCTCTCAGCGAAGACGAAGCCTTGCTCTCGAAATTATTTCGCCACCGCTTCGACAAAGGGTCGGGACTCGAAGGCCACAGCTTCGGCAATCTTTTTCTGGCCGCGCTCACCTCGCTTACCTCGGACTTTTCAGAAGCCGTGCGCCTCTCCTCGGAAATCCTGCTGACCCGCGGCCACATCTATCCGGCAACCACATCGAACATCGAACTCGAAGCGCTGTTTGAGGACGGATCACGGGTTCGCGGCGAGACCAAAATCACCGCCAGTAAAGGACGCATCCGAGAACTCTTTCTCGTGCCGCCTGACGTCGGTCCCATGCCGCAGACTTTGGAAGCCATCGCCGGCGCTGATGTCATCACCATCGGGCCGGGATCGCTGTTCACCAGCCTGATCCCGAACCTGTTAGTGCGTGGAATCTCGGAGGCGATATTGACCTCTTCGGCCACAAAGGTGTACATCTGCAACCTGATGACGCAGGCGAATGAAAGCTTAGGCCTCACGGCGGCAGACCACATCCGCGCCCTCGGCCGCCATGCGCAGAAACAACTCTTCGACTACGCACTCATCAACCGCACTCCTGCCTCCGACGATCTGAGGGCCAAGTATGCGAGCGAAGGTGCCTGCCAGATCGTCAACGATCTCGATGAAGTCGAAGCCCTTGGCGTGATCCCGGTGCTCGGCGATTACCTGGAAGAAGCCGGCGTAGCCCGCCACAACACCGCCCGCGTCGCTCGCGACCTGCTGGAACTCGTCGCGCACCACCCCGCGCATGTCAGAGCTTAGGCAAGCAGTGCTCTCATCGGATTCTTCTTGTTATGAGGAAATTCTCTGATTCCGACCCTGAGCGAAGCGAAGGGGAGGAATCTGCTTTCTGCCGGCATTCGCCCAATCGTCGTTTGTCGCCGTTCAGCCGCATCCTGTATTGTGATTCTTCCGCCTCGAGGATTTGCCGTTTTCGAAGCGAATCACATCATGCGCTCTTCCCTGTTCATTCTTTGCATTCTCCTAATTGCTTCAGCCGTTTGCCCCGCTCAAGCCGCGCCTGAAGCAGGTGGCCACGAACTCCAGATCTGGGCAGGCGGCGGCCACTCCGTCCCTGGCGGCACCAAGAACACGGGTGCCTTCAACGCCGGCCTGCGTTACGGATGGATCCTGACCCGCCCGCACCTTCGCGGCTTTCTCCGCGGACGCTTCGAATATGCGGTCGACGCCGTGCCCGTCTTCTTCCTCTTCCAGCCCGCGAATACCGCGTTCGGCGTTGGTTTCGACCCGCTCGGCCTGAAGTGGAATTTCCAGCGCCACCGCCGCCTCTCTCCATATCTCGAACTGTGTGGAGGCACCCTATTCACCAACCACAACGTTCCGACGGGTACGAACACGGTGAACTTCACCCCCCAGGCAGCATTCGGCATGCACATCCTCGGCGCGAAACACAACGTTAGTCTTGAACTCCGCTACATGCACATATCGAACGCAGGATTGGCCACGCCGAATCCCGGAATCAACACAGTGCAGGTGCGCCTAGGCGTGGGAGAGTTTTTCAACCGCGCGAAGCACTAACTGGCGAAATCATTCGCTCTGCGAGCCTTGCACCCCGCTCTGCCCCCCGGTATGCTCTTCCGTTATGTCCACGCTGGTCGAATGCGTCCCGAATTTCTCTGAAGGTCGCGACCAAACCAAAGTTGACGCCATCATTGGCGCGATGAAGATGCCCGGCGTCTTCCTCCTCGACCGCGAAAGCGACTTCGACCACAACCGCTCGGTCATCACCCTGGTCGGGGAGCGCGAGGCGATTCAGGAAGCGGCCATCCGAGGCGTGGGCAAGGCCGCGGAGTTGATCGATCTCAACGTCCACTCCGGCGCGCATCCGCGCATGGGCGCGGCCGACGTGGTGCCGTTCATCCCCATCGATGGCGTCACGATCGAAGACTGCGTCGCCATGGCCGCCCACGTCGGTGAGGAAATCTGGAAGCGTTATCAGATTCCCGTGTATCTCTACGAGGCCGCCGCAAGAATTCCCGAGCGCCAGGGTCTGGAAAACATTCGCCGCGGCCAGTTCGAGGGCATCCGTGCGGAAATTGCGACCAGCCAAGCCCGCCGCCCGGATTTCGGCGAACCGCGCGTGCACCCGACGGCGGGCGCGACAGTTGTGGGCGCGCGCAAATTTCTCATTGCCTACAATGTTTTTCTCAACACCCCGGACGTCGACATCGCCAAGAAGATCGCCAAGGCGGTACGTTTCTCGAACGGCGGAATGCGCTTCGTAAAAGGCGCGGGATTTCTGGTGCGCGGTCTGGCCCAGGTGTCGATGAACCTCACCGACTTCGAGCAGACACCCGTCCACCGCGTCTTCGAACTGGTCAAGCGGGAAGCCGCACGCTATGGTGTCATGCCGGCATCCAGCGAAATTGTGGGATTGATCCCCAAGAAGGCTTTAGAGCAAGCCGCCGAATGGTTTCTGCAAGTAGAGAACTTCGACTCGTCGCTGATTCTGGAAAACCGCCTCGCCGCCGTGATGAGCGGAAAGATGGCGGTCGGCCGCTTGCGCGCCGGAGTCGAGCCCTTCGTTGAACAACTCGCCGCCCCCACGGCTACACCCGGAGGCGGCAGCGCCTCTGCCGCCGCCGCCGCGATGGCCGCTGGCCTCGCAGCCATGGTCGCCTCCATGTCGCGCGGCAAGAAGGCTTACCTGCAATACGAGCCACAACTCAGTTCCGCCATCGCCCGCCTGACTCCACTGCGAGAAGAACTGAAGGCTGCGATCGACGCCGACGCCGAGTCTTACAACGCCGTCATGAAAGCCTACAAGCAGGCCAAGGCCGCGGCCGACGAACAATCCTCCGACGCGCTGATCGAGGCGGCCTTGAAAGAAGCGACCTCGGTCCCCCTCTCCGTCGCCGAGAAAGCTCACTCGATCGCGCAAATCGCACAGTCGCTCGCGTCCATGACCAATCCCAACATGAAATCCGACTTGACGACAGCGGTCGCGCTGGCCCAGGCCGCCATCACCGGCGCCCTGGCCAACGTGGAAATCAATCTGACCTCGTTGAAAGATCCGGCCTTCGCCGCCCACGTGCGTCAGCGTACGGCGGTTTTCCTGACCAGGCCGCCAATCGGGTCCTAACGAGCTCGTGGCAACACCACGGGCACGTCCCAGCGTTGCTCCCCCAAAAAAATCCCGAGTGGAATTCCTTGGGTTGGGGTTGAGGCAACTAATGTTCGACTTTGCGGTCAATCGGGAGATTGTTCATGGGTCGAGCCGCATTCTTGTCCCTCTCGTTCTTGCTGCTTTCGGCAAGTGCCTTGCTGCTGAGCTTGAATGGCTGCGGCGCGAGCAAAACCCACAGCACGATTGTTCCAGGCAAACTGCAGCATATCGTCCTCATTTTCCAGGAAAACCGCACCCCCGATAACTTGTTCCACGATCCGGTGCTGATGGCCAAGGGCGCTGACATCGCCAACAACGGGATCAATTCTGCAGGCCAGACGATTCCTCTGATGCCCACCTCGCTGGGTGTCGACTACGATCTCGACCACAGTCACAAGACGTTCCTGGCGATGTATGACGGAGGCAAGATGGACGGCGCCGACAAGGTCAGGATCTCTTGCGCCAAAGGAGCGCCGAACTGCCCGCCACCGAACGCTCAGTTCCAGTATGTGCAGGCTTCCGACGCGGGCCCTTATTTCCAGTTGGCCGAACAATACACGTTCGGCGATCGCATGTTTCAAACCAACCAGGGACCCAGCTTCCCTGCGCATCAGTTCATTATCTCCGGGACATCGGCACCGACGGCGACCAGCAATATGTTTGTCGCCGAGAATGCGATCTATAATTTGAACGGCGTAGACACGGGCTGCACCTCTCCTCCGAAGGAATATGTCTATCTGATTGATCCCAGCGCCAACGAATCATCCACGATGTATCCCTGCACCGACCATCCCGCTCTCACCGACGAACTCAACCGAAAAAGCATCAGTTGGCGCTATTACACGCCTTCGGCCGGATCGCTGTGGACCGGACCCAACGCCATTCAGCACATGTGCGGGCCGAATAACCTGCCTCCGAATGCAACCGCCTGTACCGGACCGGATTGGGTCCACAATGTCGTGCTCGAAGAGAAACAGGTTCTGACCGACATCACGAGCGGAAAGCTAGCCCAGGTAACTTGGGTCATCCCTCGTGGCGCAAATTCCGATCACGCCGGGTCGACGGCTACAACGGGCGGCCCCTCCTGGGTCGCTTCCGTCGTCGATGCCATCGGGAACAGTTCCTATTGGGCCAATACCGCCATCGTCATCACCTGGGATGACTGGGGAGGATGGTACGATCACGTTCCGCCGATGAGACTTATCAACAACCGCAGCAATTGGGGCTCAGGCTACGTCTATGGGTTTCGTGTCCCTTTAATTGTGGTATCGCCGTATGCCCGGGCAGGCTACATCTCACACACAAATCACGATTTCGGGAGCATCCTTAACCTGATCGAGAAATCGTTCGGCTTGCCGTCGCTCGGATATGCCGACGCCTACGCCGACGATCTCTCCGACTGCTTCAACTTCAGTCAGACGCCATTGTCGTTCAAAACCATCAATGCATCCTTGAACGCCGCCCACTTTCTAAACGACACGAGTCCCAAGACCGATCCTGACGACGAGTAGAGCCGGTCTGTTTTCAGCGGAAGCGGTGGTCTGAACCTTACCGCCCGACTCCGACCGGTCAATGGGGATTGTACTTTTGTTCCGGACTCCGGGGCTGCAAGTAAAATAGAATAAAGCGTTCCACCGACAGCGGCGGATCGTGCATCCAAACTAGGGTGCACGCCATCGTTATGATTCTGTTACTTTCGAGGGCTTATGAGACTTTTTAAAATTTGCCTGGCTTCGGCCTTGCTGGTAAGCATGGCTTACGCCATGCCGCTGAATTCCTCCGCCCGCACCTGCATTCCCGCCGATCTGCTGCAGTTGATCTCGGTCGACTACCGCACGCTCAAAGACTCGCCCACGGCCATGGCCCTAAAGCAGCAGTTGATGCCGGACAACATCAAGCAGTTCGAGGCCGCCCTGAAGAACATCGGCATCGATCCCGACAAGGATGTCGATACTCTCGCTTTTGCCTCGTTCCACAGCGGGAAACAGGGCGTAAAGGGTATTGGCGTCGCCAGCGGCCCCTTCAACATGAAGGCCGTTCTTAAGAAGATGAAGCTCGAGAAGTTCACGCCGAAAAAATATGGCACAGCCAATGTTTATCCCATGGATGGCGGCTTCATCATGACCTTCCTCGACGACAGCACGCTGCTGTTCGGCGATTCGACCGCGCTGCATGCCGCCCTCGACACCCGGGACGGCAAGATTTTGAGCCTCGACACCAACGGCGATATGGCCGACATGATGACCAACGTCGACTCCGCTCCAGTCTGGAGCATCCTCGACCAGCAAGGCACGCAGAACATGATGCGCTCAGCACTCGGCGATGCCTCCCGGATCGCTGACTATGACACCCTCAAAAAGCGCCTGCTAGGATCGCGTTACACCATGAGCTTCACCAGCGGCGTGAACTTTGATCTCTCGGTCCTTACCTCGGACTCGGTGACCGCGGCAACCCTGTCCTCACTGGTTAAGGCTGGTATCCTTTACAAGAAGATGAGCGCCACGCCCGCCGAGAAGGTCGCAGTCGATAACACCACGGTCGACTCCGACAGTTCCAACCTGCAACTGCATTTCAAGGCCAGCGACCAGCAGTTTCAGTCCTTGATGCATTCGGACTTATTCGCGGCAGTCTCGCATTAAAGTGGCGATGGTGATGCAGTTTTGTTTCTGTTTCTCATGAGGGCATCGTCTTGAGCGTAGCCGTTTTTCGGGCGGAGGGAAGGATCTCCCAGACCGGCAGGGTGTCTCGCAGCAAGACCCCTCGCCCGGCTGAACGCGCCGGGCTCGGGATGACACATCCAACAGCAGCGACCTGGATCCAAACTGTTACCTGGATTTACGCCCTGTCCGTTTTTCCCGCGCCCAGCCTTCTTTCACGATCTGCCGCGCGCGGCCGACCGCCAGCGCATCCTCCGGAACGTCATCGGTGATACAGGATGCCGCTCCAACATACGCACCTTTGCCCACGCGGACCGGTGCCACCAGCGTGCTGTCGCTGCCGATGAACACTCCATCGTCGATTACGGTCAGGTGTTTGTGGAAGCCATCGTAGTTGCACGTGATCGTCCCCGCGCCGATGTTGACGCCGGCGCCAATCTCGGCGTCGCCAAGATATGTCAGATGATTCGCCTTCGATCCCTTGCCCAGTTTGATCTTCTTCGTCTCGACGAAATTTCCCACATGTGCGCCTTCGCCGATTTCGCTTCCCGGACGAAGATGCGAATAGGGTCCCACGATTGCGCCGGCACTCACGCTCGCTCCTTCCATCACGCACCCAGGGCGCACGATCACCCCATCCCCGATTTCCGAATCGCGAATGACACAAAATGATCGTACGCGGCTGGCGGTGCCGATCCGCGTTTTCCCCAGAAGTTGCACGTACGGCTCGATGACGGTATCAGGCCCGACCCCCACGTCGCCATCAATCACGCAGGTTGAAGGATAGAACACCGTGACCCCGTCCGCCATCAATTGCCGGCACTTCGCCATCCGCAAAAAAAGATCGATGTCGGCCAGTTCGGCGCGGGTATTCCCTCCCCGAACCTCGGTCGCGTTCGCCGTCTTCCATGTCACGACGCGTTGCCGCGCCTTGCGCAGCACTTCCGCCATATCGGTGAGGTAGTACTCGGTGTGCGCATTATCGGTCGAAAGTTTCCCAATGTGTGCAAAGAGTTCCGTGACCGCAAAAACGTAGAAACCAGAATTGATTTCGCGGATCTTCTTCTGCACCCCATTCGCCGCCTTCTCTTCGACGATCGCCTGTACCTGGCTGCTGCGTGCTCCTTTCCTCACGACGCGGCCGTATCCGGTCGGATTCTCCAGGTCGGCGCTCAACAGTGTCATCGCCGCCTGCTCCTCCAGGTGGAAGTTGCGCAGGTGGCCAATGGTCTCGGGAGTAATGAGGGGGGCGTCGCCGGAAAGCACAATGACGTGGTCGTATCCCGCCAGCGCCTCGCGTGCCACCATGAGCGCATGGCCGGTGCCCCGCTGCTCGGGTTGGAGGACAAAGTTCACACCCGTGTGCTGCGTTGCGGCCTCTACACGCTCGGCTTCGTGCCCAACGATCGCGTAAACATCCTTCGCGGGCACGATACTTACTGCGGCCTGAATGACATGTTCCAGCAGCGGCTTGCCGCCCACTTCATGTAACACTTTAGGAAGTTGCGATTTGAGCCTGGTGCCTCTACCCGCTGCCATAATGGCGATGGCGACGCGAGGCCCTGCGGAAATGGTTTGGGGCGCCGCTTGCGACCCCAAAGGCGCGGCTCGAAACGGAACGACTTTCGATTTCCTCATCCGCCCCAATATACCGCGCTCCTTCCATGATGGCTATTTTCCGCGCCTTGTCCTAGAATCTTTCCTCGCTGCATGGGCCCTGCACCTTAAGCGTGCTCACAGGAGGACCAATGCCGAAATACGTGATCGAGCGTGACATCCCCAACATCGGCGATGTCACGCCAGAGCAAGCCATCGCGATTTCTCAGAAGTCGTGCAGTGTCCTCAACAAACTGGGTCCGCAAATCCAGTGGCTGCATAGCTATGTTACCCAGGACAAGATCTACTGCGTCTATATCGCGCCCAACGAAGAGATGGTACGGGAACATGCCCGGCAGGGTGGCTTTCCGGCCAATCGTGTCTCGGAGGTCAAGCAAGTGATCGATCCGACCTCGGCTGAGGCGTAACCTGCCCCTACAATCCGAGCCCTCCGTCCACCGCGAGAATTTGTCCGGTAATGAACTGCGGCGCGGTGGCGAAGAACAAGACCACTTGGGCAATCTCTTCTCCCCGCCCGTTGCGCCGCATTGGCGTCTGTTTCGCCATCCGGCGCATGAATGCGGCCGCGGCCTTCTCCCCCAGGTCAATCATTCCCGGGGCCACGGCGTTCACCGCGATTTCCGGCGCCAGCGCCTTGGCCATGACTTTCGTCAGCATGTGCAGGGCGGCTTTCGAGGAGCAGTAATGGGCGTGGGTCGCCCATGGCCTCAACCCGCCAAGCGATCCCATATTGATGATCTTCGCCTCGATGGGACCCTTGCCGCGTTTGCGCCGCATCCACTTCAACGCCTCCCGCGAAACCAGAAACGGACCGCGCGTGTTCGACGCGAAAATTGCGTCCCATTGCCGCGTCGTCAGCCTCTCAAACTCAGCCGTTTCGTAGTTTGCGGCATTGTTGACCAGGATATCGATCCGCCCCAGTTCGCGCCCCGCTTCTTTCATCATGGTGCGCACGCTGGCCTCATCGGTAACATCACAGCGCAGGGCGAACGACCGCACGCCGTGCGCCGACAAATCCACCACGGTCTCGCGAGCCTCCCGCGCGGAGTCGCGAAAGGTGATCGCAACATCCGCGCCCGCGCGAGCCAGGGCCAGCGCCGAGGCCCTCCCTAAACGACGGGCTGCGCCTGTGACCAGTGCGGTTTTCCCCTGAAGAGATTTTGCTTGCGGGTTCGGCATGAAGACGATTCTACCGCCTGCGACTCATAGGGGGGCGCTATGGGCCGTTGACTCGGCAGGCGGTGACTCATCCAAAGACCCTAGATCTTCACCAGGCTTCGTAGCGCCCATCGAGAGCTTGGGTCTCTCTCTGACTTCAAAACCACCGCGTCAGCCTGCGCCGTTGCAGCTCGAGCCAAGCTGCTCGCGTCCCCGACCAGCATAAGGGTGGGCACAGCCGGGCGCAGTCGCTTCATCTCAGCCGCGATCAGCGCGGACTCCGACCCATCATGGTCCAGATCAAGGACAACCACATCAACCGTTTCCTGACCGAACTGGGTGGTTCCGTCGTGCCCAGTGCCCGAACTCAGCACACGCCAACCGTGCTCGCGGAGAAGCGCACAGCGCAGACTTAGATTTACCAAGTCGTTCCCGACACAGAGAACGGCCTTACCGCCTATCTTTCTCGCCGGCATCCCCCGCTCTCAGAGCCAGGCGTACACTCCTGAGTGCCGGCCGCTAGATACTACCTTGCTATAGGTATCACATTGTATAAGTGACGCGCCGGGATTGCCCGCACGTGCCTTTCGGAGGTCCAGTCAGGCCTTTTCCTACCGGTTCCAGAGAACCCTGCATCGGCTACGGACGGTCCGTTCTTCTTGCTGGAAAAACTCCAACTTGCCGCGCTAGAATCTACCCGCATGCCAGATCCCCGAACCGTCGTGGTCTACTCTCGCAAGGGATGCCACTTGTGTGAAGTCGTCAAAGAAAGCCTCCACAAGCTGTCGCGCCGCGGCGGCTTCATCTGGCAGGAGGTCGACGTCGACGCCGACGCCGCTCTCCGCCGAGAGTTCAACGACCAAGTCCCCGTGGTCTTTATTGATGGGCGAAAAGCCTTCAAGTACCATATGGACGAGCAGGAATTCCTCCGTAAACTCGCCAGCTGAACTTCCCACTCAGAAACCGCCCTTGCTTCCGCTACAATCTTTCCCGGGCATGTTGCGCACGCGACTCTACTCCGATCCACACAACCTCTTCCTTCACGATCTGGTGCTCGACTCCTGCCGCCGTCAACCCGGGAAAACCGCTCTGGTGGATGCTTCCTGCGGTCGCCGCTTTACCTACGCGGAGTACGGAGAGGGGATTGAATCCCTCGCCCGCGGACTGATTACCGCCGGCGTGGAGCGAGGCGACGTCGTCGCCATCTTCCTGGCCAATTCCTGGGAATTTTGCGTGGCTTTTCACGCGACCCAGCTCGCGGGAGCCATCCCTACCCTGCTCAATCCCACCTACCGCGAGCGCGAGGTCCGCTATCAGCTGGAAAATTCCGGAGCCGTCCTGCTAATTACGGACGGCGCGAACCTCGAAGGCATTTGCCTCGACGGATTGCCCAATCTGCGCCGCGTCTACACCACGCGCCAGCCGGCTTCGGGAACCGAGACTTTCACCAGCCTCCTCAAACCGGGGCTGGCAGTCTATCCCAAACCCGACCAGTCGTCCGGACAAACTCTTGCCGCGCTTCCCTATTCGAGCGGGACCACCGGCCTACCCAAGGGCGTCATGCTCACACACTACAACCTGGTCGCGAACGTTTACCAGCTCATTGGTCCGAACGCAACCTCGCTCAACGGCAACGACAATATTCTCTGTTGCCTTCCGCTCTATCACATCTACGGTCTGAACGTGATTCTCAATCCCGCTCTGATGCTGGGCGCGACGCTCATCCTGGTTCCGCGCTTTAGTGTCGATCAGCTCACCCGGCTGTTGATCGGCGAAAGCGTTACCATGATGCCCCTCGTTCCGCCCGCGATAAACGCTCTCTGCCAGGCGGCCGAGGCAGGACTTTTCCCGCGCGACCACCAGGTGCGCTGGGTCAAGTCCGGAGCGGCGCCGTTGGCTCCCGAACTGCCCCGGCGCTTCACTGCCCTCACCAACATTCTCGTCTGTCAAGGCTACGGAATGACCGAAGCCTCTCCGGTGACTCACGTTGGATTCCTCGAGCCTGCGCTCTATCATCCGGATTCCATCGGCCATCCACTCGCAGAAACCGACTGCCGCGTGCTTTCCCAACCGGAAGTCGATCCCTCCGAGACCGTTGACGACCTGACCGAAGCTCCGTCAGACCAACCGGGCGAACTGGTCATGCGCGGACCGCAAATCATGCTCGGCTACTGGAACGAGCCAAAAGCCACTGCCGCGGTCTTGCGCGACGGCTGGTATTGGTCGGGCGACATTGTCACCCGGGATCGCGAAGGTTTCTACCGCGTCGTTGATCGCCGCAAGGAGATGATCAAATACAAAGGCTTCGCCGTCGCCCCTGCCGAAGTCGAAGCCGTGTTACTGGAGCATCCCGCAGTCAAGGAGTGTGGAGTGGTTGGTCGTACGGATGCGGCCGCGGGAGAAGTTCCAGTGGCTTTCATCGCTTTGCGTGATGGATTCGTTGACAGCACCAAGCTCGGCGAAGAACTCTGCGCTTTTGTGGCCGACCGCCTTACCCACTACAAACAGCCGCGCGACGTTCGCTTCGTCGACGCAGTCCCCAAGACCGCCTCGGGAAAGATCCTCCGCCGAGAACTCCGGAAGGCCATCTAAGCTGAATCCACAGTCCGGTCCCCCGCCGGATTGCAAGTCTCTCATTGTTATTGAGATGTGACACCGTTTTGACAACTTTCTGACAATTCCCGGACCTCATCGCCTCACACTGCCTTCGGTAAGCGTGATGGTCACGCAACCGGGAGTGCCCTCAATGCCCCGTCCTTTCTGCCGTTGGCGGGCCCGGAGCACCAGATCTGGTAATTGCCAACACCCCACAGGAGGATTGTCATGACTTCGTCGCAGATGAAAACGTTGGCCGCCTCAGTCTTACTCGTTGTGGCCAGCTCCCTCGCAGCTCACGCCCAGGGAGATCACTTCAACACCCGCGGCAACATCCTGATTTCCGACCAATACAACAACCGAGTTCTGGAAGTGAACCCGATGAATCACAAAATCGTGTGGCACTTCGGAAATGGATCCAGCGTGGCCGGACCGCATTCGGTGGTCGGCGTCAATGATTCCCAGCGCGTTGGTCCCTTTACGCTTGTGGCCGGGACCGGCGTTCCCCCGGGGGCCGAACCCACCTGCCCGAGCGGCTGCGCCGACAATCGCGTAATGCTAGTCGATCCCGCCGGCCAGATCTTGTGGCAATACGGGAAAGCCGGCGTGACGGGATCCGGTCCCAATCAACTCAACACCCCGGTACAGAACACTTGGTTGCCCAACTTCGACATTCTTGTTACCGACCAGGTGAACGAGCGCATCATTGAGATCACCCTCGACAGGAAAATTGTCTGGCAGTATGGCCAGACCGGCGTCAGCGGGGCCGGAGCCGACCAGCTCAATAACCCCAACAGCGCCGAACTGCTCAGGAACGGGCACATCCTCATCGCCGACGAAAACAATAACCGAGTCATTGAAGTCACCCGCAACCACAAAATCGTCTGGAGCTATGGATGCGCCACCTGCACGCAACTCAGCGGTGCCGCCTTTGCCAGCCGCTTGCGCAACGGAGACACGCTCATCACCGACTCCAACAACAATCGCATCCTCGAAGTCGATCCCACCAAAAACGTGGTCTGGTCGTATGTCACGAACACGCGCCCGGGCAGCGTGTCGTCTCCACTGCCCACCCGCGCGGTGCGGCTGCGAAACGGCAATACGCTGATCAGCGATCAGAACAACATGCAGGTAATTGAGGTCAACCCGAAGGGGAACATCGTCTTCACCCAAGGCAAGATCGCAGTCGCGGGGACCGGTTTCGATATGCTCAACGGGCCCTACGACGCCAAAGTAATTGGCGACTATACCGGCCTCACGCCGCCGTTCTGTTTCGATGACGATTGCGAATAGGCAATGGCGCTGATCGTGGAACGCAAAAGCCCTCCGCCAAGCGCGGGGGGCTTTCTTTTTCGATAACGTGCGGAGGGTTTCATCTCTTTTCTTCGCTTCCTCCGTGCAACTTTCGGGTCACCAGGAAACTCCAGATGACTTCGTTGGCATTCAAATCCTGACTGGTTTTGCCAACGGTATTCTCGGCTTCGTATTGTTCGCCCCCCGGCCACGTATTGCCCGCGCCTTTGATGCTGTAGAGCATGACCTCGGCGCTCTGTTGGCAGCCGCCGTAGGTATCGGTTTTTGTTTCCATCCCGCCCTTGGAGTGCTCAGGCACCTTGGCGCGAACCGGCTTTTCTTCACAGCGATCGATCCTGGCCCAGGCCTTGGCAGTGTCTTCGACCGAAATCGTTGTCAGATTCAAGTTGTGCTCGGTGCCGCCGCCGTAAGGCACCACCGGATCCGAGGTACCGTTGATCATGAGCAGCGGCACCGGACGGGAAGGCAGGCAGATCATGGTCTTCGGCATGGCCGCGCCCACGCTAGCCACCGCCGCTATGCGATCGCTCAGCGCACATCCGAGTCGTAGACTCATGAATCCACCCTCAGACAGTCCGGCCGCGTAGATTCTCGACGTGTCCGCCGAAAACTTGGACCCAAGTTGGTCGAGCATCTGGTTGAAAAAGGCGATGTCGTCCGCCGGAGCGGGTCTGTCCTCCTCAGGTTCGCGATTGCGAGGCTGCTGCCCCCCGCCCCCACGTGGATAACCACCCCCACCCCCTGGATAACCGCCGCCACCCCCTGGATAGCCCCCGCCCGGGTACCCTCCTCCACCGTGGTGCCCACCTCTGCCCGGCCCCATCGTCATGGGGCGGCGCTCCTGCGCCCGCACCCCCACGTTCCACCGCCCATGCAGCGCCACGGGAAAGACCGCGATGATCCCGTCTTTATCGGCCAGTTCGTTGAAGCGGGTCAACCGCTCCATGTCAAAGGCATCCTGATTCATGCCGTGGAGAAGAATCACGACAGGATAGTGCTGCTCCGCGTTGTACCCCTGCGGCAACCGCACCACGAAGGTTCGGTCCACGTCGTCGACTGTGACCTTTTCCCTGGTTTCCTGTGCCCAGAGCGACGGTGCCATGAGCAGCAGGGACACCATCGCGATCCCGGCGGAACTTGCCGCGCAACATTTCACGATTTTCATTAGGTTTCCAGAACGACGACCCGAAAGGCACCCAAGCGGAGGTTCCCTTTGTTAGAAGCGTTACCGGCGACCGGAGTTGGCCGGAACGGAACTTTCCGTCGACTGCCTACGTATCTTCCACTGACACCGAATAAGGCCCGGCTGGACAGTCCGAGCGGCTTGGGGAAGGAGAACTGCCATGGAAGGACTCACCGGCATCGTAGCAATCGTGATGATTTTCGGAATGCCCACGGCCGCGATAGCCATGTACACCTTTTACCGCGTGCGCAAATTGCGCACCGAAGAGCGCCTGGCGGCGATGCAGCGTGGGGTGACCGTCCCCATGGAAGCGGAACTTTCCGAGGGCGCACGCTCCCGCCGCCACGGCATTTTGTGCATCGCGGGCGCGGTCGGCTACATGCTGACCTTCAGCATCATTGCCCGACTTGAGCCCGACGCCCTGATCGCCGCGGCATTCGGCGCCATCCCCTTCACACTGGGATTAGGCTTCCTGCTCGATTCAGTTCTGATTCGCCGCGACGCCCGCGCGGCGTAGCAGGCAGTCTTCCCCCGCAGTGGGTGCCCCAGGTGTGGAGCGGACACCCTGTCCGCGGCTGATGGTGGTCTTCGAGTTTGGGGCTCGCCGCCGCTTCCACACCAAAATCAGAAGCGACGGACAGGAATGTCCGTCCCATACGGAGAGAGCCGGCCATGAGCTTGCCGAAGGCCGCGACTTTCGACGTCTTATCCGCCGGTCAGGAACTTGAACTGCGCCTCGTTCAGCGGCACCACACTCAGCCTTCCCTGCCGCACCAGCGGCGACTCCGAAAACAAATTATTGCCCTTGGCCTCGGCCAGAGTAACCGGCTTTGCATTCGCCTTGCCCACTTTAATCTTCACCTGTGGATTCCTCGCGTCCGACGCGTCGACCGACACCACGGTCGCCGTGCCTACTGCACTCTTCTCATTCCCCGTGTGGTAAATCACCAGCCGTTCGCCCGGTTTCATCGCCCGCAGATTCTTCAACGCCACTGGATTTGAGACGCCATCCCAAATCGTCGTTCCCTCGCGCTGCAAGTCCGCGAAGGAATAAGTTGACGGCTCCGTCTTCAGCAAATAGTCCATGGTCTTCCTGTTTCTGAATTGATCTCCGCTGTTAGTCCGGCTTCTTGTCTTTCTGCTCCGGTGGAGGCGCCTCCGATTTCGGCGCGTTCGGGTCTTTCGCGTGATCCTCATAGATGGAGTATTGCCCCTGCGGCCGCTTGAGCTTGATGGTAAAGTCCATCTTCGGCTTCTCCACGTCGAAGTCTTCGCCATAAGTCTGATACCCCTGCGCCAGCACCTGCACGCGCAGCATCCCGTACGGGATCCCGTCGAAATTCGCCTTCCCTTCCGGATCGGTCTTCAGTTCCATGCCGCCTCGTCCCTGCTTGCCCTTGGGATTCACTGCATGCATGATCACTGCGGCATTGCGCACCGGCTTGCCGTTGTCATCCTTGACGACCAGAAAATTCACCACCGACGTAGGCTCGTCATCTTTGTCTTTTTGCGCCAGTGCCGGACTCGCCATCGCCACCACCGCCAGCACGGCCCCGGCAATAAGGATCGTTTTCATGAGAGCATTTTATGCAGTCGGATGGGCGGATGTCATCTTTTGCAGAACGGGTTCGTGTCTTAAATAGCAAGCCGCTGTCAACGGCTTTCGATAGCAGCACGGTTGAAGAGTTGTGTCGTTTGAAAGATCGGCGATTTGAGAAAAACGCTTCGTACCAGGGCATCAGTTTAGAAGCTGCTGAAAAACATAGGATTCGTATCAGGCTAATGCCTTCAGCCATAGCATAAGTTGCGGCTGATGAATCACGCCTTCAGGCGCTGCGGCGCCGAATGCGATTTTTCCGCGGCCTGTTTAGCGATGCCGTCATGAGCCCGAGATTTCTGACTGCTTTGGCCGCCGTCGTAGGTCGGATAAGCCAGTGGGTAAAGCCGGATACATGGCGCGCACCAGTTTCGGGATGCCTGAAGCCATCCCGCAAATACGAATCTCTTTGCTTCGCAACCCAGAGCGCCCGCGCCGAGACTGGTCTGCCCTACAATGCAGGGGTGAAGACGTGGGACGTAATCGTCATCGGCGGCGGCATCATCGGCCTCTCCCTAGCGATTGCGTTGCGCAAGCGCGGGGCGACGGTTCTGGTAGTCGAACGTGGCGAACCCGGCCGCGAAGCATCACATGCGGCCGGTGGAATGCTCGTCGACTGCCTGTTAGAAACGTCGACCGCTCTCGAACCGCTGGCGAGGGCCAGCGCCCACATGTACCCCGAGTTCGCCTATGAACTGGAGGTCGAGTCGGGAACGAAGGTCGACCTCCGGGATCAAGGGACGATTCTCTTCTTGTCGAGGCAGCATATCCGTCATCCCCAACTGAGAAACATGGCCCTATGTCCGGCGGACTTGGCCGAGTTGGAGCCGGCCTGGGCCAAGCTCACTCCTGATCGGGAGTTCGATCTGAAGCAGGAGAGCTTCGATGCCGAGAGCATCGCGATGGTCGCCGACGCAATGCATCCGAAAGCGGTCTACCTGAAGGAGCGCAGCGTCGATCCACGAGCACTCACCGCTGCTGCCCTTAAGACTGCAAAGAATCGTGCGGTGGATTTTTCCTCGGGTGACCCAGCCACCGCAGTGAATCAGTCGGAAGGCCGCGCAACTGGCGTCACCACGGCGAAGACCTCATTCCGAGCGCAGAAGGTAGTGAATTGCGCCGGCGCATGGTCTGGCCATATCCCACCCCACGCCTTCCCTACTCGCCCGGTCAAAGGCCAGATGCTCTGTCTGGCGATGCCCTCCCGCACGCTATTGAAGCATGTCATCCGCTCACCCGAAGCGTATCTGATCCCGCGAAGCGACGGCCGCCTCCTCGTCGGCGCCACCGTCGAAGAAGCTGGATTTGACAAGCGCACCGACGCCGCAACGATTCAGCGCCTTCATCGAGCCGCTCTGAATCTCGTGCCTCAGCTTGCCAATGCCAGGATTCTGGAAGACTGGGCGGGCCTCCGCCCCGGCACTCCCGACGCGCTGCCTATTCTCGGCCAGACCGCAACTCCGGGTTATTACGTCGCCACCGGCCACTTCCGCGACGGCATCCTGCTGGCGCCAATCACAGCACAAGTAATGGCCGACATAGTCACAGATACGAAGCCCAATTACGACCTAGCCCCATTCTCACCTTCCCGCTTTGGGTCGTAGAGCCGTAGCTTGCTACGTCTTGCTGGGAGCATTCGAAATGCTGGCGAGAGAGACGTTGCAAGCAACGTCTCTATGGCCAACCGCAGACAACCCCCTCCGCGCTATACTGATTCGTTTCCTCGGATTTCCGACCCGCACTCATGCGTTGTCCGCCGGGATCCAGATCGTCGAATGAAGAAAGGACTCACCATGGCCTCTCCGGCAGTGGATTTTGCCCGTAGCAATCAGCAGCGTTTCCTGAATGAACTCAAAGCTCTTCTACGCATTCCCAGCGTCAGCACTCTCGAAGAACACAAGCCCGACATCCAAAAAGCCGCCGATTATGTGGCCAGCGAACTGGGCCGCATCGGCATGGAAAACGTCGAGATCATTCCCACCCAGGGACATCCGTTGATCTACGCCGACTGGCTCCACGCGTCCGGCAAGCCCACGGTGCTGTGTTACGCCCATTACGACGTCCAGCCCGCCGAACCGCTCGACGAATGGAAGTCTCCACCGTTCGAGCCCACCGAGCGCAACAACAACATCTACGCCCGCGGCGCCGTCGACGACAAAGGCCAGCTTTGGATGGAAGTCAAAGCCCTCGAAGCCCTCATGCAGAGCGGCGGTGGCAAGCTGCCGCTCAACGTGAAAATCATTTTCGAAGGCGAAGAGGAAGTTGGCGGTGAATCGATCGCCGAATATATCCGCAAGCAGAAGGCCAAGCTGAAAGCTGATTTCGCGCTGGTCTGCGACACCGAATTATTTGCCCCCGATCTCCCCACCCTCTGCGTCGGCCTGCGCGGCCTAGTCTACACCGAAATCGAAGCCTACGGCGCCAAGACCGATCTGCACTCCGGTATGTACGGAGGCGCCGCCCCAAATCCGTTCTTCGCCCTGATCGAAATGATCAGCAAGATGAAAGATTCCAAGGGTAAAGTCCTGATCCCCGGCTTCTACAAAGGCGTGAAGGCTCCGACCGCCGCTGAACTCAAAGCCTGGAAGCGACTGCCCTTCAACGAAGAGCACTACCGCAAGACCGAAGTCGGCTCGAAAATCCTGACCGGCGAGCCCGGATACTCCGTTCTCTATCGCACCTGGGCGCGCCCGACGCTGGAAGTCCACGGCATGCCCGGAGGCTTCATCGCGGATGGCGCCAAGACCGTCATTCCGGCAAAAGCGAAGGCGAAGGTCTCCATGCGGCTGGTGCCCAATCAGGATCCAGACGACATCCTCAAGAAGTATCTGGCGTTCGTGAAGAAGGCCACGCCCAAGGGGATCGAAACCAAGGTCAAGATCTGGAGCAAAGGCCCGGCCTGCGTCGTGAGCACCGACAACGAGTACATCGAAGCCGCCACCGCAGCGCTCCACGACACGTTCAAGAAAGACACGGTCTTCATCCGCAGCGGCGGGTCGATTCCCATCGTCACCGACTTCCAGGACGTACTGAGGATTCCCAGCGTGATGATGGGCTTCGGCCTCCCCGACGACAACCTCCACGCCCCCAACGAGAAGTTCCACATCCCAAACTTCTACCGCGGGATCGAAACCATCTGCCGCTTCTTCGAGAAGCTGGGAGGTTAGCAATCACCTCGGAACATGTGGGGACGGGCGCCTTCGCCCGTCCCGCCGAGCAAAGCGAGGCGACTGAAGTGTGGGGCCGGGTCTCTGACCCGGTTAGGCCGAGCAAAAGCTCGGCTGCTCTGTCGTGGCTCGAATCCCCTATTCCCCCAGCGCCCGAATCACCACCTCAGCCGTCTCCAATCCCGAAAAATTCTGCTGTCCCGTGATCAAATTCCCATCGCGAACCGCAAACCCTCGCCATCGCCCCGCCTGGATATAGTTCGCCCCGATCTTCTTCATCTCGTCTTCAATCCGCCAAGGCATCACATGCTTATCCCGCGACAACAGATTCATACCCCAAACCGCATTGTCCGCAAAATCCTCTTCCGCGTTCGTGAACCCAGTCACAGTCTTGCCCTTGGCCAGATATTCTCCACTGCTCAGCTTGGCATAACGCAGGATGGCGACCCCGTGGCACAGCACCCCCGCAATCTTCCCCGCCTCGTAAAACTCGACGAACTTTCTATGCAGGCCGGTGGCTTTCTCGAAGGTAAACATCGGGCTCTGTCCGCCTGCAACCACGACCGCGTCAAATCGCTTGACATCGATTTCTGCAGCCTTCTTCGTCGCCTCAACCATAGCCGCCAACGGGGGAGTCGCGATAAAACCCATGCTGATCAGATCGCTGGCCGAATACCCGCTAGGGTCGCGAGGATCGCTCATCGCATCCGCCTCGCACTTCCCCCCCTCCGGACTGAAGATTTCGACCTCATACCCCTTTTCGGTAAAAGCAAAATATGAATGGGACAACTCGCTCCACCAAAACCCCACGGGCCAGCCAGTGGTGGTTGAAACGGTAGGATTCGCGATTACGATGGCCACGCGCTTTGGCTTCAGCGCATTCGTTCGGTTGACGTCCTTTAGACTCACTTCTTCGTCCTCCCTGACGGGCCTTGGAATTTCGATCGTAGGCGCCGTTCCTCCCCTTGTATCAGTACACTCGTTGGTAGTGCTACGCACCTGGAGGTATCGTACGTACTCAGGGGTAAGCGATGGCGAAGATCCTCGACATGCACCTGCGAGCCCTGCAGTCCCGCGATGCGATCGAATTACTCTCCGATAAGTGGCGCATCCTGCTCCTCCACGTCCTGGCCCCCGCCTCTCTCCGGTCGAACCAACTGCAAAAGGCTATCCCCGAGATCTCTCCGAAAGTTCTCACCCAGACCCTTTGTGAAATCGCTACGAAAATTCACTGTGCTGATCGAGCGCGACGAAGAGGGCTACTACGTCGCCACTGTCGCGGCGCTCAGGGGTTGCCACACTCAGGCCCAGAATCTCGACAGGTGGATGAAACCCGTTCGGGAAGTCCTTGCGCTGTCCTTGGAGGGCAGTCGCAACGACCCATCCCTTCCTGCGCGAGGTTGAGCTAGGGGTAGAAGATCCGCTCAGTAACCGGTAGACTCGATAGACTCGATTTCCCCAAAGACTCGATTTCCCCATTGATTCCCCTCACCACTTCAGCTAGCCTTGTCCTGCTCTCGCGGTTCTCCCACCTCTTTCTCTCTTCATGCGTAAACCATCCGTCTGCTGCAATGTGTGTGCAACCCAACGCGGTCCGCGATAAGGCCATACCATATATGGTGTTATATTGCTTGACCCCGCCCCGATTTCACCGTTACAGTAGCTTAACTTTGTGTCCGCCCTGTCCAGCCTGGGGTGAGAATTGGTGGCGCATTGGCCGGAGCATGCATCGAATCGACGAGAGGAATCCCGTTAGTAAACACCTGTGCCTAGGCAATCGGCTGCGGCACGCGAGGCCCGCCGACTGGCCACTGACAACTTGGCTACTGGTCCCAAGGAGTTCACGTTGCTCAAACTGAAGAAGCTTCAGATTCTGGGGTTCAAGTCGTTCTGTGACCGCACCGAACTCAAGTTTCACGGGGACGGCGTAGCGGCTATCATCGGCCCCAACGGCTGCGGCAAGTCCAACATCGCCGATGCCATCTCGTGGGTGCTGGGCGAGCAGTCGGCCAAGACCCTGCGCGGCTCGCGCATGGAAGACGTCATCTTCGCCGGCACTCGCGACCGCAAGCCGACAGGTATGGCCGAAGTTTCCCTCACCCTGATTGACCCCGAGATCTATGCCGGTTCCGACGCAAACGCGCCCACAGAGATCGACATTCAAGACGATATGCCGGGAAGCGCAAAAGCAGACGCTGCCCCATCCTTGTCCCGCCCTCCTTGGGCGGGACAGGATGGGGATTCTGACCTTGATGAGACGCACCTCACCGACGACTGGGACGAAGCCTCCATCCGCTCCCGCGCCGCCGCCGACACGGAACGCGCCGTCGAAGACGCTCAACCGGGCAAGACCGAAGAAGTGGAAGTACCGCGCTCGAAGATCAACACCATCGCAGTCGCCTTCCCCGACGACGAGCCGATCTTCGCCCTACCCGTCCACAATGTAACTGCTCCCGCGACCGCCGCCTCGGTCGGAACGCCTGCCCCGCACGTCGTACTCAAGATTCGCCGCCGCAAGTTCAACCAACAGCAATTCCGCCACGGAGAGATCGTGGTTACGCGCCGCCTGTTCCGCTCCGGCGACAGCGAATATCTGTTGAACAGCAAGCTCTGCCGCCTGCGCGACATTCAGGAACTGTTCATGGGCACCGGCCTTGGCCCGGAATCTTACGCCCTCATCGAGCAGGGACGCATCGGCCAGATCCTCAGCAGCCGCCCCACCGATCGCCGCGCGATCTTGGAAGAGGCTGCGGGAATTACGAAATTCAAAACCAAGAAGCGCCTCGCCGAAGCGCGCCTCGAAGACGCCAAGCTGAACCTGGCTCGCGTCAACGACATCTTCGACGAAGTCACGCGTCAGATGAATTCGCTGAAGCGTCAGGCCTCCAAAGCCGAGCGTTATGCCCGCCTGCGGGAGGAAATGCGCGCCAAACTGCGCCTGGTTCTGGCCAGCAAGTTCGCCGCCATCGAGCAGGAGAGCGCCGAACTCGACTCCCAACTCAACGCTCTCGCCGAAGAACTCGAGCAGCGTACCGAAGCGGTGCAGCAACTCGAATCCGAACACGCCGAGCGAACTCAGCGCGGCTACGCCATTGAGACTGAGTTACGTGAGAACCGCGAGCGCATCAGCCAGATCGCGCTTGAGATCGACCGCGCCGCCGCCCGCCGCCGCCACAACGAAGAACGCTGCGCTGAACTGCTGGTCCGCTCCGCCTCGCACGAAGCCGAACTGGCGCAGGCTCGCCATCGTCTGACCGCGCTCGAGGCCGAACGCGAGTCCAACCGCCAGACGCTTGAATTCGCCGCCGCGGACCTGGCAGCCGCCCAAAGTGCTCTTGCCCAGTGCCAACAAGAATCGGCCGCCGCAGCCGCGAACCTGGCTGGTATCGAACGCCAGCTGGAAGAGTCCCGCGTCGCCATCTTCGACACGGTCTCGTCGGCATCCCGGCTGCGCAACCAACTGGCGCAGGCCGAAGAACGGCTCGCCGGCGCCGATCGCGAAGCCCGCCGCCTCGAAGCCGAGATCACGAATGCCAACGTCCAGATCGAAACCTTCGGCGGACAGCGCGGCCAGCTCGCTCTCGAATTCGAAACCGTCACCCAGCGCGTCACTGGCGTCACCGAGGAAATCAGCAAGATTCGCCGTCTGATCGAATCCAAGAAACTGGAAGAAGCCAGATCCAAGACGAACCTCGATGTTCTCCGCGCCGAATACGCCACCGCCCTGGGCAAAAAAGGATCTCTCGAAGTCGTCATTGCCGAGCACGGATACTCGACCGAATCGGTCCGCCGTCTCTTTCAGTCCGGTGTAATGCAAAGCGGTCTTGCGCCAGTGGGCGTGCTTGCCGACTTCCTGGAAGTTGAGCCGCGCTACGAGCGAGTCGTCGAAGATTTCCTGCGCGATGAACTGAACTACGTCGTAGTGAAGTCCTGGGACGCCGCCGATGAAGGCCTGCGTATGTTGCGCACCGGCGTTGAAGGCCGCGCTACGTTCCTGGTCCATCCCGAAGACGCGCAGGCCAAGTTCTCATTCATTCTCGATGAAGCGGCACACTGCGCTCCGCCCGCCGCACAGATCACTCCTCTCAAGAATACGATCCGCGTGCTGAACGGCTTCGGCAAATCGCTCGAAGTCATTCTGCCCAAACTTCGCGACGGCTACATCGTTCCTGAAGCCAATGTCGCACGCGGCCTAGCACTCGAAAATCCCGACGCGTTCTTCCTCTCTCAAGCCGGCGAGTGTTTCCACAACGTGACCGTCACCGGAGGCAAACAGCGCGCCGAAGGCCCGCTTTCGATGAAACGGGAACTGCGCGAAGTTCTTCGTCAACTCGAAGATCTGGAGCGCGCCCTGCGCGACGAAGAGATGCGCGTCCTGACCTTGGGCCGCGAAATCAAAGAGCTCTCTTCCTTGCTGGACCGTCTCGAAGGAGAAAAACGCGAGGCCGAACATCAGGTCATGACCTCCGGCCACATGCTGCAACAACTCGATTCCGAGATGACGAGGGTCCGCGAACGCCTCCGCGTCTCACAACTCGAACTCCAGCGCCTGGCTGCGGATCGCGCCGAACAGCAAAGCATAGTCAGTGCGTGCCGGTCCGAGGTCGCCACTCTCGAAGAGCAGCGCATCCAACTCGAACTGCAGCTCGCCGTGGCGCAGGAGTCGCTGACCGCCCTCCGCCAGCGTCGCGAAGAGGCCGTCCAGACGACCTCCCAACATGGGGCCCGCGTGGCCACCTTGGAAGAACGCCACCGCTCGGCGGCGGCCGTCCTCGAGCGTATCGAGTCTCTGTTCGGCGAAGTGGGCGAGCGCGTCCATACCCTGATCTCCCAAATCGAAGCCGCCGCCGCCGAAAAGCTGCAGCGCGAATCCGAAAACCAACAGCTCGCGCAACAAGCCTCGGATCTCGAGGCCGAGCGCAACGCTGCGCAGACCCGGGAAGGCTTGCTCCAGTTTGAAACCGAGCAACTCCGCGCCCGCCTCAACGAGATCGACCAACTTCTCCACGACAGCCGCCTGCTTCTCGATCAAGCTCGCGACCGTCGCGGCGAATTGTCGGCCGCTGCGGCCAAGCTGCAGTCCGACGCGCAGTACATGTCGGAAACCTGCCTTAATGAACTCGGGATCGAGCGCGCCGCGTTAATGGCGGACACCGCCCTCGCCCCGGTGACCGGCGAACAACTCACCACCGAAGACCAGCTCTACCGTGACATGCGTGCCAAACTCGAGGCCATGGGCCCGGTCAACATGATGGCGCTCGAAGAGTACAAAGAAACCGCCGAGCGCCACGCCTTCCTCGAAACCCAACGCAAGGATCTGCTCTGGTCCATCGAGAACACCACGGCCACGATCCGCGAGATCGATCAGATTTCCCGGCAAAAATTTGAAGAAGCCTTTACCAAGATTAACGAGAACTTCCAGGCCACGTTCAAGAAGCTCTTCGGCGGAGGTCACGCTTTCATGAAGCTGACCGACGAGGACAACAGCGCCGAAAGCGGGATCGACGTCGTGGCCTCGCCTCCAGGCAAGCGCCTGCAAAGCGTGCTGCTGCTCTCAGGCGGCGAAAAGGCCTTAACCGCCCTGTCCTTGCTGGTCGGCATATTCCTGTATGCCCCCAGCCCCTTCTGCATACTCGACGAAGTCGACGCACCCCTGGACGAAGCCAACATCGGCCGCTTTACCGAGTTGGTGAAGGAAATGAGCGTGCAGACCCAGTTCGTGCTCATCACTCACAGCAAGAAAACCATGAGCATCGCTCCGGTACTCTACGGCGTGACCATGCAGGAACCGGGAGTCTCGAAGCTGGTTTCAGTGCGCTTCGGCGCGCAGTAGACATTTCACAGGCGTGTTGTTCGATTATCAGCCAAGATATCCACGCCCTTCCTCAGCTTTTCCACAATCGCCCGGCACCGTAGCGCTTGTCCGTTGCCGGTTCTCGGGAATTCCCTTATTGTCAATCTTTTCTGCCTGGGCAATTCTTTTGTGGTCACCCGGAATCGTACGCAGAATCGTTGACAAAATTTTCTGACCAGCTAGAATACGCCTCGCTCCTTACCTGTAAAATTTTTCCATGAGCCCTGAACTTCTCGATCCCGTCCTCTTACAAACTGATTTCCCCGATCTCCAACTTCACGCCAGCGGCAAAGTGCGAGACGTCTACCGCATCGGCGACCAGCAGTTGCTTTTCATCGCCACCGACCGCATTTCGGCCTTCGACTACATTCTGGCCACGGGCATCCCGCATAAGGGACGCGTCCTCAACCAGATTTCCCTGTTCTGGTTCGATTTCCTGGCCGACGTCGTTCCCAATCACCTGATTACCTCCGACGTCGACCAGTACCCGCAGCCGGTCCGCAAGTACGCCGATCAGTTGCGGGGACGCTCCATGCTGGTGGAGTGCGCCCAGATGTTCCCCGTTGAATGCGTGGTGCGCGGCTACATCTCAGGCTCGGCCTGGAAGGAATACAAGGCCACGGGCAAGGTTTCCGGCGTCACCCTTCCGGCGGGCCTGACGGAGTCCGACGCCTTCCCCGAGCCCATTTTCACGCCGTCGACCAAGGCCACAACGGGACACGACGAAAACATTTCTTTCGATCAGATGTGTCAGTTGGTCGGCGCCGAAACCGCCAGTCATCTGCGCGACCTGACTTTGCGCGTCTACAAGAAAGCGGCAGCCTACGCTCGTCAGCGCGGCATTATTATCGCCGACACCAAGTTTGAGTTTGGCCGCACCGCCAAGGGCATCACTCTGGCGGACGAGGTCCTTACTCCTGATTCTTCCCGCTTCTGGCCCGCCGACAAGTACGCTCCGGGACGGTCGCAGGAATCGTACGACAAGCAGTACGTTCGCGATTATCTCGAGCAAATTCACTGGAACAAGCAACCTCCCGCGCCGGCCCTCCCCGACGACGTGGCTCGTCACACCAGCGAAAAATACCTCGAGGCTTACTTCCAGCTTACGGGACACAGGCTGGATGGGTAACCGGGCAACGGGCAGCTGGTTGCCCAGCGGGAGCGGTCAATGACGCCGGCGGATTGGCTGATTTGTGCAGTCGTGCTCCTCAATGTTGTCACAGCGGCCATGCAGGGTTTTTTTTCCGAAGCTCTTACTATGGCCGGCCTGATCGTCGGCTACATCGTCGCTGCGTGGCAGTACCGCACCGCCGCGGAGTGGATGGAACTGTATTTAAGGAACCCGTGGTTGGCTGAGATCCTGGGTTTTCTCGTCATCTTTTTCACGATCCTGATTCTGTTTGGGCTCGCGGCCCGGATCGCACGCTGGGTGATGAAAGAAGCCGGCCTCAGTGGTTTTGACCGCTTCCTGGGCGCAGTCCTGGGGGTACTGAAGGGCGGGCTGATGGTGGCAGTGATCCTGATGGGTATGACGGCATTTCAACCGGCATCGAAGTTTCTGGCCAACTCGCAACTTGCGCCGTATTTTCTCGTCGTCGGCCGGGCTGCAATCTGGCTGGCGCCGCCGGACTTGCGCGCCCGCTTCTTCCAGGGCCTCGATCTGCTGCATCAAGCTCCCCAGAAATTAAGCGGCGCTCCGGCTGCTCGCCCGAAGTAGAAGCGGTGCACTGAAAAATTTCTTAGTAAAGAGAGAGACCTCGTGAAAGACCAATTGGAAGCACTCGTCCTGCAGATGTACAAAAGCAACATTCTTTATTCCGAAGGTGTACGCGAGTTCAAGAAACGTTTCATCCTGACCGTGCTTCAGGAAAACAAAGGCAACCAGTGCCGCGCCGCCCGCGAACTGGGCATGCACCGCAATACTCTGAGCCGCACCATCACCGAGCTGAAGATCGACGTCCGCCAGCTCCGTGACGGCGTCAAGCGCCCGCCCCGCAGCGCCCGCCCCGTCAGCCTGGAAAAGAAAATCGTCCGCTGAAGCAGGCTTCTTAATACTGTCATTCTGAGCGAAGCGAAGAACTCCTCGTAGGCCCGCACAACCGGCTGCCTTATAGGGAGTTCTCACGCAAACCTCGGCAGAAGCGCACCCTAAGAACGTGGGTTCCCCATTTCTTTCGCGTTCTTGGCGCGAGAAAGCCCGCCCTGAGTCTGCCGAAGGGTGGGGGATTTTCGCGCAATCGGCATAGGGGGACGGGTCGCCCCGCCTCCGCCGATGCCGTCGAGCGGCTAGCGAGGTACCCGGTCTGGGAGTGGACTCAGCACAGCAGATCATCGCCGAAGTCGGCCCAGGGCAGAGACCTTTCCCGCTGGAAAATGTCTCTCCTCTTGGGTGGGTGCTTGCCCGGGCGACGACGAGAGCGCAGGCGTAAATTACAGCCACCGGTCTCCGAAGGGCAACCGCCACATGCGGCGCTTACTCCATCAGGCGGCCAACGCCGCAGCCAGGAACGGGGCTCTGTCGATCACTAATCAGTCAAAGAAAAAGCGCACTGCGAGAGGAGTTCGGCAACTCCGGAGTCTCGGCTATCGCATCGAATCACCCAACTCTCAATCCACCCAACCGCAAGCACCGTGATTTTCGAGCCGGCTCGACACACAAAGAAAGGCAGCCCTCGCGGGCTGCCCTTGCACTTGCTTACTCCTGGTCGGCTACTGCGACGCCGCCTTGTGATGCACCGGCGCCTTCTTTGCCGGCGTCGCTGCCGGCTTGGCATTGAGCAACCGCCCCTTTTCCATCACCATCGTGAACGGATTCGGCGTATACGACGCAGGCTCGCCCTGGAAGTCGAAGCTGGCCCCGTCTTTCGGGATCATCTTCACCGGAACCTTGTCTTCAAACTTCAGAGTGATATCCGCCTTCTTCGCGTCGATGTCATCCTGACTGCCGGCGATCATGAACTCGGCCGGCGTGGTGCTGATGATCGTGCCGTTCATCTGCACCGGCTTGCCCTTGATCGCGTTCCAGACAGTATCCTGGTCCGCCTGCACACCGTTGGTCAGAACGAACTCCCACTGCGCGAAGTCCATCTTGTCCGGAGCGGTCTCCTGCACCATTTTGTGTGCCTGGTCAGCCGGTGTCGGCGCGGGCGGAACGGGAACCTGGGGACCGTTTGCTTTAGCCGCAGCCAGGAACTCGGCCCAGCCATCGTCTCCGGCATGGAACTTCACGAACTGTGAGCGCGCGTATTTTTCAATCTGTGCCTGCGCTGGAGCAGGGGCCACTGCCGCCGCGCGCGCCGCAAACCAGATGCCGTTCTGAAAATCCGGAGGCGTCTGCCCCAGATATGCCAGCGCCAGCGGGTAGACGACGCTGAAGTCGTTCGGATTTCCGTCCACTGTTTTTCGCAGCGCCGGGACCGCCCCCGCATAATCTTTGTCCTGCAGGTCCGAGATGCCGATGGCCGCGTTGAAAATGCCGGTCATCTGATCTTTCATCTTCGCAATCTCTGGATCCGTTATCTTCGGTAGGCAATCCAGTCCCTGCTGCCCGTATTTCTTTCCATCGGCCAGCATTTGCTTCGCGTTCGCGTCTCCGCCCTGCGCCAGCACGCGGTCGAAATAGGCCAGCAACGCCAGTGCGCGCACATTGCAGGTGTCGGCCGTCACCAGTTTCGTGGCCGTCTCCATCGTCTTCTTCACGTTGTTGGCTTGCTGGTAGGTACCCATAAGGATTTCCAGCGCCTGGTTCTTCATGACGCTGTTGGGATACTGCGTAAGGAAGGCTTCCAGCCCGCTGATCTTGGCGTTGGCGTCCTTTTGCTGCACCGCGCTCACATAGGCGTTGTACTCCGCGGGATCCTTGATCACCGGCGCCTGCGGCGCGGCCGGTTGTCCTTGTGCTGGCTGCGCGGCAGTCTGTGCTCCTGCGACCACTGCAACCCCAAGCACAACCGTAAGCAGAATCTTTTTCATCAGTATGGCTCCTTGGACCTCTGGGAAATAGCTTCTTCGGGAAACGTATTCTCTACTTCTGAAGCAGCGACTGCATTCCGCTGGACTGCTCTGCGTCCCAATCCTGCTTGGGAATGCTGGGCTTCCTGGCAGGGCCCCGGCCCAAAAGGTGGCCTGCTGAAACCACGAGGCAGCGGACCCTTTTCCCGGTTGGCCGGATTATAAGTACCTCTTCTGCCGAAGGCAAGCAACTTCCCAATCAACCCTCCACTTTATTGTTAAGATGCAACTGCTAAGATGCGTCGAGTAGACCGGGCGGATGTTCTCGCCCGCCTCTGTCCGTCATTCAAAACCACTAGTTGGAGACTTCAGATCTATGGACACCGGGCAACCTTTGGCCGGGCAAGTTGCGGTAGTCACTGGAGCCGGACGAGGCATCGGCGCCGCCATCGCCAGCCGCCTCGCCGCACTCGGCGCCACTGCAGTCCTCTGCGGACGCACGCAGTCTACCCTGGACGCCACCGCCCGCTCCATCCTTGATGCCGGAGGAAAAGTCGAGGTCATTCCCTGCGATGTGACGGTCTTGCACCAACTCGAATACACCGCCACCAGGGTCGACACAACCTACGGACGCCTCGACATCCTGGTCAACAACGCCGGCGTCGCTCGCTTCACCGAACCTCTCCACAATCTTCTGCCCGAAGACTGGGACCGCATCCTCAACACCAACCTGCGCGGCGTCTTCTTCGCCATTCACGCCTTCGCGCCGCTAATGATTCGCGCCTACGGCGGACATATCATCAACATCTCTTCCCTCGCCGGAAAAAACCCCCTCCGCGACGGCGCCGCCTACGCCGCATCCAAGTGGGGACTCAACGGCCTGACCTACTCGGTGGCCGAGGAACTGCGCGGCCACAACATTCGGGTCTCTGTGGTCTGTCCCGGCTCAGTAGAAACCGAACTCGGGCCGCACACCGGCAAGGACCCCAGCAAAATGCTTCAGCCCGACGACGTAGCGCACGCCGTCGCCGCGCTGGTAACCCAAGCCCCACGCTCATTTATGAGTGAGATCCTGTTGCGGCCAACGCAAAAACCATAACCAACGCAAAAACCATAAAAGGAGGGAAACACTCATGTGGGGACAGCCGCCCTCGGCTGTCCGCGGAGCAAAGCTCCGCTCAGTCTGCCCATACGACATATCCTTTTGATTTGAATGGTGCGGCCTTTAGCCGCGAGGAAATGGTCGCCTTCACTTCTTAAACAAATTATCAAACGCCGCCCGCGCATCGCTGGGCCGCAAAGTCGCGGGGGTCGAAGTTTCCTTCTCCCGTGTGACGCGCATCTCGTACGACGGACACTCATTCCGCGCGTCCTTCTTCGCCACCCGTTCCTTGACCGGCTGCATGCACTCAAACCGGCTCCCCGGATCAAAATACATGCACTGTTTGCAGGAATGCAGTTCAAACCCACACTTCGAACACTTCCCGTCGCTGGTCATCCCCTGCAGTACCGTGCCGCACTGCGCACACCGCGACACTGCCCGTGTCCCAGGCATATTGACCGGCCGTGGCCCAAACGTATTGTCGCGCTTCGGTGGCGGCGCCCCCGACTTCTCACCCGACCCCTTGCGCGGCTCGCGGTCGCTGTCCTGATACCCATGCTGTCGGTACTTTGCAGCCACAACCCTCCCCCGGTACGGCCCGTATTGTCTCCCCGATGCCCCCCGCCCGGCAAGTCCCGCGATCAAACTAGCAGGCGAGATTGTCCACCGCGACGACCGTCCCGTGGGGACAACTGACCATAGCCCGCCAGTTTCACTGGCGGGTAGGGCGCATAGAGTTGAAGCCGCGTCCTGTAGGGAGGCCTGAAACCGCGCGCGACATTAACGGACGCGGGGTGCCCCCTTTCTCGCGTCCTTTGCGAGAAGTGGGGACTGTCGCCCGTGAGCTACCCCTCTCTCGCTACAATACTCCCATGATCCATGAAATCCTCCCCGTCGGCCCGCTGCAATGCAATTGCTCCATCATCGGCGACGAGGGCACTCACGAAGCCATGGTCATCGACCCCGGCGACGACATCGAAGACGTCCAGGCTGTCATCCGCAAACACAATCTGCAGGTCAAGCAGATCGTCATCACCCACGCCCACATCGACCACGTCGGCGGAGCCATGAAACTCCGCGCCGCCACTGGCGCCCCCATCCTCCTCAACCAGAATGACTACGCCCTGCTGAAAATGCTCGACGTGCAAGCCGCGTGGATCGGCATGCCCTCGCCCGGCAGGGTTGATATCGACCGCAGCGTGACCACCGGAGAAACCGTCGCCGCCGGATCTCACACCGCCAGCATCCTTCATACCCCCGGCCACACCGAAGGCAGCATCTGCCTCTATTTCCCCGCAGAACAAAAGTTGATTGCTGGCGACACCCTGTTCGCCGGCTCCATTGGCCGCACCGATCTCCCCGGTGGCTCCATGCAGAAAATCCTGCACTCCCTGCACGACACGGTCCTGGCGTTGCCAGATGAAACCGTAGTAGTTCCCGGCCATGGCCCGCTGACTACGATTGGCGAAGAGCGTGAGAGCAACCCGTTCCTGGTCAAACGCTAGAGCGTTCCCACACACTCATCCCGTTCTACAACAAAATTTCGATAGCCCTGGTCGAAATAAATCCGCCCGCTAGAATTGTCCAACCCAAAAAAGAAGCGGGGGACAAGTCCCCCGCTGCTGAACTCAATTTCTACCGCTGGTGCTCGTGCTCCTCGTGCTCTTCATGCTCGTGCCGCCACTTCCAGTAGGCACGCTGTTGTTTACGCTCCAGTCGCTCGAAGTCGACGTACGCCTCATGCCGTTCCTCTAACCAGTGCCGGTACATCCCGTCCTCGCGCTGATCCCAGGTGTGATAGTCGTGATGATCCCGGTCGTAGACCCTTCGCTCTCGTTCTTCCTGCTCATGCCGTTCGTGATCTCGATCGTCCTGGGGTGCGAGCGCGGCCTTAGCGCCAAGCGGCGCCATCAACGCAGCGGACAGAAACAGCGCGCCTACATATTTATTTCCACGGTGCATATTGGTCCTCCTATAACGGCAAAATAAGATGCCCTGGGGACCCGCGCGGTTGGCGCCCGAATCACTCCAGATGCCGCAACGTTCGACTCATCCCCTCCGCGAAATCTGCTTCCGGCGTAATCAAACTCAGCACGAAATAGCCATCGCTGGGAAAATCATAAAAGTGTCCCGGATGCAACAGCACTGACTTTTCCTCCACCAACTCAACCGCCAGTTCCTCGTCGGACCGCGTCACAGGAACTCGTAAAACCACATACCATCCGCCATCCATGCTCAACCTCTCACAAGCCTTCTGGCCTGCGAGCTGTTGATCCAGTTCCGCCAGATTCGCGCGAACCCGTTCCAGCAGCTGCCGCTGAATACTCTTCCTCTGCCGCAATAGCGCGGGCAAGGCCCACTGAATCGGTGCATTCATCGAAAGATAGGTATCAGCAATCACCTCCAGCCGCGCCATGGCAGCGGCAGCTTCTTCCGGCGGCCCGCCCGTCACCACCCACGCCACTTTCATCTGCGGCAAGGCAGAAATCTTCGACAACCCGCTGAGCGTGAACGTCAGCACCTCCTGGTTGCCTGCAAAGCTCATTGCGGGTCTCAGAACTTTGTCATCCCGACCAAGCCTTTGGATCGGCGAATGCCGATCCGAAGGCGCGTGGAGGGACCTTGTGTCTCGCCCGGAATTATCCTGAGAATCATCCACCCGATAATCCAGGAACACCTCATCCACAATCATCGCCAGCCCATGCGCGCGGCAAAACGAATTGAGCAACTTGACTTCTCCCGCCCGCACATACGACCCAGTCGGATTATTCGGATGCACCACCACCACTCCGCGCGTGCGCCCCGATACCGCCTTCTCCATCGACGGAAAATCCATCTGCCACCCGTGGTCATAAATCAGCGGATATGGCACCAGCTTCACATCCTGCAAGTCCCCCAAAAATTCAAACAGCGGGTAGCTCGGCTTCGGCACCAGCAGTTCGTCCCCGGCATTGCACAGCAGCCGGAAAACGTACGAATACCCCTCGCTAGTGCTGGTGGTCAAAATGATCCGCTCCGCATCCGTAGAGACGTTGCTTGCAACATCTCTCTCGCCATGACCACTCCCGTCTCGGTAATAACCAGCCACCGCCTCCCGCGCGTGCACCAGTCCCTTCGCCTGCGCATCGTAGTCCAGCGCCCGCTCCGAACCCAGCGCCGCAAGGATCGTCCGCGAGTCGTACTCCAATCCCACCCTCGTCGGATTCGATGCTGTCAGATCCAGAATCTTCGCTCCGCCCGCGCGCGCCCGTTCCAACGCCTCCGTAAACCGGTTCTGCGCCAGCTTCCAGTTCGTGCGCTCAGAAAACATGCAAGGATTCTATGCGATGAGTTGGCAGAAGTGCTTCGACCTCAAGCGGGGGATAACAATCGTGGGTGCCCATTTCTGGCGCGCTTTTTGCGCGAGAAAGCCTGCCCTGAGCGCAGCCGAAGGGTGCGGGATTTTCAATGGACCTTGTTAAGAGGAGAGCCCAGCCTTATCAATGTAAATCGCCCTTACTTTCGGGGCGACCAAAACTGTTTCGCAATCTCCGGCACGTTTCCGCGGCTCATGTCGTTCGTCACGACCCGCTTTTCCAGGTTGGGCCAGTCGCGGATTGCAATGGCCGGGCACAACACGTCTTTGCCCTCCATCCGCAACAACTGCCGCAGCGTCTGCACCCCGGAAAACAGCCCCTGGCCGGTGTTGGCCGCCACAATCAGATGCGACTTATCGGAGAACAGCAGATACCCTTGCTGGCCAACGAACTCGTCGGCTCTCAGCCCCTGCTGCGCCAGAAATCTTCGCACCCGGGAATCCTGCAACCGCGCCAGCACGATCGCGCCGCCTTCCGCCTTGCCCGCGGCCTTCATACCCAGGATGTCGAGCTTCAACCCTGACTGGTCCGCAACCTCTTCCGCCAGCGTCTCCGCGGCGATGCGGTCCTCCGACTGATGCCCCAGTTGTACGAAAATCTTGGTCTTCGGCCCCACACGGAACTCGCCCTCGCGCAATTGCACTTCCTTCGGTGCCGGCACCAGCGCCAACGTTGAGCGACCGTCGTAATCGAGCGCACATAGCGCCGAAGCACATAACATCAACACAGCCAAGACCCAGACCTGTCCCTTGTTCATTCGGATCCTCAAATTCCCCAGACTACGCGATACTCCCTAGGCTATATTGTACCCGCAAGCCCGTCCCACCGGATGAGAATCGCTCTTCGCGTGCCGGTTACTTCCCGAACGCTTCCTTGTTCACCACGTAGGGCATCTTGGTCACGTCCCCGCCGTAATTGCCCTCCAACACGTCGATCAGCGCCTGTGCGCAGCGCCCTGCCATCCCTTTGTCCGGATCGACCGAGAGCCGCGTAATCCGCGCCGCGCTGGCAAAGTGCGGCATCAGCCGGCAGCGGTCCTCAATCGCCGGATCGCGCAGCGGAGAATCTGCCGGCAGCGGTTCATTCTCATAAACATCGAGAGCCGCCCCCGCAATCCAGTTCTCCCGCAGTGCCCGCGCCAGCGCCGGCTCATCGACCACGGGCCCGCGCGAAGTATTCACCAGGTACGCCGTCGATTTCATCAGCCGCAACGTGTTCTCGTTGAACAGATGATACGTCGGCGTCGCACTCTCGCCCTCACGCAGCAGCGGCACATGCACGCTGACAAAATCCGCGTGCCGCAGCGCCTCTTCAAACTGAACGTACTTGATCCACGCCTCCTCCTTCACCAGCCCCCGCGCAAACCGCAGGTCATGGATCTCCTGGATCGCCTTTACGAACGCGCGATTCTCATACGCCGGGTCGTAGCACATCACGTTCATATCGAACCCGACACACTTCTTGATAAACGCCAGCCCGATGCGCCCCGTCCCAATCACGGCCACCGTCTTGCCCGTAACCTCATCGCCCAAAAACGGCAAATACGGATGCCAGTATCCCCACCGGTTCTCCCGCGTCAGGTGCTCGGCAGTCCACATCTTCCGCGCCAGCGCCCCCAGCAAGAAAAATGCAAACTCCGCCGTGGCCTCCGTCAACACGTCAGCGGTATGCGTGAATGGAATTTTGTACCGGTTGGCGTCGGCCCGATTGATGTTGTCGAAACCCACCGCAATCTGCGCCACCACCTTCAACTTGCCCTTGCCCGCCTCAAACACTTCCGCATCAATCGAATCCCGCAACGTGGTGATCAGCCCGTCAACGCCCGACCTCACCTTGTCGAGGATCAGGCTCTTCGGCGGCGCCTCCGGTTGCGGATAGACCTCAACCTCGTATCCCCGCCGCCGCAACAGGCCGATGGCTTCTCCAATGTCACAAGTGGCAAAAACACGGAATTTCTTGTCCATAATTGTCCGGCGAAAATCTCTCTGAAGGGACCATCGAAATTATCATATGCGGCAAACCGACGCGACCTCCGGTCACCGACGGCATCGGCCACGAGGCGGAGTTATCCAATTTGCACTTACCGACCCTCCAGCCCCTTTCATTTAATCTTCAGAATGCGCGCGTCTAATCTGTCCGTTGTTGCACGAGGAAGGGCGGCCTGCCCCGAAATAGTGGTCGCCCGTCCTCGAAGTGAGGAACCATGAATATGTCCAAAGTTCCAATCGTGATCGCCCTCTCCCTTTCCACAACGCTCTTCGCTCAGGAAAAGAAGATCCCGCGCACCGATCTTCCCCCAGCCGTAGAGAAGACAGTCGCCGCTCACAGTCAGGGTGCGACCATCAAAGGCTTCTCCACGGAAAAGGAAAACGGCCAGACCTACTACGAGGCAGAAATGGCCGTCTCCGGCCACACCAAAGACTTTCTGATCGACCCAGCCGGCACCGTTGTCGAAGTCGAGGAGCAGGTCGCCCTCGACTCCGTCCCCTCCGCCGTGAAAGACGGTCTCCAGGCCAAAGCCGGCAAAGGCAAAATCCTCAAAGTTGAATCCCTCACCAAGCACGACAAGCTGGTCGCCTACGAAGCAAAAGTACAGACCGACGGCAAGAAATCAGAGATTCAGGTCGGCCCCGACGGCAAGCCACTCGACCACGAAGAGTAATCACCCCCCGGCCCCGGCTCCGCCAAGGTGCTCCACTTTTGGTGAGATCCATTTCAACCAGAAGGAGGTTCCCGTGTCCAGATTTGGACTGGTGCTTCCCGCATTTCCACTCTTCGTACCTGTCCTGCCAGCGCAACAACAACCCACAACTCCAACCAGCCAAAAGTCGCCCACTTACGACGCAATGCCGGTCGAAGCCCCAAAGCAACCGAATCCCGTCAGACTCAAGCAGGAATCGCTGACCCGGGCCAAGAAGTGGTGGAATCTGGATTGCGCCATGGGCCACGGCAAAGAGGGCGACGGCAAAGGCGAGACCGCGCGACATGAAACTCAACATCGTCGATTTCACCAATCCCGCAACCCTCAAGGATGGCACCGACGCCGAACTCTACTACATCATCAAGAACGGCCATCAGGACATGCCCCCCGAAGGCTCACGCATCAAGACCGAAGAGGGCTGGGATCTAGCGAACTACGTCCGCTCCTTCTCCAAGAGGAAGACGGACACCGACCAGAAGCCTCAGTAGAAACTGGGGGCGTCATCCTGAGCGCAGCCGCTTTTCAGGCGGAGCGAAGAGCCTGCCCTGAGCGCAGTCGAAGGGATCCAGCAAAGGCCTTGGCGGCGCCCCGATTGATAGCCCCTGCGAAGTCTGCCACCACTCTTCGAACGGCTTGCTCTTCGGATTTCGCTTGAGCATTTAGGAAGGTTGTAAACGCAAGCAGAGCGGCAAAAGCCCGGATTAGTGGAACGGATTTCATCGACTCTATTCCTTTCTGGAAATTTCAGTCGAGATGTTTGTAGAGTGCATGGTCGGCGCCGTCGCGCTGCTAACTCAGTTCGCCGCTTTCTGCGTCATGGCACCCTCATCGGCTCGAAATACTGTGGAGTAATGACTCTGGTTTTGGGCGATGCGGCAGTCACCTCATCGGCAAATTCGTGCGCTACCGCCAGCGACTGATCCCGCAATGACGGGTATCCATATCCATCCCAGTGCGTAGGCATGACCACTAGCGGATTTCCCAAAGCGCGCATCAGCCGGCGTGTGTAGCGGTGAAACTTTCAGCCCCGGTCCTGACGTGTACTCTTGACGAGCTCCGGTCGCGACATCGATCGTGACGATCTGCGAATCTACGAGCTTTCCCGAAGACGCTATCCGGGCGAGATGCGTGTCTTGAATCTCCATCTCATAAAAGACGATTCTCTTACATCAGGAGACCACTTCGGCGAGCCTGCAAATTTGTACGCGGAAGTTATCCTCCGCACGTCCGTTCGGTCAGATCGCATTAGATAAATGCTGACAGCATGCGATTGTGCAAATTGTCCGCGGTCCCGCCTCACCGCCGTGTTGCGATCCAACGAAAACGCAATCCACTTCCCGTCTGGCGACCAGGACGGCCGGAAATTGGCTGGGGCGTGGGTAAGGTTACGCACCTTCTTCGTCTGCAAGTCGAGCACCCAAATGTCTGCGGAGCCAGTACCACGTGAGGAAACCAAGGCAAGCTGTTTTCCATCCGGTGAGAGCGCTCCCTGATCGTCATACACCGGATCATCGGTTAATCGTTTAAGGCCGGACCCATCCGGATGCACCCGGTAGATGTCGGCCGAGCCGCCGCGCTCAGAGGTAAAGATGATCCACTTCCCGTCAGGGGAGAACGAGGCGTTGTAATCAAAGCCGGAATTGGGCAGCAGCGGACGCTCAAGGGAGCCATCCGCATGGGCGACGAATAGCGTCGACTGAGACGGGCCGATACGGTGAAGAAGAATCCGTTCTTTCGCGAACAGAACCGGGGTGGACACCAGCAACGTCCAGCAAAGCTCTTCTCAACATAATTAGCTCCCGCTGAAAACTCGAACTGCAGAAAGCGGTACCCCTCGATTTCTACCTAAGATCTGTTACTCGACATGCGCATCGAAAACTCCTGTCTGAACCTGACCAGAGCGCTTGATCTGCACAAAGATCCGGTACAACCCAGCTTTGGGGAATCCGTAGGGAAATGAGACCTCCGGAGACGATACATTCATAGTCATCTCCATCGCAAGATGGGAGTCACCTTGATTCGCCAATTGCGGTTCGTTAGCTCGCAGGGGGACAGGCGGCAGACTCGCCTGAGCCAGTTGTAGTGCGGCCATTGAGACCGAACCCTCGGGATGAACATGCGCGAACACCGAACAATCCGAACGCACAAAAGCTGCGTGTCCTGCCATTCCCATGTATGGTTCAAGATCTTCGGCAGCCCTGCCGTTTCGACCTTCGATCCGGAAACGAAAAGACATCGAAACATTGGCTCTCAATGGCGAGGAGTCGAGTTCTCAGATCATGCGCCCTCCGTCGGGCAACTGAGCCAATGTGGCATCGTCTTTGGTTGGTGTAAGAGGCCCTTCGGATGCTTGAGAATCGTCTCCTGAAAGCGGCATGCCCGCGACGTTGGGCAATTCGATTTGCCCAACCGCAGTCCATGGCACGCCGTTGTCATCAACGATATCCGCGAATATCTGGTACTTGCCAGCGAAAACTGTGGGCAAGTTTTCCAGAAACGATCCGCCTTCGATACGCTCGGGATGAAGATGGTACATGCGATCCATATAGGGCAGGCGGATCAGGAACAGATGCATCAAGTGTCCGTGGTCAGGAATGAACTTCTCCGGCTTGATGTATGTCGTCCAGAGGTCACCCTGACCTTGGACGCGGAGAAGAAGGCGTCCCTCCGGCTGCAATGTCGCCAACGCGTTGGGAGAATTCGACGACCAGGTCTGGGTTTGACTGTTGCGAGCGTCTACTTTCCACCACGCATTACCGAGACAGACGACGATCAGAAGAAGGGCCGAAGCCCCAAACATGGCCGTCCGAGCTTTGCGTACACCCTTCACTGTGGGGACCTCCCCAGGCTGTAGTTGAGCCTCTCGTACCGAGGCACCGACAACGGAAACGATACCTATGACGAGGAAGATCATGCAGCCAAACAGGATGGTGCCGAGGGATTTCTGCATGCGCAGCGTGTTCTGAGCGAATGCGGGTATAGGTACGCCGAGGTCCGCCTTACCCCGTGCACCATCGATCTGAATTCGCACCTGCAAGTCATAAGTCTCCATGACCCAAACGCTCCCGACAAAGAATCTCGGGTCCTGCGGTGATCGTTGGGCCAAGTCCGGGACCGCTTGCAGTTTGTAACCGAATCCGGAAAGGCGCAGGACATTCAGTCGAACCTCGCGAACGTCGTTGGACTCGCTACGAATCTCGACTTGG
>Ga0307474_10000042_pt1 | contig 96552 bp, 80 predicted proteins | sample atmos_gasesECM1C_2_FD_203312 | JGI IMG/M metagenome (GOLD analysis project Ga0307474, IMG submission 203312) | Hardwood forest soil microbial communities from Morgan-Monroe State Forest, Indiana, United States - atmos_gasesECM1C_05 | ecosystem: Environmental > Terrestrial > Soil > Temperate...
GGAACACGAACTTCAACGGATTAACCAAGAATGACGGCAGCTGTACCTGGTTCAACCAGGGTGCTTACACACGCAAGGCCGAGAACACGAATTGGGGCAACACGCTGCTGCCGATGGCAAACTTCTTTACCGCGGGCATCTGTGATCCGTAGGGCGCAGCTGAAAAGCACTATGATCGACGACTATTAAAGGTTAGCAACTCGACTCGGTCATCGGTAAGTGCAAGCTGCACACTGCCGAGGTTCGACCACAATCCCAGCCATTCCATGGGAGGCATTGAACGCTCGCGGGTTTTGGTTGCATGTCGCTCGGCCCGCGGAACGCCTCATAGAACACTGGCTCCGGATTGCGAGACGTTCTTAGAGGTGAGGCGCAGTTTGTGGCAAGCTAACCACAGGCGTATTCTTCGGTCGTGGTTTCCCGCCTAATTGCAGTGGTCGTCTTGCTAGCGCTGATAGGACTGCTTTGCTATTTCATGATTTATCGCAACTTGAAACGAGACAACAAATGAGCTTCTTGTGCGACCGACGCAAACGTCAGCGCTCCATCTGAACGTTCTTCCTTGCTGCGAGCTCTATGCTTACCTCGTGATCGGCAACGGGACGGACTTCGATGTATTTGCTAAGCGGGAATCAAGAGCTTCTTTTTGGCAGAGGTAGGCCTTGCCCCACTCGTTCGGTCGCTCCTGTTTGCACCTTGGCTCGAAGGGGGTGAACTAGGCGGCGTGGACTTTGGTACCGTAGGCAAGGCTGGCGTACCAACTGCCCCGCCCTTGCGGGGTGAGGTCCATGAAGTGCCAGATAGGAGTGAGCAGATCGATGCCACGCTCCTGAATGTCGGGTGCCAGCCTGGGATGCGCTGTGTAAGAGTGACGCAGGGTGCCCTTGGCGTCGCGCGTGAAAACGGAAACGGTTGAGTCCTGACGGCCTTCGCGGTCTTCGCTCCCTAAGTCGTATTTGAAGGTATTGTTGCCGGCGCTAAGAAGGCGCAGCTTGTCCCAGCCCCGCTCACGGGCGTGGGCGCGCAGCGTCGGGAGATCGGCGGCAGCGACAACGGCGAAGTCGAGATTCTGAGCGAGATGATGGGCGACCCCGTTAGCACCGTCGAGCCAGGCGGTGCACATCGGGCAAGCCTTAGTCTGCCTTTTTCCAAACATGAAGTGATAGATGACGAGCGGGCGATTGGGCTTGGTGAACAGATCGCTGAGGCGGACGGTGCGTACGGGCGCATCACCAGCGTTGAGTTCACGTGGCCCCTCTTCAAATTGATAGTCCTGAATAAGAGCACCTTGCGGAAGATTGCGCCGTAGCTCAGCGACGCGTTCGCGCTGGCGCATGAGCTCGACTTCGGCAAGGCGAAGCTCCTCGCGCTTGGCCAGATATTCGGGAGATTCGTCGGTCAAATTGGTTTGCCGAAACGTTCCATCAACTACGGTGTGAACCATGATGGTGCCTCCGAGTGTGATTCTCTCTCAAGTAGTGATGAGGTGCAATCGGTGATTACCCGGATTCCCTCGCATCTTTTTTCCCTGCTGCTGTTTCGATCACCCACGTTCCCTTTTCCCGGTCGCCGCACGGAGGAATATGGGCTGTCCGACCACCAATCGACCGATGCGAGTGACCGCGCCGTAGATTCCCGCGGAGTTCTGGTGCACCCGAACGACCGCCTTCATCACTTCTGGCGCTGGACGTGCTGATTCGGGATCAAGGTTCACCATCGAGCAGCGTTCGTCGCGCATCGTGACAGCGATCGCGGGGGCGTTGTCCCCCTCGCCAAACGACAGCACACCGCCCAACCACTCGTCCTCCTGGAAGGGAGTCGGTCGCAGCAAACGAACCAGAACATTGGGGCGAAATCGTCGCACGTCCAGGCTCCGCCCCGCGAGTCGTCCGATCTCGCGCACTGTATCGGTCGCGATCACGGAGATGGTCGCTTCATCGAAGATGCCATGTCTCAACTGCATCATTTGCACGGGAGTGCCGTACCGACGTCCGACTTCTGTGGCCAAGTCGTCCCCGAAGACGGGCATCTGTTGGCCATCCGGCGTGCGAACATGGGTCGGAAGTTCGTCTGGCTGAGCAGCGTTGTCGCGGTGCTGCGGAGAAAACAGGAGCAGATCGGGAAGCTTACTTGCGGTCAGCCACGGCATCCCGCTGCGGTCATCCATCCGACGGAATGCCAGGCGTCGGTCACCCTCGAAGCCGTACCAGCCCAATTCGGCGACCTCGAATCGTTCGCCGCCCATGGACTTCACGGGATACCGGAAGAGCGCCTCCACATGTCCGATTTCTATGAGCATGTTCGATCCGAGTCCGCCCAATAGGGTCGCGCAACGAGATTCTACGCTTGGGGCCCGAGGGAAGGAGGGCCCTGGCTTCTCTCCCATCCATTTCTCGATTTTGGCCCGGCTATCATGTGGGATGATGTTGTTTATGCGGAGGGCGATTCCCAACAGATCGTCGGCAAATCTCTCGGAGAGATTGTGGGCACACCATCGCCATATCGCCCCCACCCGGTATTAACTCATCACTGGGCGTGTGGTCGGCAAACCTTACCTAATCGATAAGGTAAGGCTTGCCCGTCCCCGCTGCCAATTGAAGCCGATGCAGTGACCAGCTTAGAGAGTTTCGAAGTCGGTGTTGCAAAGCTGTCCCCTGATGACTTGCCGCACTTCTCACTGCTCGGCGGCGTCCAGGTTCGCGGGAATCGACTTAAGGTACTGCACCAAGTCTGCCTTTTCATTATCGGCCAAGGCTGAAACAAGCGTCGTAATGATTCACCACGTCGCGAATCGTCGCGAAGAGGCCGCGGTTGCTTTCATTTATTCGTAAGTACATTGAAATGCCGGATGCGTTTGGTGAAATAGGCCCCTTCCTAATCCGCCACGGGGAAAGCGCCACAACGGACTCAGCTCCTGTGAAGCGCAGCATGTCCGCTGCAGTTCGAAGGAGATCGCGGTTGCTCAGCGCGCGAGGCGGGCGAAGGTTAGGCAGCAAGGCTGCTTAGCGCTGAAGGCTGCAAGTCTCATCCGTAACCAGCATGTTGTTCCTAACGTGACCTTCCCCAGTTAGGTCGACTCACGGTAGATTGTGATTGAGCAGACTTCGGGGGAGGGCTGTTCAACTTAACGCCCCAGGACTCGAAATGAGTTGGGGCGTTTTGCTTTGGGTTAAGTTCTTGCTCACGCCATTGGATTCTCCTTCTCACAACACATGCGGAATGGGAAGTGACGTGGTCCGGTCTGAAATCTCTGCGTGCTTCGCGTGTGCGTGAAATAGCGACTTGCAGCTATCAAGACTCTTCAAGCAATCCCCGTAGAATTCTAATTCGCGCCAAAGTAAACGCACCCATTCAAGACGACCGGTATTAAAACGCGGCGACATCGCGACTCCGAACACGGTACCGTTTTGTTCCGAGCTCCAGATCAGTTAATTTTGAGGGTGTCGAAGGCATCGGAAGAAGATTCAAGGGTGGCCGGGGTAAACTCGTGGCGTATGGAAACAATTGAAAAGATTTCCGCGGTTACTCTGCGTGTTGCGAGCATGATGGAGTCAGTGCGATTTTACAGAGATGTTCTGGGTATGGAGCTTCTCTATGGTGGAGAGGACGCCGGTTTCTCTTCACTGCGCGCAAGAGATTCGCAAGCTCCGATCCTCAATCTTGAGGAGGGCGAGACGATGACTCGCTGGGGACGGCTTGTCTTCCACGTTACGAATGTGGATGCGTTATGGACTCATCTGAACGGGAGGGGTTTTGATCCGGAGATTCCACAAGACGCTTCCTGGGGAGAACGCTATTTCCACATGCTCGATCCAGACGGCCACCAGCTGTCCTTTGCTCGTCCACTACAATGACTTGAGACAAGCGTTGGCGGATGAGGGGTATGGCAGTTTCAGTCGACATGCAACACATTGGAGACCCGAATACACAGGCAGAGGTTCGAGTGGTCGTCGAACATGTGCTGGCCGATAGGTCCGGGGACTGGCGAGTTTCGATCATGGGGTCTCGAGCGAATGACCGGTGGGAATTGAAGATAACGGGGCCGAATGCATTCGAGCGGTCGTATACGCTTGAGGGTTCTGCCGGGGAGCACCGACCGGAGGCGATCCGGCTTATTTTGGCTAAGATGGTCCCAAGATAGACCGCAACGGGGTTCGTGATCACGAAAAAGAAAACATTAATTGTTCTCGTGCTGTAGAAGTTACTCGCTCAATCCGTCGCATAAGCTCGGGGCTTGTTTGCGTTTGCTCGCCGCCATTGGAAGCGGCCTCCAGAGCCGCCGCGAAAAGCATGATCCTGTTCCCAATCTTCGGACCAGCATCGCGTTTACAACGATCCATCTGTTTTCGAGGGATTTCATAGTACCCTCTGAGCCATGCGCATCCTTGCTACCCTCTGCCTTTCAGTCGTGATTGCATTCTGTCTGTTATCAAAGCCAGTCAGCATCGCACAATCCAATCCTGCGCCGGCCCCGACTGTGATCACGCACGTGACTGTCGTAAATCCGGGCACGTCATCGGTTCAGAGAAACCAGACGGTTGTGATCACCGGCGATCACGTCACCTCCGTTTCTGATACCGAAAAATTCCAGTTACCGAAGAATGCGCGGGTTATCGATGCCACTGGTCAATATCTTATCCCCGGCCTTTGGGACATGCACGTGCACTCCGCTTTCGGCGATTGGTTTCCCGGCGGACGCGACATTATCCTGCCGCTTTTCATCGCCAACGGTGTCACCGGCGTGCGCGATATGGGAGGAGACGTTCCGGTTCTTTTGGAATGGCGCCAAGAGATCGCTTCCGGCCGAATCGTCGGGCCGCGCATGGTCATCTCCGGCCCCATGCTGGATGGGCTTCTGCCGAGCGGTAAACTGCGCTTCCCCAGTTCTATCGCTATCAGCACTCCGGCCAGTGCGATTGCTGCCGTCGACTCGCTCAAAGCGCAAGGCGTGGACTTCATCAAAGTCCAGTCCGTCATTTCGCGCGATGCCTATCTTGCCGCTGCCGCGGAAGCCCACAAGCAGGGCTTGCCCATCGTCGGCCATGTTCCTGATAAGGTTCGTATTCGGGAGGTTGTCGAAGCGGGGCAGAAGAGTATCGAGCATCTGATGGGCATCTTCGAAGGCTGTTCCACCGAAGAGGACAGATTCATCAAGGGCGAAGGCAGCCTGAAACTGCTGCTCACCACGCAGGACCAGCAAAGATGCGACTCGCTTATCAAACTGCTCGCGCAGAACCAGACCTGGCAGGTACCTACGCTGGCCTGGCAACGTGGTGGAACATTTCTCGACCAACGCGACCTGAAGCACGACCCACTCGACAAGTACGTTCCTGTCTATTGGCGCGATGTAACCTGGCGCCGCTTCACCGATGAAATGATGCCCGACCTTCGACGCGACCCGCTGGCGCTGCGCCAGGACTACTTCGCGCACAATCTGCAAATAGTCGGCGCGATGCACAGTGCCAGAGTCCCTTTCATGGCCGGAACGGACACTGCTCCGGGAGTTTATATTATGCCGGGCTTCAGCTTACACGACGAACTCGCCAATTTTGTTGAGGCTGGTTTCACACCCATGGAATCGCTCCAGACGGCGACCAGCAACCCGGCGAGATTTCTTGGGATGGAAGCCAGCTTTGGTTCAGTCGAACCCGGCAAGGTTGCCGATTTGGTGTTGCTGAGCGCAAACCCGCTCGAAGACATCCGAAACACTCGGAAAATCAGCATGGTTGTCGCGAACGGGCAGTTTTTTGATCGTGCGGCACTCGATCAGATCCTGATGCACGTCGAGGCCGCCGCCAGGCGCCAGTAGCGCAATCAGTTTCCGAATGACGGCAAACCTGAAGTAATCCTAAGGTAAGGGTTGCTGAATAATCCGGGGTTAATCGCATTGTGGTACCAATCGAAAGTCTAGCAGTTACAGATGGCTGATCCCGAAGTGCTCATTCCGAACAAAAGCAAACACAGTTCCCATAGTCGAAACAAATTCTCTCGCTGACTGCGGCCGTAGAGCGGTCTTGGGACTGAGAGCCCGCTCGAAAAACTGCTGCCATTCCGTAGGTGCATCGGGTAAATGAGTGGAGAGCGGGGTGAATCGGCCATTGAGTATGGAATGGTGCATCTGGCCCACAGAGGTTGCAGGAAAAGGATGCATCCCGGTTAGCATCTCGTAAGTAATGACTGTCAGAGCCCAGATATCCCATGCGGCAGATGCGACTTCACCGCTGAGCTGATCCGGAGACATATACTGAGGCGTGCCCATCAGAACACCTGGAAGGGTGTCAACTGTAGCAACGGCCGAGTTGGTCGGCGAAACCAGAAACTTCGCGAGCCCGAAGTCCAGAATCTTGGACACTTCATCTTCGCCACTTTGGGTCAGGAAAATGTTCTCCGGTTTCAGATCGCGATGGATTAAGCCTTGTTCGTGTGCAGCTTGAAGACCAGCGCATACGCCTCCAAGAATCTGCAAGATTTGTTGGGTTGCAAATTTCTTCTGTTGCTCGAATCGTTGCCGCAGGGTGAAGCCCTCCAGCAACTCCATCACCAGAAACACGCGTGTGTCCGAATCCACACCAAAGTCATGCACGGTAACCAGGTTGGGATGTGCGAACGCCGCCGCCGCCTTGGCTTCACGCCGAAAGCGGTCAACCGCGTCGCTACTGGTGACGAGGTCGTCACGAATCAGCTTGACCGCAACCGCCCGTTCCAACGATGTGTCCGTGGCCTTGTAAACCGTGCCCATACCACCCCGGCCCAGCCTTCGCTCCAGTCGGTAGCGCGAGGACAAAAACCGTTTAAAACCCATTCGTGTGAGTTGCGCGCTTTCATTGGCACAGCGGCCCATGCCGCTCTCATAGCACAAACCGCAACGCGGGCACTCTTCAAATCCGCCAAGCGCACTGGTGACCGGACGCTCCAGGAGCAACGCCAACGCGCTGCCAATCCCAGAGAGTAATTCCTGGTCCTCGCTGCCATAAGGCTCCTCTGATTTCTTCAGGCCCAAAACCATAAGCGCCTCGCGACCGTGGGGTGCAATCGTGATGGGTACCATCAACTCCACCCGCGCATCCCGCAGGAAGTTCGTATCTTCTGAGGGAAGCTGCTGTTTGAGCCAACCGCTTTCGGCCAGCGATATTTGCAAGGGCTTGGCAAAAAGGCGAAAAGCCGACATGAGCTTGCTCTCGGCGCTCAGTCCCCGGGGATAGGTTTCAGGCGGCGCCGAAGCGATGCAACGATACAGTGGTTCGGTAGCTTCGCGCATCAGAATTGCGACAAACTCTGGATGCAGCGCCTGCTCTACGCGTGCAACCGCTTTGGGCGCAACGTCTGCGAGGTTGGAGGACGCGCGAATCTCATCCACCGTCTGGCGTAGCAGATGCTGCGCGTTGTAGTGCTCGCGATAAAAGTGGCGGTCCAACAGCTCCATCCATTGCGACTTCTTCTTGTGGGCAACGATTCCGACCACTCCCATGAGCGCATACGCCCAGCCGTGCGCGGACAGCAGGGCTCCGAATGGCTGGTCTTTGTGCACAACCAAATCGAAGATGAGGATTCCTGCAAGGATCGGGATGGGAATGAGCAAAGCGCCGCGTGCCACGGCGTATTGCACGCTCTGGCGGACGATGAAACTTACCTGAAACAGCCGCTGCTTAAGAACCGCGTACGCCACACAAATGGTGAAGGGAACCTGTGCAAGCCCAAACACCAGCGGCGAGGTAGTGATTGTAGAAAGCCAGAATGTCTTTGGAGATAAGGAGAATAGAATAGTTGCAAGCAAATCCCCCAAGAACAGCAGCAAGCCAAAGACCACCAGCCGTATTCGGCGTCGTTCATTCACCTCCCGAACCCTGAAGTAATTCACCGCCAGGATCACCATGGGAGCCAGAAAAGCAACCAGCGCATCAATCCCCATGATTACCCCCAGCCAGTCTGGGAGGGTACGGGCGGAATGCTGCGGGGCGAACAGCACGATGTAATCGAAAGTGGTCGCCATGCCCAATATGGGGGCTGCGAACACCGCCAGCATGATCCATGCCCATCGGCGATGCAGCAGCGGTTTGGGGAATGAAAGCGAAAACAACAGCATGGGCGCGACAGGCAAGCCGTTGATACCGAGTATCAGCGCAGGGAAGATGAGCCACTGGAGAACCAGTGGCAGGCTTCTCCATATCACTCCGGCATGCGGCGACACAAAGTAAAAAGTGCCTGTACCCAGGCTGCAGAGGAATATACCGGCAGCGACGGCGGTGAGATCGCGCGGCCTCTTAAAGAGAACCAGCAGTCCTACCAGCAGCTGAATCAGGGTGACGGCGACTTCCACCAACCATCCCAGGGATTCTTTCGCGGACCGAGCTTGCCCCAGAGTCTGATTGAGAATCAACTGCACGTGAACTTCCTGGCTCCTGCGCAGTACAACAATGGAAACCGGATGATCGAACGTCGCATTGCTTAACGCGCTTATCACCTCAACGGGACTCTGTACAACTCGCCCATCAACATTGATGATTCTGTCACCCTGCTTCAGACCGGCGGCGTCGGCGGGGGTGCCCGGGGTCACATTCCGCACGCGGTTGTCACCAAAGTTGGGATCGATTCCTGTTGCCTCAGGAAGTTTGAGAGGTAAGTAGACAAAGCCCACCAGGAAGCAGGCGATGAAAGACGCTGCAACCAACCAAATCCACCACGGGATGCGGGAAGAGGGCATGTGTCTTGCGCTGCTCGCGAGAAGCCCAATTATAGCCACAACGTCCTCAGAATCGGCAAAAACGACTCAGTTCAGAGGCTCAGATAGGATATCCGATGCACTGCGTACGCTTTGGCGGCTTCCACCAAGGTCGTCTTCAGATACTCATTACCCTCGGGGATGCAGCTGCTCGTACGCTTACCAGCGGATTGGTCGTTACCGGGACAAACTTCAGCCCAAGAAGCCACATGCGCGAGTAGCGCACAAGGCTCTTACGACGTCTCATCAAGCGTATGTTTCGCACATATGCCAATAGTTTGACATGTGTCCTAAACTTCACCACTTGCCCGGAGAAAGTGGGTTACCTCCCGATCATTCCAAAGCGCCGAGCTTTCGGGAAGGCGTCGTCCGCCGCATGCCGTGTGTTTCTCCGACGGTCGCCTGTCGAACACGGAGCTGGGTGTAATGTGCCGCCCAGTCAATAGTTTACAAATCAGCGTCGGCTCCCGCTCTTCAGGTTACGGGCAAGCAGCGATGCCTGATGACTTTGGTGCCTTTCTCCTTGTATCTGCGATGGCGAGTGATTGCCCTCGCGTCTAGGATGGCGATTGAGCTGCTAATTTGTCTTTGCCGCTACCGCACGCGGGCAGTGATATCGCGGTTACTCATCCGGCTAGGGAAGGGAGCACCCCAAGGTTCTCATGAAACTTAAGCTTTTCCTGTCAGCATTAGCAATTTCTGTTCTAAGTCTCGCAGCGTCGAATACGTTCGCGACATTGGGAGTAGAGAAGCCGTTCCCGGCCCGCATCGGTGCACGCGAGATTCGCGACGAAGTTGATCCCACCGACCAGAGCGCATGCTACTCGATGGGACAGATCAGCCTGACTTACGAGAGCGGAGAGGTTGGGCCGCCGAACGTGGGATTGCGGATCACCGATCCCCACGGTCGGAAAGTCGGATATGACCTGCGGGCTGACAAAGGATGGCAGGAGTTACCATTCGCCCAAGGGTTTTTCGATTGCGATGAGAATCAAGACACGGCCGAACTCAGGCATTGTACGGGGCACATCCAGATCTGCGGGCCAATCAGCGGCACGTATAAGCTGGAGGTGCTGCCCGCGAAGAATGGAAAATATTCAATCCGCGTATCGAGCACGAGCCAGGAGACACCGAGCCAGTTCGGTTTTCATTCGACCGATTCGCGGGCCGAGCTGAAGAGCAAGATACAAAATCTCGCACCCGAAGTACTGGTGCTCGAGTACTCACGGGAAGTGGGGGTGCGGATTAAGTTAAGCCGGAGCGATCAGCGCGTGACGCCGGAGAGACGGGTTAGCGTGAAGAGTGTTCGTGTCAGAGACGTAGTTACGACTGAAAATGCAGGCCGCAGTTCACAGTAGCTGTGCGCGAGGCTTTTCGTGCACGTGTGGAATTGGCCAGCGCCGGCCCCCGTATCAAAACTAATTGCAATAAAAAAGGAAGCACGAAACTTATATCGGCACTGGCGTGCTTTCAACGATCTCCTGAATGACCTGCTCTGCTTGTTCGGACTTCTTCAGAGTCGATGAATAAAGGCCGTTCACCACTACGCGATGGGCAAAGACGGGGACGACCAGCGGCTTGATATCCTCCGGCGTGCAGAAGCTGCGGCCGTCCAGAAATGCCATGGCCTGGGCGGCGCGATAGAGCATCTGCGACCCCCGGGGCGAGACTCCTAGCGAAAACCGTTCCGACTCTCGTGTTTTAGCGACGATGCTGAGGGCATAGCTAACCAGCGATTCGTCCACTCGGACTTGCGCAGCCGCATGCTGCATTTCCAGTACATCGGCGCCGCTGAGCACAGGTTGCATGGTTTCCAACTTCGTAGTGCCTGCTTCCGAGCGCAGAATCTCTCGCTCCGCGTCGCTGTCAGGGTAGCCCATCCGCACCCGCATCAGAAAGCGATCGAGTTGCGATTCCGGCAGCGGATAGGTTCCATGGTGTTCGACCGGATTCTGCGTGGCAATGACCAGAAACGGCTGCGGCAGGGGGTAAGAGTGCGCATCCACGGTGACCTGGCTTTCATTCATGGCCTCGAGCAGCGCGGACTGGGTCTTGGGTGTGGTGCGATTGATTTCATCGGCCAGCAAAATGTTGGTGAAGACGGGGCCGCGTTTGAATTCGAATTGCTGCTCGACGGCGGAGTAAATCGAAATCCCGATTACGTCCGACGGAAGCATGTCACTGGTGAACTGTACACGTTGAAAGGTGCAATCCAGAGCCCGCGCAAGCGCTTGCCCGAGAGTTGTCTTGCCCACACCAGGGACGCCTTCGATCAGGAGGTGCCCGCGAGCAATCAGGGAAACTATCGCCAGACGGAGGATGTCGTCCTTACCACGGATGACCTTGCGCAAGGCGGTTTCCAGTTGCGTCGCGCGATGGGAAACAGCACTGGCGGTTTCAGGGGACATTACTGGAATTCTACTATGCGACAGGTGGGCTCGATGGTTACGGAGGTTACAGCGAAAGCTGTCAGCTCCCAGCTGGAGACCTTCGATCCCTTGGTGGTTTTCGGTTTTGGCTGAGAGGCTTTACTGCACAAACTCTGCGGGCCGCCCGGTCAGCCGCTCGATTCGCTTTGCAATCGGGGGATGAGTTGAGAACAGGCTGCCGAAGTTCATTCCGAGGAATGGCTGAATAATAAATAGGTGTGCGGTTGAAGGTGTGGCCTGCAAAGGCAGGCGACGCGAGTAGGCATCAAGTTTCGTTAAGGCGCTGGCCAGGGCATAGGGATTCCCCGTAAAGTGCGCACCCGTGGCATCGGCCTGGTATTCGCGTGAGCGCGAGACGGCAAGCTGGATAAGCGAAGCCGCGACGGGCGCGAGAATCAGCATAAGAAGGGCGCCGAATCCACCGCCTCGATTCTCGTCACGATTGCCCATGCCGCCGAAAAACATGGCCCAGCGCCCCATGCTGGCCAGCATGGTAATGGCTCCGGCAACGGTCGCGACGACGGAGCTGATGAGGATGTCGCGATTATTCACGTGTCCCAATTCATGCGCCAGGACGCCTTCCAGTTCCTCGTCGTTGAGCAGGTTGAGAATGCCTTGCGTCACAGCTACGGATGCATGTTGCGGGTTGCGTCCGGTAGCGAAGGCATTGGGAGACTCGCTGGGAATCACGTAGATCTTTGGCATGGGGATGCCGATTTTCTGCGTTAGCCGTTCGACCGCCGCATAGGCACGCGGGAGTTCCTCACGCGTGACTGGCTGGGCTCGATACATGCGCAGGGCAATCTTGTCAGAGTAAAAATAGGAAACGAAGTTCATCACCGCCGCGAACGCCAGTGCCAGCAGCATTCCATTCTGTCCGCCGAAGAAACGGCCGATGAACATCAGCAGCAAGGTCAGCAGGGTAAGGAAAAACGCGGTTTTGAATGTATTTCCCATATAACTCTTAGGTTATTAGATGGCGCGCCGCTCCGGGAGATTCACGCCGAGTTCGTCAGCCGCATTTGCCATCAGCGAATTTTTCCCCGATAAAACGTGAGCATCCTCCGAATCGTGTAGAGCGGTCGCCCCCGCCCGCTGCTCGTTGACGAAGACCGTACAGAGCGGGACATCCTGTGGGGCGGGCGAGTCGCCCGCCACCACACGACCACCACCACACGGTTCTAGGTCAGCGGCGGCCGGCGAAAACTCAAAGACACCTTGGTGTCCCAAGCTTTCCCACATTGGGCAGGAGATTTAGAGTTTAGTCTGGGTCCCCCCTCCCCTCCTTTGTCTGCAAAATCTAGAAAATAAGGGATCAATTCTGCGACTGGGTGCTAGATCTTTGAGTTAATAGGAGTTATACGCAAAATCTAGAGGACATGAGAGTTACGCGCGGGTCATCCCTGGGCGGAGTTCCGTTTTGGAACTTGTCGTTGCCCGAGTAGCCAGCGTCAAATTGTCAAAGAACCGCATTATCCAGTAGATAATGTCGTTAGATGTAGGTTATCCCATTGTGTAAATGCGGTCAATGACAATGTGCGGGTTTGATCCTGGGTCACGGACGCAGCGGGGGGAGACCGGGATACTGGGCTTGGAAACAGCGATCGTCACTATGCACTGTGGGAAGCTGGAATCGTCGAAATCGAATCCGCATGGACGGCGAGAAATCGGGAAGCGCAAACAAAAGGCGGGCCGGCACAAGTGTCCCTCAGCCCAGATTAGCGTACAAAGAACGAACACGAACCGTCACCGAGCCGGAAGTCGACTGGCTTCGAATGGGGGTTCCGATCTCCCGGAAGCCGACTTTCGGCACGGGATAACTGCCGGTTGGTCCGTGATTCGGGACATACGGCCGAGTCCCGGATTCTGGGTGCTGTCTTAAACGTTATTTAAGACATCACCGGATTCTGGGTAGTGTCTTAACACTGTGTTGAAATCAGCAACACGCCATTAAGACACTACCGGATTCTGAGTCTCAGACGATTTCCCTTTACCGTTGGACTATAATTCGAGCGACTTATGGCTCTCAGTGCAGGGATCAAGCTCGGTCCTTACGAAATACAGTCGCTCATCGGTTCGGGCGGCATGGGCGAAGTGTATCGCGCTCATGACGGTCGACTGGATCGCACAGTAGCAATCAAAGTTTTGCCGATTTCCTATTCGGCGGACCATGACCGGCTCCAACGCTTCGCGCAAGAAGCCCGCGCAGCCGCAGCGCTCAATCATCCCAACATCCTTTCGATTTTCGATATCGGCGATAACCACGGCGCACCCTATGTCGTTTCCGAATTGCTGGAGGGAGAGACTCTCCGAGGCTGCCTGAAGCGTGGCCCGCTATCGCTACGCAAAGCCACTGAATATGCATTGCAGGTCGCACGCGGATTGGCAGCCGCGCACGAAAAAGGCATCGTCCATCGCGACCTGAAACCTGAAAACCTGTTCATCACCGATGACGGCCGCGTAAAAATCCTGGATTTCGGTTTGGCAAAGCTGACGGGCCCCGAGTTAGCGCGCGAAAGTGGCGATGCTCCCACCATCCAGGTCGCCACCGAACCCGGGGTGGTCATGGGAACAGTCGGCTATATGTCTCCAGAGCAAGTCCGAGGGAAAGACGCAGATGCCCGCTCTGACATTTTTTCTTTCGGAGCCATTCTGTACGAGATGATCTCTGGGAAACGTGCATTTCATGGTGAAACCGCAGCTGACACTATGAGTGCGATCCTTAAGGAGGAGCCGCCAGAACTCGCCGATGCCCACCTCAATGTTCCGCCAGCACTGGAACGCATTATGCGTCACTGCCTGGAGAAGAATCCGGCGCAACGGTTCCATTCCATCAGCGATGTCGGCTTTGGTCTTGAAGTCCTCACCGGTATCTCGTCCACGACCACATCAGGCGCACAGCGACTAGCACCCGCACCTGTCCGACGAGGATGGCTGCTACCGGTAGGCGCTGCAATTGCGCTTTGCGTGGTATTGGCGGCCGTCTACCTTGCCGGTCGACATTCTGCTGCCGCGTCGATCCCCCACTTTCATCGTCTAACTTTCCGGCGTGGCACCATCCTCTCCGCCCGGTTTTCGCCAGATGGCCAGACCATCATCTATGGCGCAGCGCTTGAGGGCCGGCCGACGGAATTATTCACTACTCGCTTCGACAGCACCGACTCCCGTTCTCTCGGCTTAGAGAAAACACAACTGCTGAGCGTGTCATCCAATGGCGAACTCGCCGTGAGCATGGATCACCACCAAATATCACCATCACCATTTGCGGCTGCGGGGACCATGGGACGGGTGCCCCTCGCGGGCGGCGCGCCGCGCGAGGTTGCCGAGGACGTCAGTTGGGCAGATTGGACACCCGATGGTTCTGATGTCGCGGTGGCTAGAGCTACCGGCCGCAGGATCGACCTTGAGTTCCCCGTTGGAAAAGTTATTTACAAGCCTCGGGGCTGGGTAAGCCATGTGCGTTTCTCTCCGCGTGGCGACTCGATTGCCGTCGAAGACCATGTGCCAACTGGCGATGATGGTCGAGTCGTAATTCTCGACCGGAATGGCAACATCAAAGTCGCATCGAGCTTCTTTATCACCGTTCAAGGCTTGGCCTGGTCGCCGGACGAGAAGGAGGTGTGGTTCACCGCTTCAAAAGAAGGAAGCTCGCGAGCTCTCTACGCGATGAATCTCTCCGGAAAGGAACGCCTGGTGCTACGCGTTCCCGGGACTCTCACGTTGCAGGACCTTACACGCAGCGGTCGAGCTCTCTTAACTATCGAAAGCGATAATTTCGGAATTGTTGGCTTCCACGATGGCGATAAAAGTGAACGAGATCTCTCCTGGTTTGACTGGAGCTTGATCGGAGACGTCTCACCTAACGGTAAGAACCTCATCTTTTTCGAAAGTGGAGAAGGTGTAGGTAGCAATTATTCGGTGTTCATGCGCGGAATGGATGGAAGTCCGGCAGTGCGTTTGGGCAGCGGTGCGTTTCCCTCTCTTTCGCCGGACGGCAAGTGGGTGGCTGCCCTTAATCTTGCTTCTCCCGCGCAGATTGAGCTGCTGCCCACCGGTGCGGGACAGCCGCGGGTAGTCACGAACGATTCTCTGGAGCACACACGGGTGCGCTGGCTTCCATCCGGACAGGGTCTTCTGTTCAACGCTTACGAGGCCAATCATCCGCCCCGCGCATACTGGCTGGATTTGGAGAGCGGCAAAACGCGACCCGTAACCCCCGAAGGCACTGTCGGAGTCGCAGTATCACCCGACAGCAAATTCGTTCTGGCCAGAGACTCGGAGAGAAAGCGCTGGTTATACCCCCTCGAAGGCGGCGATCGCCAGCCCTTTACTGCCACGCTCGCTCCGGATGACAATGTCATCGAATGGGAGAAAGATAGCGATAGCCTTCTCGTGATGAGAGGGGGAGTTCCGGTGAAGGTTTTTCGCGTATATCTCGGATCCTCGAAAGTCGAGGACGTAAAGACTTTCTCCCCGACCGATCCAGCGGGCGTTGTTACCGTGGGAGGCGCTCGCTTCAGTTCCGATCGCAAATCCTACGCGTATGACTATTTTCGAATCCTTTCTGACTTGTATGTCGTGGATGGGCTGAAATAGAAAGAATATTACGCGCCTAATCCAACTGGCGCTCCCGGCCTATCGTCGCTTCTTTCGTCTGAGGCGGTTCTGCTGGAGAGACTTCACCAACGAGCAAACACGATCGTTGTTGACGGTTAGTCGGCTACTCGGAAGTTCGCCCGAAACGCTCTTCGGGGACGTTGGCTTCAGTCCTTGGGTTCTACCGGGAAAACCCAAAATGGGAACATCATCATTTTTTCTTCGCAATTCCCTTGACTTCACTTGAGCTATACCAGATAACCAATATATAGCCATTGCATCGCAATGCCCTCCCCCACCTATAACTCGTTTGGTTTCGGAGATTTTCCCGGTAACTTCTTTCCGCTCAAAGATCTCAACCGCAGTCCCCAGCTATCCCTATGATTCCAATAGATCACGGGGGAGGGGGATGGAGAAAAACTATGTTCACTTTGTATCCTCATAGCATTCCTCGTTGCCAGCACATCAAAGTCAACGGCACTCAGTGCGGATCGCCCGCCCTGCGCCGCAACCGTCTTTGCTACTTCCACAAAAGCTGGCAGAAAACCCGCATCGTCGTCGGGGCCAAACGCGCCCACGGCGCCAGCACCGTCTTCGATCTGCCGTTGCTCGAAGACGCCAACTCCATCCAGCTCGCGCTCATGCAGGTCATGCGCCTGATCCTAAGCGGACAACTCGATGCCAAAACCGCCGGACTCCTGCTCTACGCTCTGCAGACCGCGTCGTCGAACCTCGCCCGCATCAATTTCGAACCAACGATTAAAACCCGCGTAGTCATCGACCCGCGCACCGTTGATCAAACCCCGCTCGGCGAAGACCCGTGGAACCGCGACGATTATCGGGAGGAAGAAGACGAAGGAGATCAACAAGAGAATGCCGAAGTCGTAGCGGCGGCACCAGAGGCAGACAAGGAATCGACGGAAGAAGTCCCCCAGATCCAGGCTGTAGCCGAAGCCGCGAGAAGAAATGTGCGACCCATGGTCCGGTCCAAAAGACCGTGCGCGAAAACTCCGGCTTTGGGGTGGACCGTCGCTTCAGCACTCGCGAAGAAAGCGCATGCCCCATTTGATTTTGGGTGACGCGGCCATTTCAGAGCGGACGGGTGAGACGCCCGTCCTCCATTGGTGCTTAGCCGACTTTTACTGCGCCTCGCTTTACGGCGCGTTCCAGGGTCTGGTCGAGCGCGGCCTTGGCTTTTTCGTACTCCTGCTGCGAGATTCGGCCTTGCTTGTGTTCGACCTCAAGTTGGAAGATCTCTTCTTTCAGGGCTTCGAGCAGCAGAGCGGAGCGATCTGCGGGCTTAGGCTTGGAGGCGCGTGGAAGCTCAGCCAGTTCGGCGTCCGTCGGGCCGAAATCGGGGACGGCGGCGGCTTTCGAGCGAGTGGCGATGTAGATCGCGCCTGCGGCCAACACAATCCCAAAACCTCCGAGAATGTACCAGCGATATTTTTCGAGCGGATCGGGAGCATCGATCGGTGGACCCAGTCCGCCGCCGGGACGGGAGTCGCGCCCGGCCACGCCACCACTTGGAGGGCCATTGGTCTGAGCACCGCCGACCGGCGTACCGCCCCCTCCTTTGGTTTCTTCCGCCTCGTCAGACATGGTGCCGCTGCCCGAGATCTTGAAGGCAAGAGGTTGACCTGCCGTAGTGTTCGAAGCCACTTGTACCACGGCGTCCGACTGACGCGGATCCTGCATCGCCTTGAAGGTTGCGCCTGGTCCGGCGGAAAACTGCATGGTCTTCGGCAGCACGACTACGAAATGCTGAGCACCATACAGAGTTTTGGGATCAAAGCTGGCTTCGCCGCTATAGGGCATGTGATAGCTGACCTGGAATTGAGTCTCACCGGGACGCAGAGGAAAGAGGAAAGCATACCGGTTCTTTTGTTTCTGCGGCACCGGAGCCGAGTTAATCGGTTGTCCGCCGGCGGTCATTGCCATACTCTGGTCAACCTGGGCGCCGTCAGGAAGATAAAATTCGAAGCTCTGATCGCTCATCTGCGTGCGCGGCGGATCGGAAGCATTGTTCACGGCAAAAAGGCCGATACCCTGCAACTCGCTGCCTTGTGCCTGAAAACGCATCACGTCGGCGGTTACGCTGATGCCCTCGACCTTCCTGGAAACGTCGTAAACCTGCACCTCGACCGAAGTTGTTCCCGGAGGAGCCATGCGGTGATAAGTCACGCCCTGATGGATGATGCGGACCAAGTGAGGGCTGGTAGCATTGTCGAGCTTTACGCTGAAGTTGCCTTTGGCGTCGGTCTGGGTGCGGCCAGACTCTTCCATACCCTGGCCCAGGCTGAGGAGCACGACGTCGTCGCCGGCTGCAGGCTTGTTGGTGGTGCCGTTCTTGACCACGCCGGTAAGGGTCTGAGCTGACGCGGATACGACAAGGACGGCGAACAACAATACGAGGGGAAGTCCCCGCTTCTCGCAAAGTGCGCGAGAAATGGGGCACCCGGTTTCTTGCTCACGGGTGTTTCGACATGGGGTCGGGGGTGACAGTATCAAACTCTGGCTCCTCTTCGGCCCTGGAGTGACGACGTCGCCGCAGCTTCTTCCAGGCGCGCGATTTCAGCCAGCACAGCGGCTGCTTCCTCTTCCAGGGAAGTCTTCATGGTCTGATAGTCAGAATCGGGGAACTTGCCGGCTTTGAATTCGAAATTCAGGTCACGAAGGTTTTCGTAGATCGCTTCCTTGCGCTCCCGCAGGTAGATGACGCGGGTTTTTTCCGGTCCCAAATATAACTTCCCAGGCAGATAGAACACATAGACCAGCGCGCCAATCGTAATCAGGATGCAGGTGAGAAGCTCGATAGTCATATCTCGGTATCCTTCCGGGCCTGGTCGCGGAAATGCTCAAGCTCGGCTCCATGGACGGCAGCAACAGCTCCAACTGGCAGAACCAGCGGACGTGATCTCCATGCCCGCACAATCAGCGTGACCATCGCCAGTCCAAGCACGAGAACCAGATACGGCATGATCCAAGCTACACGGTTGAAGCCGGTCTTGGTCGGCGCAGCCATTACGGTTGTACCGTACTTCTGTACGAAGGATTGCAGAGTCAGATCGTCGTTGTCGCCGCGGTCGACGGCAGCGACCAGTTCGGCGCGCATGCGGTCGGAGTAGGAGCAACCAACGTGGTTGCATTCGAGCAGGATCTGGTTGCAGCCGCAGACACACATCATGCGGTGGCCGAGGTCATTGACACGCGCGGATTCGTCGCCTGCGCCAAGCAGAGTAAACACGGCGAGAGCGAGGACGATCAGTTGGGCGCCACGTTTCAAAAAGCAACCTCTGATTCCGAGGAGCGACGAGGAATCTGCAGCCTTCTTGGACGGCGGAGAACTGCAGATCCCTCGCTCCGTTCGGGATGACAACAACTGAGAATTTGTCGCCGACCATCGGGTTCGCATCAGTCTCCCGCTCCCACCGGTTCGGCTCGCATTCGGGCCGGGGCGGGGACACGTACCGGCGCTGCGTTGGGGACTAAGGCCACAACGGTGCCAGCGATAATGATCCAAACGCCAATCCAAATCCACATGACCAGAGGATTCAAATGGACCTTGATGATGGGGCGCCCCGTATCCAGATTCTGACCTTCGTAAACTACGTACAAATCTTCTTTCGGGGTTGAGCGGTTGGCGACCATGGTGGAAGTCTGCTGGCTCGCCTTGTAGAAACGCCGTTCCGGGTTGAGTGTGGCGATCTGCTTTCCACCTTTAAAGACATTCATCACCGCCCACTCGCTGCCATAGTTCGGATTGTCATCCTGGGTATAAGACTGGCAGACCAGCGTGTAGGCGCCGATGGTCATCTTGTCGCCGAAGCCCATTTCCTGCTCTTTGTCCTGATTAAACACGGAGCCAGCGAATCCGATCATGATCACGATCACACCGAAGTGAACGATGTATCCGCCATAGCGGCGGGTATTGCGATGCCCCAGTTGCACCATGGAGGCAAACAGATTCTGCCCGGTATGCCGGCCAATCACGCGGCCCCCGCGAACGAATTCGGAGATCACCGTTAAGGCCACCAGCGCGGACAACATGATGGTCATCAGCGAATAGAAGTAGGAAACGTCCTTCCACGGTCTCATGCCGAGAGCGACCAGGAGCAGGCCCGTAGCGATGGCGCCGATTGCCGGCCACAGGAAGTTTCGCTTCAAGCTGTCGACGGATGTCCGGCGCCACGCAAGCAGCGGGCCAACCGCGGTCAGCAGTAAAAGAAGCAACGCTACCGGCACGTTTACGCGATTGAAGAAAGGCGGTCCGACGGTCACCTTGGTTCCCTGTACCCATTCCGAGAGAACGGGGAAGAGCGTTCCCCAAAGAACGGTGAAGCAGGCGACCAGCAGCAACAGATTGTTGAACAGGAAACTGGATTCGCGCGAGATGAGCGATTCCAGTTTGTGCTCGGTGCGCAGGTGCGAACGGTTCTTCCCATAGAAGAAGAGACAAGTCGCGAATATGATCGCGAGAAACGCAACGAACCAATCCCCGATGGAAGATTGGGCGAAAGCATGCACCGAGCTAACCACGCCGCTGCGGGTCAGGAAGGTGCCGAAGATCGAAAGCATGAAGGTGGAAAAGATCAGCCACATGTTCCAGGTCTTCAGCATGCCACGTTTTTCCTGCATCATGACCGAGTGCAGGAATGCGGTGCCGGTTAGCCACGGCATGAGGGAGGCGTTCTCGACCGGATCCCATCCCCAGTAGCCGCCCCATCCCAGCACGGAGTACGCCCAATGCGCGCCGAGGAAGACGCCGCAGGTTAGAAAGCCCCAGGTCACCATGGTCCAGCGGCGGGTGATCTGAATCCATTTCTCACCGGGATAGCGCATGATCAGAGCGGCCAGCGCGAAGGCGAACGGGACGGTAAATCCTACGTAGCCCAAATACAGCATCGGAGGATGGATGACCATTTCGGGATACTGCAGCAGCGGGTTGAGTCCCGTGCCATCAGCGGGCAACGAGCCTTGCATCACGCCGAAAGGATTCGCGGCAAAATTCAACAGCAATAAAAAGAAGACCTGGACGGCCGCAATGATGACCGATGCGTGCGCGAACAGGCGAACGTCCGTTTTATATCGCAGCCTGAGGACCAGCCCATAGGCGGAAAGCAGCAGCGCCCAGAACAGCAGCGATCCTTCTTGTCCCGACCAAAGCGTGGCGAACTTATAAGGTGCGGGCAGATCGCGATTGCTGTGATGAAAAATGTAGGCGATGGAAAAATCATTCTGAAAGGCAGCTACCACTAACACCACGGCAGCGAGGAAAACTACGGCGAAGCTGGCAATTCCGGCACGCCGCGCGGTTTCTCCCAACCGTTCGGAGCCTGGTCCCTGGTTGACGAGTGCCAGAATACCGGCGAGGAAAGAGTAGGCGCACAGGGCCAAGGCGAGGAGAAGCGCAAAACTGCCGATTTGCGACATGGGGGAGTCCTACCCATATTTTTTCAGAAACACTTCCGCGAAGCAACCACGAAGTCTGGCAACCCCGGATTTCTAGAAATTGCTCAGTCTCGGAACCGGACATGCGCTGGAGCGAACTGGCCTGTGGGGTTTTGCTCCGCTGCCCAGACGAGGGCGTCCGGGTCTACGTGTGCATGGTCACAGGGCGGATTCTCCTATGCAGTCTGTTGATGGTTTTGGCGGGCGAGAACTTCGCGCTCAGCTCGGAGCCAATCCTCATTTTCGAAGCCTGGTGTGCTTCCCCGCTCCTGGTACAACTGGTAGGCGCGCTCGCGGATTTTTGCCTCGAGGTCAGAGGAAGAACCGTTGCCCGGCGAGGTCTTCCGAACCAGAGAAACTGAGCCGGCTTCGGGCATGGTAATGACTGAGTTATTGGTTGCCTTGGTGGTACGGGGAGTCTTTGCTTTGGCCATCATCGATACTCCTTGGGACTACTTAAGTCCATGAATTAGAATAGGTTATAATTGATCGCAATACACGGCGACCCTACCTGAATGGGCCCCACAAAATGCTGTAGTGAATATGTAATTAATGATATACCGAAAAGCTGTGGATTTGTGCGAAAGATGGAAAGAATTAATTTCTCTGAAACATTGATTTTGTGAATAACGGGTTAGTAGAAATCGTGTGAACTGGTTTCCGCACGGGTGATGGAAAGCGGCAATACCAGTTCGGCTTTCACAGAGATAACATTGTCCTGATTCTGCAGGATTCCCTCCACCATAAGGAACTGCGCGGAACTTAGCAGCAGCCGGTTTTTCTGAAAAAGATCCGGCGTAACAATCGCGTTGGCTACTCCAGTCTCGTCCTCGATACTAAGGAAAACGAAACCTTTGGCGGTGCCCGGGCGCTGGCGGCAAATGACGCATCCGCCAATACGCAAATGTTGTCCGTCGGGAATGCGGCTGAGTTCGCTGGCTTTGTGGATGCCCATCGTTTCCATTCGTGTGCGGTGATAGGCCATGGGGTGCGGTCCCACTGTCATTCCTGTGCCGCGAAAGTCGGCGACCAGGCGCTCTTCCTGGTTCATGGGACGCAGCGGGGAGTTAGCGTCGGGCTCACGCAATTCGTCAAGCAACGGGCCGGAATGGCGGACGGCGCGTTCAACTTGCCAGAGAGCGTCGCGGCGATGAAGTTTGGAATTTCCAATTTTCAATTTCCAATTGCCAATTTTCCGATCAGCGTTTTGCAGTTCAGGCTCAATTGGCAATTGGAAATCGGCAATTGGAGATTGCTGTCGTGCATCTCCCACTGAATTCAGCGCTCCAATTTCCGCCAAGGTGTTCAACTCATCTTTGCGCAGTTCGAGTACACGATGGACCAGATCGCGAATAGAAAGAAATGGAGCCAGGTAACGTTGACAGACTAACGCTTGGGCGGCTTCTTCGCGCAATCCGCGGGCGTAACGGAGACCTAGGCGTAGAGCCATATGTGTATGGGAGTTGCTCTGTCGCCCCGCTGGGGCTTGCTCATTCTGATCAGTTTTCGCACGGCTTGCGCCGTGGGCTGTATTCTTTTGTCGCTCCGCGGCTGGAATAGCGTCAGTGCTTGAACTGGCTGAGTGTTGAGTGCTGACTGCTAACCGCTCCAACGTGCATTGCCACTCTGATTTCATTACGTCGATCGGCAATACCTTCAGGCCGTGCCGCTGCGCATCTTTCACGAGCGTGGCCGGACGATAAAAACCCATGGGCTGGTTGTTGAGAATGGCGGCGGTAAAAGCGGCGAGGTAATGACATTTCAAATAGGCGCTGGCGTAGGCGATGAGCGCAAAGCTGGCGGCGTGAGATTCGGGGAATCCGTATAGAGCGAATGAAGTAATAGAAAGAATGATCTGCTCTTGCGCATCATGCGCGATGCCATTGCGTTCCATGCCGCTGCGGAGCTTGGCCTCGATATCCCGCATGCGGGCTTGCGAGCGTTTGAAGCCCATGGCGCGGCGCAGTTCTTCGGCTTCCCCTCCAGTGAAGTTGGCAGCCACCATGGCAATGCGTAGCAACTGCTCCTGAAACAGGGGTACGCCCAGAGTGCGCGCCAGCACAGGCTCGAGCGAAGGATGCAAATGCTTCACGGGCTCGCGTCCCATGCGGCGCTGCAAATAAGGATTGACCATCTGCCCCACGATCGGCCCCGGGCGAATGATGGCGACTTGCACCACAATGTCGTAAAAACATTTTGGCTGCAGGCGCGGCAGGCACGACATCTGCGCGCGGCTCTCGATCTGAAACATGCCAATGGTATCCGCCTTTTGCAGGACGGAATACACCGTGGGATCATCTGGCGGAAGGTGTGCAAGTTCTACTTCTTCGCCGTGATGGTTGTGAATAAGTTGCAGGGAATCTTCGAGCACGGCCATCATTCCCAAGCCGAGCAGGTCGACCTTGATGATGCCTAAGTCGGCGCAATCTTCCTTGTCCCACTGCACCACGACGCGGCCCGGCATCGATGCAGGTTCGAGCGGCACGACAGAATCGAGTTGTCCCTGGCAAATTACCATGCCGCCGGAATGCTGGCCGAGGTGACGCGGCAGATCCTGCACCGCGACGCACAGTTCGAAATATTTGCGCAGCCGGGGATGATTCAAATCCAATCCGGCATCGCGGAAGCGGTGATCGAATGTGTCGTTGTCGTCGCGATATTCCCAGGTGGAGACGGCGGCCGATACCTTGTCGAGGGTTTCGGGATCAAAACCCAGAGCCTTGCCCATTTCTCGCGAAGCCATGCGGCTGCGATAGGTAATGACGTTGGCAGTCATGGCTGCGCCACGCTCGCCATACCGTTTATACAGATACTGAATAACGCGTTCGCGCTGATCACCGCTGGGAAGATCGAGGTCGATGTCGGGCCACTCGCCGCGTTCGTCCGAAAGAAAACGTTCGAAGAGCAGCTCCATGCTGACGGGGTCGACCGCGGTGATCCCAAGCGAATAGCAGACCGCGCTGTTGGCAGCCGATCCGCGTCCTTGCACCAGGATTTTTTGTTCGCGGCAGAAGTGGACCAGATCCCACACAATAAGGAAGTAGCCAGCGAGATCGAGCCTTTCGATTAGTTTCAGTTCGCGTTCAATCTGGCAGTGCGCGCGGTTTTGCAATTCCGATGAAGACCGGCCATAACGCTGCTGAAATCCTTCCCGAGTTCGCTCTCGCATGAACGAAATCATGGTTTCGCCTTCGGGCACTGGATATTTAGGAAATTCATATCCCAGATCTTTAAAAGTGAACGCGAGCCGGGAAGATAATTCCACGGTGTTCGCAATCGCCTCGGGAAGATCGGCAAAGAGCGCCTGCATCTCTTGCGGTGATTTCAGATAGCGCTCGGAATTGCGCGCCAACAGCCGCCCCGCGGTAGCCAGCGTGCGATGGTGACGAATGGCGGTGAATACGTCGCAAAGTTCGCGCTCCTGAGCGGTGGCATAACCGACGCCATTGGTCGCCAGCAAAGGAAGCTGGAGCGAGCGAGCAATTTCGATGGCGGCGCGATTGCGGGCTTCCTGCTCCCGATGAAAATGGCGCTGCAGTTCCACGTAGACATTGTCCTGGCCAAAAATGTTGACCAACCTCTCGACGCAGCCGCGCGCTGCTTCCATGCCACCGTGAGCGAGAGCAAAAGCTAGCGGACCGTCGTCGCCGCCAGTAAGGCAGATGAGCCCTGCGGCATGTTCTTGCAGTTCTTCTTCCCGCACCGCGCCTTCGCTTTTCGCAGAGCGCAGCTTCATTTTCGTAATCAAGCGGCAGAGGTTCTGATATCCAAGGCGGGAAGAGACGAGAAGAGGAAGGCGGAAGGAATCGCCAATTGCCGATTGTCGATTGCCAATTTTATGTTTGGATTCCTGGGGGATTGATGCAATCGGCAATTGAAAATTAGAAATTGAAAATCTCTCGCATGTTACCTCTGCCCCGATGTGTGCCTTAATCCGTGCTTTCTTCGCCGCCATGTGAAAACGTGGAGAACCATAGACGCCGTCACGGTCAAGCAGTGCCATCGCCGGCATGTTCAGATTTGCGCAGGTCGCGACCAAGTTCTCGGGCAGAGAAGCGCCTTCAAGAAAACTGAAAGCGGAGCGGGAATGAAGCTCGATGTACATTCAAAGAACAATCAGCACTCAGCATTCAGCCAATACCGATATTTTTTCCTGGTGCTGAATGCTGAGGGCTGATTGCTAGTCATAACTCCCTTCCAAAAACCATTTCCAGCCGAGCCGATCATGGACTAGGCGATATAAAGCGATGCCAGTTTCTCCCTGCACCGCGATGTCCCACTCGTCGCGCGCCCAGCCTTCCTGCTCCCACCAGTCTCCGGAGGAGCGCCATGGTCCGGCGGCCCAGAGAATTTCTCCCTGCATTTCTTTGTTTTTGGAGCAGGTGATTTGCGCAGGCCTGCCGTCCTGCATGCTCACCGCGACGTTGACCGGCGGGCGATAGATGCGCAGCGCAGTCACCAAATCATCCCCACCACGGAGACACGGGGACACGGAGGAATTTATTGAAGACACGTGAGCTGAGAGATGTGAATTCTTCTTCTCTGTGCCTCTGTGTCCCTGTGGTGAAAACGGTTCGGGCGCGAAGCGATGCATGCGGAATCCATCAGGACGATGTGTGTCCAGCAATTCCAACGATCCGACTTTGTCTTCTCCAACGATGCCTGCAATCCGGGCCAGCGTAAGCTCAAGTTTTTCTGGCTCAGGCGCAGGTGGAAGAAAAAGCCCGTTCTGTGCTGCTCGCGGCCGAACCGGTTCTGCCGCCAGATGAATCTTGACGATGGGAGCGCCGGGAGGATGCGCCTTCAAATCAAGTTGCAACAGCTTGAGAAAAATCCTCGAGTCCAGCAGCGGGACGGGAAGCCGGAGGGTGCGACTAAACAAACCATGTGGGGATCCGAGTGCAAGCCCGTCAGATTCATCCCTCTGGTATCCATTTTGTAATTCCAAATCGAGCCGCAATTCTTGCGTTGCCAGCGCGCGTGCCTCCAGACGAGCACACAGTTGATCCAACAATCGTCCCAGCAGAAATGCCAACGGCTCCAGCAGCATCAGAGGATATTCCAGTTCGATTACTTCCTCGAAAATCAGGGGCGGCTCGAACGGAACCAATGTGCGTGAAATATCGCCACGTGCGAGTTTTTGTAAATGAATTCCAGCCTGCCCCAGGCGTTCGCTCAGTGCGACATCGGGCAATGCCGCCAGATCGCGCAGCTTGCGAATCCCCCAGCGGCTGAAAGTTTCCAATAACTGCCCAGATTCCTGAGCCGAATTCCCAAACAATACTTCCACCGGCAAACTGCCCAACTGTTCCGCTTCTTTGCCTTCAGGAATCACGGTCACGCCAGAAAATCCTCGAGCCGCCAGTGCGGCTGCGTCTGGATTGCCCGCCACGGCGACGTTGACCTCAAGTCCGAGATCGGAAGCGCGGCGCGACAAAGCACGCGCAATTTTGGGCAGGGAACCAAAAAGCGGATGCAGCCCGGCAAGATCCAATACGATTGTGTCGCAGCCCGCGGCTTCCACTCGCGGCGAAAATGACTGCGCGCAATCCAGCAGGGCGGCGTGGGCCGCGGCCTCTTGTGACAGAGAACGAGAACGCAACACCAAACCAGCGCAGGCTTCGATCTGCAGCTTGGACATTCCCGGGTTGAGCCCGCCACGTCGTGCATTTTCATTCACCGCCAAAACTTTTTGCAGGGGAGCTTTGCCTTCAAGCACAGCCAGCGACTGCGAGCGCAACTCCGGTTCAGCGCGCAGGAGTGCTTCCACCGGAAAATCAGCGATGAAGATGCAGGCAAAGGGCATGATGGATTGGGCGATTGACTCATTGATTCATTGAGTCATTGATGATTGCGCAGGGCAATGAATCAATCACTCAATGGCTCAGTGATTCAATTCTTCATCCCGCTCGTACTTTCGTTGTGAAAGCAGCGGTTACTGATTGGGACGGTTTGCGTTCCAACCGCGACCGCAAGAGTTCTCCTTGAACTTGAAGTCCACACAGAAGCTGAGCGTGAGCTGGGAAAGTTTTTTCTAAAGAAGTTTTTGCTGAGAACTGAAAGCCGAGCGCTGACAGCTTTTTCCCTGAGACTTTCAGCAGCAGCGAGGCGCAGGTTTGAGCACACGGTTCCCGGGTAACGACAAACAGCACCATGGCGGTGTGCTCTACCGCGCGTTGAAAACGAAACCACGAGGTCAACGGAATGCGGCGCGCCATCTGCAACGGAGTATCGCCAAGATCGATAATCACCAGCCCAAAGCCGCCACTTTGCAAAAGCAGGTCAGTCACTCGTAATGCTTGCTCAACAGGTTTTTCGATTTTTCCCTTCTTCTCTGAGTCTCGGTGTCTCTGCGGTGAACCCGATTTTTGCAATCGCATTCCGCACCGTATCCACAGCAGTCTTTCAAAATCCACTCCTGCCGCCGCAGCCGACAGAGGATTGAAAGCATCGCTGATGTCGATCAGAGCGCACACTTCCTGACGTTGGGTTGCTGCCGCCAAGGCGGCAAGCCATACACTGGTCCGCCCGGACGAAGCCGGTCCACAAACCTCGGTCAGGCAACCGCGCGGAAGTCCGCCGGTAAGCGTATCGATCTCGCGTACCCCGCTCGGAACCATCTGTGGAATGGGCCGCACTTCCAATCGTGACGCAGAAGTCACCCCAGCGAGCTTGGGCATGGCCGATAGGCGTTTGAAAATCAGCGTGGACCAATCCGGGGCAGCAATAGCAATAGGACGACCTACTGCCGCAGTGGAAATAAGCGGTAAAGACGACATGGAAACCTCAGGATTTCAGGGAACGTTCAGAGCCTTGATCAGGCACTCTGGGCGGAATGTATATTCGCCTTTTGTTCGCTACGATTATTTCCTGCGGAATCGGAGTTGTCAAGTGGCAAAAATTAATTGCCGCACAGGATTCATAAGAGGCGGAAAACACAACCCATTGGAAGCCATTCTTCGAGCCTGCGTGCTTTGTTATAATCAGCACCAACGCAATGGCGCTATCGTCTAGGGGTTAGGACGGAAGATTCTCAATCTTCAAACCCGGGTTCGATTCCCGGTAGCGCTACCATCCCTCTCTTTCCTATCAGTTGCCAGCGTTTGTCCAAACTTTGTCCAGAACTGTCAAAAACCCTTCTACGCGCAATATTAACTAGTGTTCCCGCCAAGCACTGGCGGTCAGGACACGAACATGGGGCACACCAAAGCGTGGCTCACGAAAAGGGTTAAGACCGGTCAGCGACAGCGACTGGGCCCCCGGCTGGGCAATAACAAATAACAAGAGAACACCAAATCCCGGGTGGTCGGCAATTCTTCCATGATTCGAAGCCCCAGCTCAAAGCTGGGGCGCGATGTCCGCATTTCACTCAGCTGAGTTAGCACTCACCTGTGGGAAATAGCGGCATGCAAAAACGCAATCTTCGGGTGCTCAAATGGCTTGGCACAATCCCGGCTATCGCGGTCTACACTTCTTGCGATCGTGAGTTCAACTTCCGATGAGCGCCCTCAGGAGAGTTGCAGACGCGAAGGAGAGCCTCAGAGTTCAATTTGCCGCACATTGCAACGTGAAGACGCCAGCCAAGCCGCTGACAAAGAGCCTGCCAGTTGGTGAACATCAATACAGACACTCGTGCCCGGCTCGGCTTGCTTCAGGATGGAGGTGAAGTTCTCCTGATGCCGCTGTCATTTCATCCTTTCGGCTACTTGCAAGTTCTGTTTGGCGTACTGTATCTCCAGTTTCTCCCCATAGTAGCCGCAGGACTTTTGCAGTTCTCGCGACCGCTCTTGCAGCGCCTTATTCGCGAGCGCAATCCGTTCCGGCATTTTTTTCAAATCTAACTCCAGTAGAGCAGCCTTATAGAGGGTGAGCCAGTTTTCTTGTTCGTTGGGAAACATCGGACTCCTCACTTGGTCGAAGCATTCCAAGAAAGTCCCAAAATATACAGACTGAACAGCGCTCAGTCTGTTCAATATTGGACACCTGAGCCGAAGATCAAGTTAGTCGCGAAGAATGACATTAAGAAGGGAACTGTGGACTCGCAGCCCCTGATCGTAGTGGATGAAGCCCAGCCTCTTGAACCTGCTCATGAAGAAATTTACCCGCGAGCGAGTTGTACCTACCATCTCAGCAAGGGTCGTTTGGTTTATCATCGGAATAATGTCCTGCGGCGCACCTTCCTTTCCAAAATGGGCAAGCAGTAGGAGGATTCTGGCCAGTCTCTTTTCGCTCGAATTGAAGAGTTGGTCAACCAAGTCTTCTGCATATCGGATGCTCCGCGCCAATAGATACGCCACGAACACATCGGACAACGCGTGTTCCCGGTGAAGTGCCTGCGTCATGACTGCTTTGTCAATTCGCAGAATGTCACAATTCGTCATCGCACTGGCGGTTTCCATCCGGAGTCGCTGTTCTACAAGGCAACTTTCCCCGAAGAAGTCGCCTTCCCCTAATATGCCGATGGTCGCTTCCTTGCCGTTGGCGGATATGACCGTGAGCTTGATCTTTCCTTTCTGAATATAAAAGACCGCCTCCGTCGCGTCCCCTTGCGCAAAGACAGTTTGTCTCTTGCAAAAGTGCAAAACCCTTCTGCCCTCACCTATAGTTGAGAGGAAAATGCCAGGATCGAAAGCGTACTTCTTCGCTCGCACGGCACTACCATCCTATACCGGGCCCAAAGGCTCTGTCACTGTCGATGACATTTGTTACGATTTCAGAACACCCATACCCATTCGCCAGAACTACGCAGTTCTCGCTACCCGAGGACTGGGTGTTCGCTTCGGCTTATAAACTCGGGCGTCAACCGTTGAGCTATGTCTTCGTGTGGGAGAACCTTGGCAACGCGGCTCAGAAAGCCGGCATAGGCCCCGTCCGTTCTCACACGTTCCGGCAGACGCATCGAACGTGGTTAGATTCGGTCGGTAGTCCTGTTGGTGTGCAGCAGTGACTCATGCGGCAAACGGACATCAGAACCACGATGAACGTGTACGGGGATGCTGCGACGGCGGATATGCGAGAGGCGCACGAAAAGGTTGTTAGGCTTGCCCTACCCGCAGTAATGAATCGCGGCGGGTGTAAATGCTTTAATTCTGGGGTGGGAGACGGGAATCGAACCCGCAACGTCCGGAGCCACAGTCCGGTGCTCTGCCAGTTGAGCTACTCCCACCGCGTCTAGCGATTATAACAAGGGGGAAGCTGTGCGGGAGCGGTCCCCCCTGTCGGCAGCTTGTTCCGGCATTGCTGAGCTCCAAAAATTGGGGCGGATGATGCCAGTTATGCTAAAGCGGTTTTCCAATGGGGAGCGTCTACTGTACAAAGCTCGAGAAGGCGGGACTCCCGTCCTGCGTTTGAATTGTGCGAATACTGCGGTTCAACCTGCAAAAAGCTCCGATGGATGGTTGGGCCACGAGTTTGAGCGGCTCGGTATGGTCTAATAGAACAAGCTCAAATTCCATGCCTGCCCGCCGAACAACTCTGCGCCGCCACATGCTGGCGCTGCACCGCGACCTTCGCGGGGCGCGCATGATCGCTCGTGCGTTCATTTCCACGGATCATCCTCTTTTGGCGCACATTATCCCCATACGACGCTGCAATCTGGCTTGCGAGTACTGCAACGAGTACGACGACTTTTCCAAGCCGGTTCCGACAGAGATTATGTTCCAGCGAATAGACAGACTGGCGGAGCTGGGTACGTCGGTGATCACGATCAGCGGTGGAGAACCGCTGCTGCATCCTGAGTTGGACGACATCATCCGCCGCATTCGCAAGCGTGGCATGATCGCAGGGCTGATTACGAATGGGTATCTGCTGGTCACGGAGCGCATTCAGCGGCTGAATCGCGCGGGCCTCGAATGGCTGCAGATTTCGATTGATAACGTTACCCCGGACGATGTGTCCAAGAAGAGCCTTAAGGTTCTGGATAAGAAGCTGGAACTGCTCGCCGAGTACGCGGATTTCCACGTGAATATAAATTCCGTCGTGGGCGGCGGTGTGTGCAATCCGCAGGATGCGCTGACTATCGGCAGGCGGGCGCTGGGGCTGGGTTTTAGTTCGACCATTGGAATTATTCACGACGGCACTGGACAACTGCAGCCGCTCGGGGACGAGGAGCGCCGCGTTTACCACGAGATGAAGGCGATGGAGAAGAGCAGCTTCACCCGCATCAACGGTTTTCAGGACAATATCGCGCAGGGAAGGCCGAACCAGTGGCGCTGCCGGGCGGGGGCACGTTACCTATACATCTGCGAGGACGGCCTTGTCCACTACTGCTCCCAGCAACGCGGCTATCCTGGAATTCCGCTGGAGAAGTACACCCTGCACGACATCCGCCGCGAGTACGTCACCGAAAAATCCTGCGCTCCGCATTGCACGGTCTCCTGCGTGCATCAGGTGTCGATCTTCGATTCGTGGCGCGCGCCCCAGCATGCAATGCCAAGCGGCTCTACCGCGCGCGACTTGGTGCAGATCGAGTAAGGCTTCCCCAAGGACGTATGTCGTAACAAGACCCATGTGTTGTCATCCCTCGCGAAGCGAGGATCTGGGTTCCTCGTATGGCCGGCCAGAACGCTCCTCCCAATGACAAAACAAACGGGTTGTCATTTCTTGGGCTGGGCCGTTGGCGGCAGCAGGCCATTCAGACGGAGATAAATAGCGGCTGCGCTATAGTGGTCCGCCCAATCGTTGGTCAGGGCGATCAGTGCGGATGCCACGGTCGCTTGCTTACCGGCGTGGAGTTCGACGCTGTCGCTGAGTTTGGAATCGTCCACTTTGTCCAGGGCTGATTCGCAGTACAGGAAGGACTTGGTTAGATTCGCCAGCAGCCTCTCCTTGTCGGTCTCTGAAGCGGCGTGCAACGGCGGCGGAGGCATACTCGCGGCTTTGCTGCATAGTTCGATGTTAGACATGGTCATGTGCATCACCAGATGGCCGAAAGGCATCTGCGCGGGTGTGGGACTGTAGCCGAACTTGTCCGCGGGCATCTCCTCGACCGCGGCAATCAGATTCTTTTGCTGGCGCGACGAAATTTCCCTCACGGAGTCGGTTACTGGGTTCTTGCTCGGGTTTGCTTTCGTCTGCACAGTTTTGTTCGGTTCGGTTTTATTTTGCTCAGGTTTGTCTTGCCCGAAAAGAAAAGCGGTCGACACAAGCAGCGCGAGAACGGCAAGGATCGATTTCATGATGTCCCCTAGGATACCTCCAATGACGCTGACTTAGCCAGGTTTGGCCGCCTGATGCGATCCGGCTCCCCGGTGAATTGGCTACGAAAATGCAGCCGCCATTCCCGAGCCCACTAGTTTATAGAGCAAGTACCATCCTGCGACGATCGCGATCGCCGTCGAGCGCTTCACTTTGCTGTTGCTGGCGAAACCAATGCCCATGAGGACGATGCTCCAGATAACGAAAACATCCAAGGCGGATGCCATACCATAGAAAAACTTGTTTCCGGTAGGATCCATGAAATACGCTGGATTTGTGGCCACGGGACTTTGGGCGTTGAACCCGGCCGGGTCGACCCCCGAGAACAAGGAAATAATCCCCAGTACGGCTCCAATCACGCCCGGAAGACTGCCGTAAATCACAATCGCCAATGAGGTCTTGAAAGGGACGCTGGCTCCGGCGGCGAAGTTTAAAGTGGCCATCAGCACGGCCGCAATCACCACAAAAATAATCAAATTGAGCACGGGGAGGCTATAGGAGATGTAGCGGGCAAAGGAGGCCGAGATTTGCAGTTGTTTGGCCTGTTGCTCGGGTGAAAGTTTTTCGAACTGCTCGGCCCGTGACGACTGCGCAACTGAGTTCTTGGCGATCTGCTCAAACCCAATTTGCCTGCCCATCGCAAAAACAAAAAGCAGCGAGACGGCGGAAATCAGCAACCACGGCGCCCACCAGCTGGCGTTGTTGCGCAAGTCGCTGAAGGTCTTGCTGGGCGCGATGAAAGTGTCGACAATGCGGGCGCCTTCTGAAAGGGACGCAGATTCGGGAACGACGCTAGGAGCAGGAGTGGGCGGAACCGGCGAAGCGGCCATTCAAGACCTCCGGGAGCGGATTGTAGCTCCGGTAACGGCAAAGGCACAAGCGATCACCGCCTCTGGCGGAGGCTACGGCCGCGTCCGGCTCGACGGGCGAGACGCCCGTCCTCCATCACTTTATTCATCACGCCATCACTTCTGGCGTTGCTCGCAGCAGACTTCGGGTGTACGCGTGCTGTGGCCGTTCTGTGATCTGCTCAGTTGACCCCACCTCGACGATCTTTCCGCGATACATGACGGCGATACGCGTGGCCAGATAACGCACCACAGGCATCGAATGCGAGATGAACAGGTAGGTCAAGCCGAAGTCGCGTTGCAGTTGCGCCATAAGATTCACGATCTGTGCTCCGACGCTGACGTCGAGAGCGGATACTGGCTCATCCGCCACGACAAATTTCGGATGCAGCGCCAAGGCCCGGGCGATCCCGATCCGCTGCCGCTGGCCTCCACTGAATTCGTGCGGGAAACGGTTCAGAGCAGATTGATCAAGGCCAACCGCTTTGAGCAACTCGGCGATTCGCGGGCGTCGCGCAGAAGAGCGCATGCGTTCGTGGACAATGAGCGGTTCGCCAATGACATCTTCCACTCGCATGCGAGGATCGAGCGACCCAAAGGGATCCTGAAAGATGATTTGCATGTCGCGGCGCAGACGGCGCATCTCGCGATGACTGGCCGCGAGGAGATCGCTGCCTTCAAACACTACGCTTCCGGACGTCGGCTCAATCAAGCGCAATACCAGGCGACCTAGAGTACTCTTGCCCGAGCCCGACTCGCCGACCAAGCCGAGGGTTTCGCCGGATTCAATATCGAGCGACACATCATCGACAGCGCGGACCTCACCTCTTGCGCCTCCGCCGAAAATAGATTCGCCCAGCGGAAAAATCTTGGTCAGGTTGCGGACTTCGAGTAGAGGCACGAGGAAGATGGTAACAGCAGCGTCAGCCATGAATTGCACGGATTTACACGGATCAAATATTTGGGTTCTTCTTGCCGGCCAGCAACCCGTCTTTGATTCGTATAAATCGGAGGCTGGATTTTACCTCCACGCAATCATTGGTACCGCTAGCAATGCTGCAACCATTCCCAGAGCTTTCCAGCGGGTAAAATGCTCTTGGAGGATGAACCGGGCCAGCAATACCGTGACCGCCGGATAGAGGGAACTGAGGACCACCGCAGCGTCGAGGCGGCCCGTTTGGCTGGCACGGATGAAGAGCACGCTGCCAATGGTGTCGAGGCAACCCGCTAATACACCGAAAGCAATTCCTCGGGGGGCCATTTCGCGAGGAGTGCGTCCGATCAGAACTATCACACCAGTTAGAGCGAACGACGCTACCTTCGACGTAGCCGCGATCCAAAACGCCGAGCCGTCGCCGGCCTGCCTGATGCAGAGGTAAAATCCTGCGAAGCCGATGCCGGCGAGTGCGGCCATCCCAATTCCTTCGGAATGGCTGTCGTCTTCGGTGCGCGAGATTAGCCAGATTCCTGCCGCAGCCAATACGAAGCCGACGACTTGGGCAGCTTGAGGCAGGCCTTCGCGAAACATTCCGAAGACGGTCGGAATTGCAGCACCCAGAACCGCGGCAACGGGAGCGGTCAGTCCCATCCTTCCTGTGGACAGCGCGCGATAGAAAATGGCCAGCGCGCCACCGCCGGACAGGCCTCCTATCAACGCCCACACGACTGCGGTTCGCGAGGGGAAGGGTGAACGAGTCGCAAGCGCCAGTCCCGCCATCAGGAACAGCCCACTAATATGCGCGATCGCCGTCAGCGGGAATGCATTCGTGCGCCGTGCGGCGTACCCACCAACAAAATCGCTCGTCCCCCAGGCGAAGACGGCGGCTAAGCTGAAGGAGGTGCTTGCAGATAGCGATAGCAACATCATGCGTATTTCATTACTTTCGGAGTAAACGAGACTAGCACGCGATGAGGTGGTGAGTTGTAACAATTCGGCAGCGTGTGCCGCAATAAACAGCAACATACGACCAACAACTACTCACCATGTACTTCTCATATGGATGAGTACACAGGAGCAGCGTGCCGCTAGCGGACTTGTTCTGAGGTAGAGGCTGCCTCGGGAACCTCGGCAGCTAGTTTTTCCAGCAGGGTTTCGAGATGCTCAAGCACTTCTTCGGCAGCCGTTGGCTTCAAGGTAAATTTCAGCATCCCGTCGGGTGTAAACTGCGCACCACGTTGCGAGGAAACGAATCGCGCCAGCTTCCCCGGATCGACCACCGCGTTCTGGCGGAACTTGATGGTGACGATGTCCCGCTTTCGTTCAATTGCATTCACGCCCACTCGCACCGCCAGCAGCTTGAGTGAGGCGTAGTCGAGCAGGTTGCGAACTGCCGCGGGAGGCTCGCCGTACCGGTCTTCGAGTTCGGCGCCAACGTCACTCAGCTGCGACTCGGTTTCGACCCCGGCAACTCGTTTATACATTCGCAGCCGCTGGTTCTCCTCCGGGATGTAGTTTACCGGGATGCGAATATTGAGACCGAGATTGAGCTGCGTTTCGGCCTCATCCGGTCCGGCTTCGCCCTTCATCTCCCGGACGGCGCGATCGAGCATCTGCGTGTATAACTCAAACCCTATGGCTTCGATATGACCGCTCTGCTCTCCGCCCAGCAGATTGCCGGCGCCGCGAAGCTCAAGGTCAAGAGCGGCGATTTTGAAGCCGGCGCCGAGATCGGAAAACTCTTTCAGGGCCGCAAGGCGTCGGCGCGCGATCGGCGTGAGCTCGATGTCCGCCGGAATCAGCAAGTAGGCATAGGCTCTGCGATTCGACCGTCCTACGCGTCCGCGCAATTGGTAGAGCTCCGAGAGCCCAAAACGATCGGCACGATTAATGACGATAGTATTGCAGAGTGGGATATCGAGACCGTTCTCGATGATGGTCGTAGCCACCAGAATGTCAGCCTCGTGATGCATGAACTTCAGCATCACTTTTTCCAGTTCTCCCTCCGACATCTGGCCGTGCCCCACGATAATGCGTGCCCGCGGCACCAACTCCTGCAGTTTCGCCGCGATCTCCCAGATGCTCTCCACGCGGTTGTGTACAAAATATACCTGGCCGCCGCGGTCGAGTTCCTGCTCGAGCGAAGACTGGATCAGCTTTTCGTCCCAGCTTGCTACCACAGTTTGAATCGCGATCCGGTCCTTGGGCGGCGTCTCGATCACGCTCATGTCGCGCATCCCGACTAAAGACATGTGCAGCGTTCGTGGAATGGGAGTCGCGGACATGGTGAGAACGTCGACCTCTTTCCGCATCTGCTTCAGCCGTTCTTTGTGGCGTACGCCAAAGCGTTGTTCCTCATCCACGACCAGCAGGCCAAGGTCGGTGAACTTTATGTCCTTCGAGAGCAGGCGGTGGGTGCCGATGAGGATGTCTACTTTCCCAGCTTCGACCTTTTGTAAGATTTCTTTCTGCTGTTTCGCGCTGCGGAAGCGGCTGATCATTTCGATCTTGACGGGAAATGCTGCAAAGCGTTGCTTGAAAGTTTCGAAGTGCTGGAAGGCCAGCACCGTCGTCGGCGCGAGCAGCGCAACCTGCTTATTGTCGTTGACCGCTTTGAATGCGGCACGCATGGCAATTTCGGTTTTGCCGTAACCGACGTCGCCACAGAGGAGACGATCCATCGGTTGCGACGACTCCATATCGTGCTTGACGTCGGTGATGGCGAGGTCCTGATCTTCGGTCTCGGTAAACTCGAAAGAATCTTCGAACTCACGCATCCATTGATTGTCAGGTGAGAATGCAAAACCCTTGGCAGCTCTTCTCTCCGCATAGAGTTTGAGCAGTTCGTCGGCCATGTCTTTCATGGCCTTGCGTACGCGAGCTTTCGTCTTGGCCCAGGCCGCGGTACCGAGATGACTCAGCGGCGGCTTAGCGCCTTCCGACGAGCGATATTTCTGAATCAGGTCGAGCCGTGTGAGCGGAACATACAGCCGGGCTCCTTCCGCATACTCCAGCAGCATGAACTCGGCGTTGCCATCGCCCTGGTTGATTTCCTTCAGTCCCTGATACTGCCCGATGCCGTGTTCGACGTGGACCACGTAGTCGCCCACTTGAAGATCGCGGAAGTCGGAAAGGAATGCGGAAACCTTAGACTTCGTGCGCTGGGGCCGCGAGACCATTGTCTCGGACTCGTCGAACAGATCGCGCGAGCCGAGAATCGCCAGGTGAGCTTCCGGCAATATGACGCCGTCTGGCACGTAGGCTTTGGCCAGCGTGCTGGTAAGAATCTCACCTGCGAAATAAGCGGTCTCGTCGGCGTAACTTTCGCCTCCACGAGTGCGGCTGCCCAAGCGGAAGGATAGCGAGTACTCGCTGAAGAGGTCTGCCAGGCGCTCGACTTCCCCGATATTCGGAACCGCGATCAGGACGCGATTCTGCTCGCCAATCTGTTTCTTGACCTCCTCCAGCATCGCTGGAACCGCGCCATGAAAGCGCTGCGCCGGCTGCGAATGGAAACTGACTGCCTCGGATTCGTCCGGACGAGCAATTTCGAGGTGCTCGATGGAGGCTCCGGGAAGGCCGTTTAGTTTCTGCCACCAATCGTCTGGCGGGACGTAGAGATCCGTGGGCCGTACCAGATTGCCGACTTCGCTGCGTTCGTGCGCCTCTTCGATACGCGACCAGGTGTGATCGAACTCTTGTTTCAGACTATCTGGCTCGTCCACCAAAACGACAGCGTTAGGAAGAAGATCGAAGACGGTGCGATCGGCCCCTGCGACGGGCGCGTAGAACTCCCAGCCAGGGAATACGCTGACCCCGCCAGAGCGCACCGCTTGCTCGACCACCGCTTCGGTGCCGGTAATGCGCTTGCCCGATAACCGGACATGGATCGCGCCCAGCAGATCGTCGCTGACCGGAGTCTCGGTAAGAGGAAGCAGCAAGGCTTCGTCGACCGGAGTCGATGACCGCTGAGTCGCCGGGTCGAACTTGCGGATGGATTCGACTTCGTCGCCGAAGAATTCGATGCGCAGCGGGCGGTCGGCCTCGGGCGAGTACACGTCCAGGATGCCGCCCCGGATGGCGTATTCGCCGGGCATTTCTACCACATCCGTCGAGGCGTACCCGACGGTGTTGAGATGGCGCAGCAACGGTTCGGTATCGAGCGTTTCGCCGCGGCGAACCATTCGCGCCAAATCGGCGTAGTACTCCGCGGAACGAAGACGAAGAGCGGTCGCAGCAATGGGCGAAACCAGAATCGAGACCGCGCCCGTCGCAATTTTCCAAAGAGCGACGGCTCGTTCTTCCTGAATCTCGGGATGTGGCGATAGGTTCTGAAATGGCAACACATCGCGGGTCGGCAGCGAGACGACTGAATCCGGGTCGTTCCCCCCAATGAGTTCGTGGAAAGCTTGCAGCACAGGGACCAACTCTTCGGCAGCGCGGTTGTCGGCGACCACCACGATGAACGGGCGTCCAACGGTCTTCTGCAGTAACACCAGAAGCATCGCTTTCGCGGTGGAAGTTAGTCCGGAGACACGTACCCGCCCCGTACCCTCTCGGAGGTGGGAGGCTACACGTACAAAGGCGGGCAACTTTTCCACGTCCGTGAACAGATCACGGACGAAAGGCAAGACCATGCCTTTTAATTCTAACAGGAGATTCATGGAGCTGAGTTTGACTGGCTGAGACGGGCGGAGAGCCCCGTTCTTCACAGATTCCTGTTTGTGTGGGCCTACTGACCCGCCCCGGGGAGTGCACACCCCGAGCGGACGGTTTTGGATTAAACCACAGGGGTCGTCTCGCACAAATCTTGTTCGACAAACATTTTGCTTATCCTCGGAGCAATGGCCGGGTGAGGCAGGTGGGGCCGCCGCCACCGTTGATGCATAGCGCGGAGCCGGGAAAAGTTCGAACATCGAATCCTGCGGCGCGTAGCTTTTCATTGGTCTTTGCGTTTTCTTCCAAAGCAAGCACACGCTTGTCGCCCAGCGAGAGTACGTTGCAGGCGAGCGTCTCCCGCTCGGAATAGTCGATCTCGATGAAGTGGTAGCCACGAGTTTTCAGCAACTCCACCGTTTCCACCGCAAGCCAAGGCAAGTCGACGAGTATGGTTTTCTCATCAAGCAGACTGATCAGCGACATCAGATGCAGACAAGTGGAAGGGCCTTGCCCGTGCGGCAATGGTGCGGAGAGAACCTCGACGCCCTTCGGCCCGAGCAGCGCGCGCATCTGCTGGATGCCTTGCGCGTTCGTTCGATAGCCGTGGCCGATGAGCAACGTCTTGGCATCAAGCCAAACCACGTCTCCCGCTTCCGTTGTTGCCGGGGCCGTGATCTTGGCCAGCATCGGAATCCCTAGAATCTGGCAGAAAGAGCCATGATGCTTGCCTTCGGGAACGCGGTTTGCTTTGCCGGGACGCATCAGGATCAATCCAAAGTCTGTTGGCAACGACGCATCATGCGCATAGACGGCGTCGAGGGAAAGTTCCATGGCCGGAGGAATATCCTCGACTTCCGCACCACATGCTTCCAATTCGCGACACAGCACCTCATGCTGCGCCTGAGCCATCGCGAAATCCGGCGAATGAACGAAGCCTAGTTCCCGCCAGCGGGCAGCCCGCTCGGGTTGATGCCAGCAGGCTGTACGCGGTGAGCATACCAGTACTCGTTTCAGCGCCCCCACCATGGAGTGTCCGTTGAAACGCCGCTCGGTTTCTGTTGGTACCATCGCGTCTACAACCAATTTTTCGAAGCCACCTGCCATAGGAGAAATCTAAACTGGTGCCATGGCAAAAGCAACATGACAAGGTATTCTCCTCGCCAAACGCGACCCATGTGATGCTCAGCTATTGCAAGGTCGAGTCAGACGTGATCAAACCCCCTGTGTCGAGCTCCGCTCAAAGCTCGAGGGGTCGAAGGCCCGTCCTCACACGAACTCTTAGAACTCCATATGGGCGCGGAACGAGGGGACAATCACCGGCCCGCGGTCACGGTTGTATCCGGGGTTGTTGATGTGCTGCACGCCGGGCGCAACGTAAATGCCGCGCCACACGTGGATTGTGTAGTAAGACTCCACGATGTTCTCGCGGCCATAGTTCAGCCGGCCATCGCCGAGCAGAAAGCCGAGGCCGCCGTCGGCGAGGTAGATTTGGTGATCCTTGGCAATTGCGTTGGTGACGAACGCGATGCCGGCCCGGTCCTGCTTGCGATGCCACCAGGCGCCGTTCGCTCCCAGTCCTCCGGCGAAGGTTTGATCGACTTCGGTATAGGCGAATGATTCAGTTTTGCCGTTATCCCACCCGAAACGGCCGAATGCGGTCAGGTGCCGCGTAAGATTCTGTTCAAGGTTGACGCCGAATCCGTATTTCCGAGTGATGTGCCAGGGATGCGCGGTTATTTCTGGAACGGGTGTGAAACCTGCTTCAAAGTTAGCAATGGCCTGGCGATAGATGCCCATGTTGGCATAATTCGTGTAGGCCAACAGTCGAACCACCCCCGATTTTTTCGGAATCAAGCCATGCCGCAATTCGTATTCGAAATTTTCCGCATGCGCCTGCCACGGCTTCCATACCAGATCGATTCCGTTTGCGACCTTGGGCATGAGCGCCTCGGCGAAGCGAAAGCCCCAGTTGCGGTCTTCATAATCGGCGGTAGCGCCGACGGTGTAGCCGCGCGTGTCCGCCGCATAGTCGTATGCGCCGTTGTTGTCGACCGTCCAGTTGGTGAATTGAAAACGGGTATCCGAGCCCACCGAATTGACATCAAAGAAATCCACCATACTGAATTTTCCGAAGCGGACTTCCAAGCGTCGACGCGGCAGTTCATCAAAGAGCGAAAGGGCATTGCGATCGTTCTCGATTTTGTCCTTGCTCAATGCGAATACTTTGTGGATCATGCCTCGCGCCAGGTAAGGCGCTTTGCTCAACGACGGATTCCGCACGATATCAAGATCGGTGTTGCCCGCGAGCCCGAGCCCTGTACTGAGTGCTGATCCGCCGGCCTCTTCAATGTCCACCAAGAGCTCGGTAGAGTTGTTGAGCCGCATGCCGGTGTAGAGCGTCAGCACGCGCGACGTGGCTTTCTCATAGTGGGGTCTCAAGCTGTTCGGCCCGCTATAGTCCGCGTGAAACGGAGGATGGGTCTGGAAAATGAAATTCATCTGCCCCGAAAGCCAATAGCGCGTGTCCTTGAGATGGGGAAACATCGTTTCAACAGCCTCGTCGCCCGGCGGGGGATCAGCCTCATCGCCCGCGGCCGCCGCTACATCTGGCTGTACCGTGCTCGGCCGTTGCGGGACAGATTGATCCTGCGCTTGCTGCCCGACCGCGGCAACAGGGCCGGCTAGCGCGACCATCAGCCACAGAGCGAAGCCCAGCTCCGCGGCGCCCCGCGCTATATTGCAAATGAACTTCAATTTCATAATTGCAGGTCAGGCGAGGCCAAAAGTCGGCTCAACGCTCTCTGTCACCCTCAGTGACATTGATCACCATCTGTATCGCAACTATATCAGAGACACATTAACTATAGTTAATTGTGTCATTCTTCCTCTGCGATGGAGCGCGATTCAGCGCTGGTGGGCAATGCCAATCGAACGAGCTTACGCAGCAATGGTTAAAGGAATGTTACAGACCGGGCGGCAGGAATGCTGAGCTAAAAAATCAGGACAGCTCGGAGCCCCCCGAAGCTGTCCTTGAAGACCCTCCCGGTTAGAAGGGCGTGTACTAAACAGAGGGTACCTATAGTTCGTTTCAGGACTGTTGCGAGACTGTAAATATTCGGTGAATTCGGTTGCCTCGTTTGATCCCGAGGTCTGGCGTTCCCCTCAGCGTCGCCTCACACCACTCCACTGTTACCATAAGATCATCAGTTTTCTTTCGGAGAGCCCATGGCCCGCAAAACGGAGATATCCCGCAAGCTGCAACAACGCGCCGAGCAGATGATTCCCGGCGGCGTCAATTCGCCAGTGCGCGCTTTTCGTTCGGTAGGCGGAGACGCGCCTTTCATCCTGCGCGGGCAGGGTTCGCATATCTTCGATGCCGACGGCAACGACTACATCGACTACGTGGGTTCGTGGGGTCCGTTGATTCTCGGGCACGCTCCGCCCAAAGTGATCGAAGCCATCATGGACGCCGCCTGCAACGGCACCAGCTTTGGCGCTTCCACTCCGGCCGAGGCCGACCTGGCTGAAATTGTGCTCTCTGCATTCCCGCACATCCAGAAAATACGGTTCGTCAGTTCGGGAACGGAAGCCACCATGTCCGCGATCCGCCTGGCACGGGCTTACACGAAGCGCAAATATACTGTGAAATTCGAAGGCTGCTATCATGGACACGCCGATGCGCTACTGGTCAAAGCCGGTTCGGGCATTGCCACGCTTGGGATCCCGGGCTCCGCCGGCGTTCCCGAGGAATTCATTCAATTCACTTTGGCCTTGCCTTTCAACAACACCGACGCGCTCGAACACGCCTTCAAGAAGTTCAAGCACGAGATTGCCTGCGTGATTGTCGAACCAGTCGTTGGCAATATGGGTTGCGTCCCGGCCTCGGGCGGATACCTCGCAGCACTACGTCTGATCACCCAGCGAGAAAATAGTGTGCTGATTTTTGACGAAGTCATGACCGGATTTCGCGTGGCCTTCGGCGGCGCACAAGAACTTTACGGAGTCACGCCGGATCTGACCACAATGGGCAAAATCATTGGTGGCGGACTTCCGGTGGGAGCCTACGGCGGCTCCTCGGAGATCATGAATCTGGTGGCGCCGCTGGGCCCCATGTATCAGGCGGGCACGCTGTCGGGAAATCCGCTGGCGATGGCTGCCGGATTGGCAACTCTTCGTGATTTGCGGGAACACAAACAAGAAATCTACCCACGCCTCGACAAACTCAGTGGGGCCCTGGTGGAAGGAGTGGCAGCCGCCGCGAAAGAAGCGGGCCTCTCTCTTTGCCACAATCGTGTGGGTTCCATGTTCACGTGGTTTTTTACTCCGGGTCCGGTGACGGACTGGGACTCAGCGTCGAAGGCCGACACCGAATCCTTCGGCCGCTTCTTCCGCTCCATGCTGGACAACGGTGTCTACCTGCCGCCCTCTCAGTTCGAAGCCTCGTTTCTAAGCGCCGCCCACAGCGAAGAAGATATTCAACGGACGATCGACCTGGCCAAGCAGGCATTTGCATCGGTGCAGGTCTAAGCAGTTTTTGTCCCTCGGTTATGGCAACGAACCAAAGTTGCCAACGCTGCTTCATGCAGGATTTTCTCGAGGCCTGAGAGCGGCGAATGGTCGCCGATACAGCGATTGTCCAACTCCTCGATTGTCCATGGAAAAATTCCCTTCGGGAAAACCTCAGTAATGTACTTCTGATATCTATTGACCGCGCTTCAAGTGAGATAGGTTTCATTGCGAGCGTAACCGCTCAAACCTTTCACGGCAACATTTGGAGACAAAACATGAAGTTGGTGCTCAGAAGTGTGCTCGGACTCTACCTAGGCCTGTTCTTTTCCGCGTTGTCTGTGGCGCAGATGCGGTTTGACGCTCAAGAAGTCTCCGCCCGTAATGTCGACGATTCGATGAAGGGATGGAAGCCAGTTTGTGCATTGCCATCCTGCAACCCAGGGGGAAGTGGAGTCCCGACGAAAACGTCTCAAACAGTAAACCATCGAAGTCCGTCGAAAGATGGACGCTCGATGGAGGTGTCGGTCAGTGGACGGAGCTACACTAATGCCCTGTGGACTTACATCGCCGGACACGACGACAGCGCAACATCCTTCAGCATGAGTTTCTCGGTCTATCCTACGGGCTCGGCTTCGGTCGCTGGTTCGTACGAGTTCGATCAGTTCGACTTCTCGAGTTCAACCGGGGTCGAATTTATGTGGGGGTCACAGTGCAATCAGGTCAACCACCTCTGGCAAGTCTTCGATCAACTCCACGGACATTGGATTAACACTTCGGTAAAATGCTCGCTCACGCCGAATGCATGGCACCAGCTACGTTGGGATGTTCACCGTGTCGCAGGCGACACCGATCGATGCAGCGGCAAGCCTTGCATGTATTACGACACTCTGACCGTGGATGGTGTTCCCCACGCCGTTAACGTGAAGTACCCTGCAGGTCGTTTGCCACGGGGATGGGGAAGCGCAGTTGGTTTCCAAGTTCAGATCGATATCGGGGCAACGGGGTCGCCGGTTACCGTGGACGAATTCATCGATATTGCCGACTTCACGGCGATGTAAGTATGGTTTCGCGCTGAACGACGAGAGAGCCTGGGTATTGCGGTAACGTTGGCGTCCCCGACGGGATTTGAACCCGGGTTACCGCCGTGAAAGAAAAATGGCGTAAAGACTCACGTAGTATTTACAAGGCCCCGGGTCGCTCACCAAGGCCCTGAAAGAACCGGAAGAAACCGAACGCAGTGTACCGCGAGTGTAGCGCGAGTCTTGAGCCAAGATTCCAACAGGCCAAGAAGCGGAATTGCGGCGCTGTCGAATTCTTAACCAAGCCGCTCAATAACGACGTGCTGCCGAGTGCGGTCCTAAAAGCGCTCGATCGAAGCCATCTCGCAATCGTTCAAGACCCGGAGATGCAGTAACTCCGCGGCCGTTACGCCTCACTTACTTCCCGAGAAAAGCAAGTCATGACGCTAGTTGTCTCCGGCCTTTTGAAATAAACAGGTAGGCGGCGAACTTGGCATCAGCGAGCTTACGGTTAAAGCTCATCGAAGACAGGTCATGCAGAAGATGAAGGCGAACTCGCTCGCTGAGCTCGTAAGGATGGCTGCCAGGCTCCGGCCCGCGAGCTAGGCGATGCAATTGTCGTGATGGGGCCGGCGCCCCCTTTCCCCTTGATGGTGGAACTCCCTGAGAACGCGCTGGATATCGAACGGCGTGCCGCTGGAGTATTATGGATGCCCCCGAAGAGGCAGCCAAAGACGGCAAGATCCATATAGAGGGGGCGCGTTGACCACTACGATGAAGCGCTTCGACGCAATCATAATCGGGACAGGCCAGGCGGGTCCGTCCCTGGCAGCGCGGTTTGCGGGTGCTGGCAAAACCGTCGCTATTATCGAACGCCATAAATTTGGCGGCACATGCGTGAATACGGGATGCATCCCAACCAAGACGCTCGTGGCGAGTGCGTATGCGATCCATGTTGCCCGACGAGGTGCGGAATATGGTTTCGTCATTGGTGATATGGGCATCGATATGAAGCGAGTCAAAGCCCGCAAGGATGCAGCCTCCGCAAGGTCTAGCAAGGGAGTGGAGGAGTCGCTCCGAGGAGCGACAAATTGTACGGTCATTCAGGGGCAGGCCCGCTTTCAGTCGTCGAACACTGTCGTGGTCAACGATGAAGTTCTGCAAGCGGACAAGATCTATATCAATGTTGGCGGGCGGGCCCGTATTCCCGACATGCCGGGGATTCATGATGTCCCATTTCTCACCAACTCATCGATGATGGACATCGATTTCTTGCCCGAGCATCTTGTCATCGTCGGCGGAAGTTATGTTGGGCTGGAGTTCGCCCAGATCTATCGCCGCTTCGGGAGCGAAGTCACGGTTGTGGAAATGGGTCCGCGTCTGGTCGGACGGGAAGACGAAGACGTCTCCCAAGCCGTTCACGAAATCCTCGAGGCTGAGGGCATACACGTCCGGCTGAATGCGAAATGTATCTCGCTGGCGAAACGCGATGGCGGTGTCGCCGTCCGCATGGACTGCAGCGAAACCCCGAAAGAAGTGGCAGGCACGCACGTGCTTCTAGCGGTCGGGCGTGTCCCCAACACAAGCGACCTGGGACTCGAACGGGCTGGGGTCGCGACCGACCAACGCGGCTACATCGTCGTCGACGATCAGCTCCAAACCAACGTGCCCGGCATCTGGGCGCTGGGGGACTGCAACGGCCGCGGCGCCTTCACGCATACTTCCTATAACGACTACGAGATTGTTGCGGACAATCTCTTTAACGCCGACCATCGCCGGGTTTCCGACCGGATCCAAGCTTATGCGCTATATATTGATCCGCCCCTAGGGAGATGCGGCATGTCGGACACTGAGGTACGGAAGTCCGGACGTCGTGCCCTAGCTGCGAAATATCCGATGAGTAAAGTGAGCCGGGCCTACGAAAAAGGTGAGACACAAGGTTTCATTAAAATCTGCGTCGATGCAGAAACAAAACAGATTCTAGGAGCTGCGATTCTTGGAGTCGGAGGCGATGAAGTGATTCACGTTCTGCTGGACGTCATGTACGCGAAGGCGCCGTACACGGTCATCCGGCGCGCAATGCATATTCATCCGACGGTCGCGGAATATCTGCCGACCATCCTCGCCAAACTGGAACCGTTTGCCTAGAAGGGAAGAACACGACCACTCTTTTATTTCGATCCGAAATCGCCCACAACAGCCCGAACTCACGCAGATTAGCTGTATTTTTGGCACCCATCCGCAAAGTACGGAAAGGTTCAGTCTGTAAGTATGAAGAAATGTGGTAAGCGCTCATTAGCAGGAGAGCCGATACCAAAGTATCGACGATACTATCGTCCAATTGTCCATCTCCCAAGCTTCTGTTCTGATGACTCGCGTCGACGGGATTCAATCGGAGGCCGCTCGTGAAAGGAAAACGCGTTTTACTAATGGTGAGGAGGAAGAGATGCACCTGACCAACGTTGTCCCGTTCCTCGTCGTTTGTATTCACGAAGGAGACCTCGACATCCGTATAATCCAATACCTGTGAGGCGCAATGACGAAAACGACGAGCTTTCAAATGGATATTCGCCCGCTCTTTACGGAGCGAGACATTCAAGGCATGAGCAAGGCGTTCAACCTGGGTAGTTACGATGACGTCAAAAAGCACGCTGACGCCATCTACGATCGCATTCGTGGAATCGGCGGCGCCGTAATGCCGCCTCCACCACCAAGAGGAGAAGATCCTTGGCCGCAATCTCGGATTGAACTATTCGCCAAGTGGATGGCGGACGGGTTCCCACCTTAGTCGGCCCCTGGCGCCCCAGATTTCTTTCAGGCTTACAATTTGCGCGCTGGAGCGAGCCGAGGAATGCGACTCGGAAAGGAAGTTGACATGTCGACGTCCCGACCGGCGATCTGTGGATCACTGAATATACGATCGGGTATCTGGAGTGATCGAAGAAACAGCTCGACTTGACGAGTCGTCACTTGCGATTCCGTAAAGCATTTAGCTTCTTGTCAAATTGAGGGCTCAAGATGAACGATCAACAAAAGAAGGAGCAGTATTCTGGAGTGCGAGATCAAGAGATCCGTGCGGCATTGGATCAGCATTGGGCGGCGTCCGATGCCAACGATTTTGAAACGGAGCACCGCATCTATCACGAGGACGCGGTGCTGGACTACCCGCAGTCAGGCGAGCGAACCCGCGGTCGGAGCAACATACAGGGCCAGCGCGCTGGTCAGCCGAGCCAAAAGCGGTTTACTGTCCGACGAATCATTGGCAGTGGTGATCTTTGGGTCACCGAATTCATCCTGACATATGACGGCAAGCCGTCCTACACCGTGAGCATCATGGAGTTCACGGGCGACAAGGTTGCGCGAGAAACGCAGTACTTTGCGGATCCATTCGTGGCTCCCGCATCGCGCGCTCAATGGGTCGAACGGATGGACACATAATCTTGAGGCGCAGCACATCCTCGATGGAGGGATAAGAGGTGGATTGGAAACGGTTGGTCCAGTTTGCGCTGCTGGGCAGCAGTAATTTGGAACAATATGCCATCCTGCTGGTACGCGTTTCGCTCGGGCTGTTCTTCGCCATCTCCGGGGCAAACAAATTATTTGTCGCCGGCGGCACAAAACCTGTTTACGAAACGCTCGTTCAGGCGAAAGTCCCGTTTCCCCACCAGACGGCCTATTTCGTGGCGGGTGTCGAGTTCGTTGGCGGATCCTTGGTGACTGTGGGGTTTCTCTCGAGCCCGGCGTGCGTGGCTTTATTGATCGATATGACTGTCGCCACCCTGACCAGCGCGGTTTCCACCGTGCCTAAAGGACTTTTGCCTCTTAGCTGGCTCGACGATTTCCTCTACCTTCCGGAAGTCTTGTATGTGCTCTTCTTTATCTGGCTGATCGGCTCCGGTCCGGGAAAGTTCAGTGTCGATTACTGGCTCGCCGGCAAGTTACGGAGTTGATCGATCGACGAAGCAGCTTGTTGCCAGACAAGAGGGCTTCTGCGAGGGACGCATGCACCGATTGCTTTCACTAAGTGTCGGCCTTCCGCGCGACGTGACATGGAACGGCAAACGGTCCGAACCGCAGTCTGGAAATCTCCGGTTACGGGAAGGCGAATGGTGCGCAAACTCGATATCGATGGCGACGCCCAAGCCGATCTGGCCGGTCACGACGGGGGCACCGCGCCGTATTCGTCTACCAGATGGACTCGTACCATTACTGGGAGAGCTTTTTGGGCCGCAACGATTTTACCTACGGCCAGTTCGGAGAAAACTTCACCGTCGATGGACTTCCTGATAATGAGGTCTGCATTGGCGATCGCTACCGCATTGGTGATGCGATATTTGAAGTAACGCAGCGCGCGGCGGCTTTTGGGGCCGTGATCGAATCCGTCTAAATTTAGACGGATTCTCGGGTCGTGGGAGCCATCGGGAAACACCGCCAATATCGCCCTTCTATCGTGACTCCATCGTGATCGTGTCACCGGGGCTCAGAACGGAATTCCTGTCCCTTCTTTAGAGTCTTGGCGTCCCCGACGGGATTTGAACCCGTGTTACCGCCGTGAAAGGGCGATGTCCTAGGCCAGGCTAGACGACGGGGACCTTGAGGAATCAGGTACTTGCAAGTATACCTGATTCTCGCCGGCTGCGGATGGAGGGCGGTTAACGGGATCTCTCGCGCTCGTCTTCTGATTCGCTTTCTCACGCACTTCAGATGAAAGAGGCTGCTTTCGACCTTGCGGGTTTCAATCGATACGTAGCCAGCTACGTCTCTACAGAAGTGTCGGCCGCGAGAATTACGAACCTGGGGATTCAAATAAGACCCAACCCCCAGACATCGTCCGTACCTTTTGGGCTGTTCTGGAATCTAACGACTGTGTCCCATTGTAGAGCGGGAGAGTGATCTGTGGCGGATGCCCTTTTTCTTAGCCTGTGGTTTCCGAGTTTCGAATTGGATGAGATGATGCCCCGAGCTTTGGCGGTTATGCAGCAGTTTCCATTTTCCGCCATGCAGCCTGGCATTACCTATGTTGCCGTCCATCCCGTCTCGTGGAGTGAGCCCACGATTTTCGAGCAGCGCCTCCGGCCCGGCATCGCTCCTGAGGAGGCGACCCTTCACGCCTCTGACTTGCTTCATGAAGACTATGCTTATTTGTTCGAAGCGTTCTGGGACCTTTGGATCTTTGACGCAGACCGGCAGGAGTGGTCCCTGCAGCCGTCACCGGTAAAGTTCCTGGTTCATGGCGTCGAATTCGACGAAGGAACTTATCAGCACGAAGGCCATGTCCAGGTGGATTTTGGCATTGACACGCCCTTCCTTCAGGACGAAGTGCAACTCACCAGCGAGGCCGAAACCCGAGTGCGCGCCAATGTGCAGAAGCTGGTGGAATTCACCAACAAGGCGGAGAAAAGCTCTGGCGCAAGTGGACGTTTGCTGTGGTCGGAGTCAGAAGAAAACTTCGCTCAGAAACTGATCGCGCGCTTGCAGAAAGTGCAGTAGAGTGCGGCGGCATCGTATGCGCATGCAGCTCCGCTCGACGGCAAGCCATCACGCATTCTTCATTTGCCGGGTCAGGGGCTCCTGAAAACGCTTTTATTTTGTTCGTCCGCCTTCCACCTTTAGCTCATCGGTCGCGCCCGCTTGGGCGGCGGCGAGGAGCGCGGTCTTCACGCGGAACGGGGAGCAGGAAACATAATCCATGCCCACCTCGTGGCAGAATTGAACCGACGATGGGTCGCCGCCGTGCTCGCCGCAAATTCCAACCTCCAGCTTCGGGCGGGTCTTGCGTCCGCGTTCGATTCCCATGCGAACCAACTCTCCCACGCCTTCGCGATCGATCGCCGCGAAGGGATCCTGTTTGAGGATGCCCTCTTTGAGATAGGTTGGCAGCACTTTGTTGACGTCGTCGCGCGAGAAACCGAACGTGGTCTGGGTGAGATCGTTGGTACCGAACGAGAAGAATTCTGCTTCCTTGGCAATCTCGCCCGCTACCAGGCAGGCTCGCGGGAGCTCGATCATTGTCCCGACGTGATATTTGACCTTCCTCGCCTTTTCGCGGAAAACATCCTCGGCTACACGGCGGACAATCGCTGCCTGGTTCTCCATTTCCTTCACCGTTGCGATGAGCGGAATCATCACTTCCGCATGGGAGTGCCCCCCGTTCTTTTCGACTGCAACCGCCGCCTCGAAAATCGCGCGCGCTTGCATTTCGGTGATCTCCGGATATGTGATCCCCAACCTGCATCCGCGATGTCCCAGCATAGGATTGAATTCATGCAACTCTTCCACGCGCTCTAGTAGTTGAGGAAGAAGCTTCTTCAGATCGCCAGCGCCCTTAGCACCGTAGTCGCGGTACTCGTCGACCAGATTGTTTTTCTGCTTCGCATTTGCGCTGCTCAGGTTGGCAATATCGACCATGAGCTTTTCCCGCTTGGGCAAGAACTCGTGCAGAGGCGGATCCAGCAGGCGGATGGTCACCGGCAATTCTTGCATCACTTCGAATAGACCCATGAAATCTGAACGTTGCATGGGTAGCAGCTTCTTCAACGCCACGCGCCGGTCTTTCTCATTATCGGCGAGGATCATGGCACGCATGTGCTTCACGCGCTCAGGCGCAAAAAACATGTGCTCAGTGCGGCACAAACCGATGCCGGTGGCCCCGAACTCGCGCGCCTTTTTGGCGTCTCGTGGAATATCCGCGTTGGCCCGCACTCCAATCTTTCGGTAAGGCTCTGCCCAACTCATGAACTTATCGAGCTTTGCCATATTTAGCGGGTCGGGTGGAAGCAACTTCCGCTTGCCTCGCAACACGCGGCCGGTGGTTCCGTCGATCGTAATCCACTCGCCCTCCTTGAATACTTGTCCGCGCGCCCGCATTTCGCGTGCCCGCTCATCGACGGCGATCTCGCCCGCGCCAGCAACGCAGCTCTTACCCATGCCACGCGTGACAACCGCTGCGTGACTGGTGATTCCTCCCTGGGAAGTTAGAATTCCGATTGCGACCTCCATCCCGTGAATGTCCTCCGGAGTGGTTTCGGCGCGAACCAGGATCACCGGATTCTTCTCCGCGCCGTGTCCAGCCTTTTGAACAGCCTCGTCCGCAGTGAAGACGATTTGCCCCACGACCGCTCCCGGGGATGCTGCCAAACCTGTCGAGGTTAGCACGTCTTCGGGTCGAACGTCCTTCTCGTCCAATCGCGATACGAAGAAATCCACGACCTGGTTGGGATCGACACGGAAGATTGCTTCGTCTTTGCTGATCAGCCCCTCATCCACCATCTCGGTTGCCACTCGCACGGCAGCAAGACCGGTGCGTTTGCCGTTACGCGTTTGCAGCATGTAGAGCTTGCCATCCTGGATGGTGAACTCGAAATCCTGCATATCGTGATAGTGCTTTTCCAACCGCGTCGTGATGTCGCGCAACTGGTTGTATACATCCGGCATGATTCGCTGCAGCTCGAGGATCGGCACCGGCGTGCGAACTCCGGAGACCACATCTTCGCCCTGCGCGTTCATCAAGTACTCTCCGTAGAATTCCTTCGCGCCCGTGGCCGGGTTGCGCGTGAAGCCCACGCCCGTTCCGCTGGTGTCGCCGAGGTTGCCGTAGACCATGGCTTGCACGTTGACCGCGGTGCCCAGCATGTCGTCGATGTTGTTGATGCGACGATAGGTCTTGGCGCGCTCGTTCTGCCACGACCGGAATACCGCATCCCTCGCCATGATTAATTGCTCGTGTGGATCCTGCGGGAAATCGCGCTTGGCATGCTTCTTGACTACCTTCTTGTATTCTTCGATGACTTCCTTCAAAGCCTTGGGGTCGAGGTCGGTGTCGAGCTTGGCTTTTTTCTGTTTCTTCTTGGCATCGAACACTTCGTCAAACGCGGACTTCGGGATTTCCAGCACCACGTTGCCAAACATCTGGATCAACCGCCGGTAGGAATCGGCCGCGAACCGTGGATTGCTGCTTCGTTTGGCCAGTGACTCTACACTCTTGTCGTTCAACCCGAGATTGAGAATCGTATCCATCATGCCGGGCATGGAAAACTTCGCGCCCGAGCGCACGCTGACCAATAGCGGGTTATCGCCCTTTCCCAGTTTCTGGCCCTGCAGTTGTTCGAGACGGGCCAATGCCTCTTCCATCTCGCGGTCCACCTCCTGCGAAACACCTCCGTGCTGCATGTATTCGCGGCAGGCTTCCGTCTGGATAGTGAAGCCGGGGGGTACGGGCAGGCCCGCATTGGTCATTTCGGCCAGGCCGGCACCTTTGCCGCCGAGTTCATCCTTCATCTTGCCGTTGCCATCGGCCTTGCCGCCGCCGAAGAAGTAGACGTATTGAATCGCTGGTTTCTTTGCTGTAAGTTCAACTTCTGTTTCGGGAAGAGTCTGCGTCGCCATAAATTAGTCCTTTATTTTCGGGGATTCCTTGCTGTCTTTGCCTTCGGTCACGATTTCGGAGAAGTCAGCAACGGTGGAAAAGTTCTGCAATAATGTTTGCAATAGAGCTAGCCGGTTCGCCCTGATTCGCTCGTCCTCAACCATGACCATGACTTTGTCGAAGAACCGGTCGACTGAAGGTCTGAGTTTCGAAATCTCTATGAGAGCATGTTCGTAATCCCGCTGTGCGCGAAGCCCGTCAACCGTTTCGGCCACTCTCGGGATTTGAACTGCCAGTTCCTTTTCATCCGCGTCTTGGAGAGCCTCCGCCTCGATAGCGGGGGCCACTCTCTTTTTAGTTTCGCTGGCCTGCCGAAGAATGTTCTTGATACGTTTGAACGCAATCGAGATCGATTCGAAATCCTCCGACGGACGAACCCTGGTCACCGCTTCCGCGCGTGCGACCGCATCGACTACATCGTCAGACCCCGCGGCCAGCACCGCATTAACAACATCGTATTTGAACCCGAGGGCATCGCGGAGATAAAACTCCAGACGCTCGCGGAAGAAAGTTTTCAGCGTACCTGCATAATCCACCTCAGCTGAAAACTTTCGTTCCGCGGTCGATCCACGATAGACCTCGATTGCGTCTGCGAACAACTGTTCCAAGCCAAGCGGCAGTTTCTTTTCTGCAACCGTCTTCACGATCCCGTTGGCCTGTCGTCGCAACGCAAAGGGGTCCTTTGATCCCGTGGGCTGCAATCCCAGGGCAAACATTCCGGCAATGCTGTCCGCCTTGTCGGCGATGGAAAGCACTGCACCCTCGACTGAGCGAGGGATCGAGTCCTCCATGGATTCCGGCTTATATTGATCGTAGATCGCCTGCGCGATCGCCTGCCGGGTTCCGTCCGGCATATCAGGATCCAGTTCCTGCACGCTGGCGTACAGACCGCCCACAATTCCTTGCAGCTCCGTGAACTCTTTCACCAACTCTGTCGTGAGGTCGGTTTTTGCCAGAGACGCTGCCTTGTGTACGATACCCGGGCGAACCGCCACTCCGCTCTTGCGGATGATTTCACAGAGCCAACTGCACAAGCGCTGCACTCGCTTGGTCTTGTCGTAATAGCTGCCGAGTTCTTTCTGAAAGGTGACGTGTTTGAGCCACAGGGTTCGCTCGCGCAGCGGATGCTTCTGATCGGTCTGCCAGAAGAAACGCGCGTCGTTGAACCGCGCCCGGAGGACGCGCTCATGGCCATGCCGAATGATGCCCCGCGGGTCGCCGTCGGTGTTCAGCACGGCGAGAAAATGTGGCAGGAGCCTGCCGCTCGCGTCCTCGATGGCGAAATACCTCTGATGGTCACGCATCACAGTTACCAAAACTTCCTCAGGCAATTCCAAAAACTCTTGATCAAAGCCTCCCAGAATTACCGAAGGAAATTCTGTCAGGTTGACGACCGTGTCGAGCAGATTTTTGTCTTCACGCCAACGCGCAACAGGAATCGTGCGAGTGGCCGCATCTAGAGCCTTGCGAATTTGCTGCTCCCGCTCCCCACGACCAAGGACCTTCGCAGCCCGCAAGGCTTCGATATACGCGGAACCGGCACTCGGAATCTGAATCGGTCTTTCTGCCAAAATTCTGTGCCCTCGCGATTGGTTCCCGCCACGAACCCCATCGAACTCCAGCGGAATCACCTCACTGTCGAGCAACGCAACCAGCCAGCGTACTGGCCGGACAAACTTTTCGCTCGGCCGCCGCCAGTACATGTTCTTAGGCCAGTAAATCGAGTGGATTTCTTTGGGAAGCAATTCGGATAAAACCTCAGTCGCCGACCGGCCTTTTTTTGTGATCTTTGCAGCCAGATATTCGCCCTTGGGAGTTGTCAGCCTCTCCAGTTGCGAAACATCTACACCAGCCTTCCGGGCAAAAGCATGGGCGGCGGGTGTCGGCTGCCCGGCCTTGAAAGCTACGTTCGTTGACGGCCCGGTGATTTGTTCTGTCACATCGGCTTGAGTGAATGGTATTCCTGATGCTAGAACCGCAAGGCGGCGAGGGGAGTCAAAACTCAAACTTTCTCCGGTGGCCGTGAGACGTTCCCGCTCCAGCAACTTGTGGACTCGCTCACGTAACTCGAGAGCTGCGGCATCAATCATCCGCGCCGGAATCTCTTCGCAACCGATTTCAATCAGAAAATCTGGCATATTCCTTCTACAAAAACCTGTTTACGAAATCGCTGGCACAATCTCTCTTTTCGCCTGCTGCGTCTTCTTCGGTTCGGGCTCTTCGGGTGCTGTCTCGGTTTGCTGTTGATCCACATACGCCTTCGCGATTCCCACCGCCAACGCCCGCACTCGCGCAATCACGCCTACACGCTCGGTCACCGAAATCGCACCACGAGCGTCCAGAATGTTGAACAAGTGCGAGCACTTCAGGCAAAGGTCATAAGCCGCTAGAACCGGAAAACGCTTCTTGTTTCGCCCCCATCCGTCGCCAGCAATCTTCTCTTTGCTCAGCACGGTATATTGATCCAGCAGCGACTTGCATTCCGCCTCGCACAACTCGAAGTGCTTCCATGCTTTCTCGACGTCGGCGGCTTCAAAGTTGTACACGGAAAACTGCTGCTCTTCTGCCAGTCGCACGTCCCCATAGGTCGTGACTCGACCTGCCTCCGGATCGCGTGTCCATACAATGTCGTAAATCGAATCTACATCCTGCAGGAATGCCGCGATGCGCTCCAGGCCGTAAGTCAACTCCGCTGAAATCGGATCAAGGTCTAACCCGCCACACTGCTGGAAATAAGTGAACTGAGTGATCTCCAGCCCGTCCAGCATGACCTGCCATCCCACGCCCCAGGCGCTGAGCGTCGGCGCTTCCCAGTTATCTTCTTCGAATTTGATATCGTGCTGTCGCAGATCAACTCCCGTCGCGCCCAGCGATTCCAGATACAACTCCTGCACATTCTCCGGAGGCGGCTTAAGAATCACTTGCAGCTGAGTATGCTTGTAAAGACGATTCGGATTCTCTCCATAGCGGCCATCGGCCGGCCGCCGGGAAGGCTGCACGTACGCCACTTTGTACGGATTCGGCCCCAACACGCGCAAGAATGTTTCTGGCGCCATGGTTCCTGCACCGACTTCGACGTCATACGGCTGTTGCAGCACGCATCCCCGTTCCGCCCAGAAGGTTTGCAGGCGGAGGATGAGTTCCTGGAACGTCAACGGATTGGAGTTGCTATCGGTCAAAGTGTTTGGGCTGGCAATCAGCAGTCAGCACCCAGCATTCAGTCATTACGAACACATATCCAACTCCAACGAAACCTTCTACAGGCCGATTGGTGAGTGCTCTCAGCTGATTCTCTCCAGCATGCCGGCCGTGACCAGCTTCTTTTCCATGTGCCGCTGAAGAGCCTGCAGCAGGAATTTCCGGAGATCGGCGGCTTGTGCCTTAGGCCCGGGGGTCACCGCAAAACTCTCGACTGGCGCGCGCAACATCTGTCCCGCCAGCGTCCGCGATTCTGCGGAAATCTCCGACGATGCCAGCCTTTTATCCTCGGTGCACATCAACCCGTCGTTCAACGCATGAAAAAACGCTCTGCTGCCATTTAGCGTGCGCCCGCAAACGATGCATTCGGAAAGCTCCGGCAGATAGCCCATTAGCCGGGTCATCCACAATTCGAAATACGTGATGGGCACCCAGATATCGGTTCCGCGCAGCGCCGCCAGAACCGCAAGCGCAAGCCGGAAGGCATCATCATTGGTTTCGCGATCTGGCAGCAACTCGTCCAGCAACTCCGCCACGTGGGCCAGCGCCACTGCCCTCGGGTAACCCACCGTGACTGCCAGCGGCGACTCCAAGACTTCGCAGGAATCCAGCCGCGCTAACTCCTGTCGCTCGCGATCCTCGTAGTAAGCGCGAACATACGTCAGGGGCTCGAGCGCTCCGCCAAATCGGCGCCGGGACTTCATGGCCGAGCGCGCCACTCCGCGGACCTTGCCTTCCAGGCGAGTGAACAGCGTGACCAGCAGGTCGGCCTCGCGCAACGGATACGTCCGCAAAACAATCGCTTCCGACTCCTTCAGCGCCATTAAAGCTCAGCCGATAACTCTTGATTGTAATGGAGCGTCGGGGGGATGGAAAGGGCTCTTACTCCGTGGTAGTGGGCTACTTTCATTTTGAGACTGGCGCGAATCGTGGCATACTTGGATCATGCCAAAGCGTATTAGCAGACCGCGAGACGTGAATCAGGCCGCCTTTGAGATGGTTCGGCGCTCTACGTCAGAACAAGTAAAAGCCGAGCCACCTATTGAAATTGTCTTCGAGGAAACCAAGCCTTCAAAATACGATATTTCCGCAGTCATGGCAGAGATGGGTCGCAAGGGCGGTCAGATCGGCGGTAAGCGTCGGCTTAAGACCATGACCAAGGCTCAGCGGATCAAAGTAGCCAAGAAAGCAGCTAGGGCTAGGTGGAAAAAGTCAAAATCGAATGACTAGTTTTTTCTGTGTTCGCTTAAGGGATACCATTGGGGATGTCTTTTGATTTTCTTGCAATTCTCGCAAGTGGGAGCCGAATCGCCAGGCTTCAATACCTGCTCTGAAACTGGAATGTCATACAAGTTGCAAGCGGCACAACGGAATTTTCCCGTCTCATGTTTTGATCGTTGCTCTATGATCTCCCCCTCGCCATAACCCCAGATGCGCCCAAGCGCTCCATGAAACTTTCTAAGTATTTCATCTAGGCCCAGTCGCGTTGTACTCGCCACGCGATCTCGTAACGGGAACTGTTGCGGACGTACTGGACGAATATCGGTCATATCCACAAACATCCCCTCAAAATGTCGGTGATCTGGTAAGCGGTAAAGATTTGTAAATTTCCCAGCATCCAGATTCCCCACGTCCAGACCTGAGCCATCAATGGGGCGCAACGGCCACGTCGCCCACACGCCGTCGTCCTGTTCTAGATCACAAGTCGGAGTGATAAGCATTGCCAGTCCACGCTGAACAGATACAGCAGCGTACTCGCTACCCGTCTCGAACACATCACTCAACACTCGCTCGTCAACCAACGTCACTTCCCCAGGCTTCAGATGTCCCCCCTCAAGCGGTAGCCGATGGTGAGATTGCCGAATCAGGACGAGAGCATTTAACGGAGGCAATAGCATCAGGGGCACACCCGCAACTATATCTCCTTGTTGCAGGAGTGATGGCGGCTCTTGGAGATAGAAAACGTCTGACGAAAACGGCAATGATTTACTTCCTCTTCTTCGTCACCGCAACGTGGTCGGCGCGCACATGAGCGCGTAAACCGCCAACGTTCGTCCTACGAAAAGAGGGGGTCGCTTCTTCCGGGTCAAGCTGATTGCGAGATGGAGAATGCTCAGATAGATCGGGATTCGCTGCACAGAAGGGATTTGATGCGTCGTGCTCTTCGGCCCTGCGACTAGCCGTACCACGCTCTGAGCTGCTGCGTTTCATCTTACTACCACTATTCATAGATGCGCTCCCCTGCGGCGTCCGTTGGTCTGACAGGATAGCTTTTCTGTCTGTAAAGTCAATCGCTCGTTGGTGGGAGTACCAAATCGCAAATATTTACCTCTAAACTGCAAAAGTCGGACACATCCCCGCTAGTACCGTTATCGGTACTTCTGTCTGTCAGATCAAGTGACGATGGATTTAAGTGTACACTTTTTTTCTTGACATGCTAAAGCGGTTTAGTATAATGGGTACATTATGAATCGCTTGGATTCTGAAACCCGCGCCAGAGTGATTAGTTGCTTGATCGAGGGCTGTTCGATTCGTGCCACGGTCCGCATGACCGGCGTTGCCAAGAAAACCGTAATGCGTCTACTGCTGGAAGTTGGCGAAGTCTGCGCCGCCTATCAGGACCGGGCTTTCCGCAACCTGAAATCCAAGCGGTTGCAACTCGACGAAATGTGGGCATGGATTTACTGTAAGGAAAAGAATCGCACAGAAGAAATAGCCCGCCTGCATCCTGACGCTGGTGATGTGTGGCTGTGGGTCTGCATAGACGCGGATTCCAAATTAGTCCCGACGTGGACGCTTGGGCAGCGCGATCTGGCAACCGCGAGAGACTTCGTTGACGATATAGCGCAACGGGTGCGTGGACGAATCCAGATCACTACCGACGCCCTCAGGACGTATCTGACTGTAATCGAAGATGCCTTCGGCTCAGAGATTGATTATGCGCAACTCCACAAGGTATATCGTGCTCCGATGGAAAACGAAACACGTTATTCTCCGGCGAAGGTCATCAGTTCTACCATGAAAGCAGTGAGTGGGAATCCAGACCCAAAACATGTGAGCACTAGCTACGTAGAAAGGCAAAACTGGACGGTAAGGACTACCATGCGCCGCTATACCCGCCTCAGCAATGGATTCTCGCGGAAATTGGAGAACCACGCGGCAGCAACGGCGCTCAATTACTTTGCTTACAACTTCATCAAGATTCACAGCACGCTGAGAACGAGTCCGGCGCAAGCGGCAGGCGTTACAGATCGGCTCTGGGATGTAAGCGACCTTGTAGTTCTTTGGGAATCCTACGAGCAGGTATCAGCGAGAGCGGCCTAAATAATTAAGCTGCGTGTGACCGCTGTATTTTGTTCACATTTCTAAACGCCTGTTTCAATTCTGGAGAGCTTGAAGTGCACGCCGGATTCGCCATAAGAGAGGAAATCACCTCACGAATCGCGTGGAGATACCATCCCTCTTTATCTTCCAAATCTACTCGCTGCATGAAGAGAATAAATTCTTCCATTAAAACTCGATGCGCTTCTCCACGAGAAATGAATGCTGCCTCTTCCAGCGCATCTCGTAACGATTCTTTGCCGAGACGCACAACGAATTTTCTTTCAAAGGCCCAATCAATCGCCGGAATCACTATTTCGCGGTAGTCTGGCTCTGGTAGGAAAATTCCGCGCGTGAGCATTAACTGCAAAAACCGTTCCGACGCAAATTCTAGAGTTCCCTTGTCCGAAGAAACCACATCATAGATTTTAGCTAACAAGAGATCGCGTTGACCTGCGGGTAGATTCACCACTTCAGCAGCACTCAGTGATTCCACTTGAAACGCAATTTCATGGAGTTGCCCATGTGTGAGCAATTCAGACAGTGGACGAGTGGGAATTTGTAATGCTCCTGAGAGTAGAGAATTAAAAGTCCGTACTGATTCCAATCGCCTACCTTGGTCTGCGATGCAATTATTTATTAGATCGTCAATGGCTGGTGGAATGGTTTCATTCACCGTTGACAGCGCTTCGTAAGCGCCGTGGCGCATGGAATGCCCGGCTAACGCCTCATATAACGTCACTCCTAGCGCATAAACATCGGTTCGCTCATCTACCGGATCACCAGATTGTTGCTCAGGTGACATGTACCCCTGCGTGCCGACCACAAACCCGGACTTCGTGAGTTTTCTTCCGTCTTCCGCAGAAATGGCGATTCCAAAATCTACTAAATAGGCCGATTCCTTGTTGGGAGTGATGATTATGTTTTCGGGCTTTACATCACGGTGAATGATTCCAAGCTTGTGAGCATAGTCTAGTGCCGAAGCCAGTTGATGAAACCAGACACGGGCTTGGTTGATCGGAACCGGGCCAGAATCAGCGATGATCTGCCGAAGGGTAACTCCTTCGATAAACTGGAAGATGATAAGAAACTTACCATCATTAAAATCGACATCATAAATAGCGGGTATGTTCGGATGCGACATCTTAGCAAGAGTTCTGGCTTCTCTTCTAAACCGTTCTTTATCGGATTCACTGGACTGTTCAATAAGAGGACTAAGCACTTTGACCGCAATGTCGCGATCTAGGGTGTTGTCTTTCCCGTGGATGACCTTCGCAAATCCACCAGCACCATGAATCTCGGTCTGGAAGCTGAAGCGTTCCACCATAGATTTCACCTCAATTAATTCCATGGGACCCAGGACTGACCAGACTCGGTATGCGCGGCAAGCCATTAGATCATCTCCTTATGCGAAAGTCCAGAGTTAAGGGTCAATTCAAAGTAGCCCACTACCTACTCCGTGCCTTCTTCGGGGTCATCATCGGACACGACTTCTACGCTGTGGCCGCGAACTGCGAAGGTGAACTTTTGATCCGTCCTAGAAACGAAGCTTACACGGATGGGGGCGCGTTGCCAGCCTGGCGGGGCGCATTCAGTCTCAGAGGCGCCGTTGCTAACGGTTTCGCCCAGAGGCTTTTTCAGGATGGGCTTGCGGCGGCCAAGTTGCATCACGACGGCAGAAACCTTGCGGCCATCGTCCGAGATTCCGCAATAGGCAACATAATCCCGATACCAGGTAGCTGAAGAAAACTCAGGATCAAACTCGGGCAGGTTGGCTTGTGAGATGTGTCCAGTGACTCGGTCTACCACGAGCCATCCCCCGCGCTGCCAACTCCAACGCGGAGTCGACGCCGTTTCCTGGGGCAGGATATCGTTGACGCGAACCACGCGTCGGATTACGAACAACTGCTCAGTAACCTCGTGCGCAACACTAAACGTATATTCTTTCAAGCGGCCATCTACATACATGGGCTTGACCTTCAAGTCTCCTGCCTGGTCTGGGCCAGGACCAGAGGCCTTCACTGCGATCCATTTACCGAATGTAATGATGTGCGGTTTGGAAGCTGCCAGAGCTGGCATCACAATTAACACAACAAGTAGGCGGCTGGCAGCGATACGGAAGAGAGGGCGCATGCAGTGAGGTTAAGCGGCGGCTGGCTGCTCAGGCAAGGTTGGACCGCACACGGTTGCTGAAACATTCCCAAAACGGCATGTCCAAAAATCAGACAGGTATTTGCAAGAACAACAAGGCAGAGTCTATTGCCGGCCGCTAAATCCGTTACAATGAAGAAAGCGTTTTGCTCGATCGGCAGTGATGAGCCCCCATAAATTCCGGACATCCGCGTCCAGTCTTTCTCCTTCTTACAAGGAGATGGGAGAATTCTCGCCCCGTCGCGCCCCCCGGGTACTCGTGGTCGATGACAATCCAGACACCATGATGCTGATGCGCGAACTGCTTGCTACTCGTGGCTATGAGGTGATTGGAGTTCCGGACGCAGCCCAGGCCGAGAGCGAGATTCAGCGCGAACTCCCCGATCTGATTCTTTCCGACGTGATTATGCCCGGCAAGTCGGGTTACGAACTCTGCCGCGAGGTCAAGGATAACCCCGCTACCCGGCTGATTCCTTTTGTGCTCATTACGGGGCTGAGCGACCGCGAGGATAAGCTGAGGGGAATCGAAGCCGGTGCGGATGACTTTCTCAACAAGCCTATTTTTTCGGAAGAGTTGTTTGCCCGCGTCAAGTCGCTGCTCAAGCTCAAAGAGTTTACCGACGAATTGGAGACCGCCGAGTCCGTGCTTTGCACCTTGGGCCTGAGCGTAGAGAGCCGCGATCCTTATACCGAAGGGCATTGCGAACGTTTGGCCGAGAACGCCAGCAATCTGGGACGTCATCTCGGCCTGAGTGAAGAATCGATTGTGGCTTTGCGACGTGGCGGTTACTTGCACGACCTCGGTAAAATCGCGGTTCCCGACGACATTCTGAAGAAGGGAAAGAACCTGACTGCGGAGGAATGGGCCATCATGAAGCAGCATCCGGTAACAGGCGAAAACATTTGCCGGCCATTGAAGTCGTTGCGACTCGTGCTGCCCATTATCCGCAACCATCATGAGCACTCGGACGGTAGTGGCTATCCGGATGGATTGCAGAAGGTCGAAATTCCGCTGCTTGCACGAGTCCTCCAGGTGGTCGATGTATATGATGCCCTGCGTACTGCGCGGCCGTATAAAGCAGCCCTAAGCCATGAGCATGCCGCGTTTACCATGCGCCAGGAGGCTCGCGGCGGGCTTTGGGATGAAGAACTGGTGGCCGAGTTCCTGTCCATGCTGGAGAAGCAACGACGAGTGGCGTAAGAAGGTCTAAGCTATCAGCGTTCAGAAATCGGCTTCAGGCCGATGCCTTCACCCTTATTCCTCATTCCTCAAGTTTGACTCTGAAGCGGCAATCCATGAGACTAGCATCTCGTAGCTGACAGCGGATAGCTGAAAGCTGACGGCTTACTTTTGGAACCTGCGACCTACAGCATTATCCTGCCGGCTTATAACGAAAGCGCGCGCATCGCGGCCACGCTGGACAAGATTCTTGCGCACGCCACGCGGCGTGACTGGAACCTCGAAGTCATCGTCGTGGACGACGGATCGAATGACGATACGCCAGGTATTGTTCGCGAATATGCCAGAAAGCATGCGGTCATGCGGCTGCTCGAGAATCCCGGCAATCGGGGGAAGGGGTACAGCGTCCGCAACGGAATGCTGCATGCGAAGGGCGAGATTTTGCTGTTCAGCGATGCTGATCTTTCCTCGCCAATCGAGGAGGCAGACAGGCTGTTTGCGGCAATTGGGGAGGGCGCGGACATCGCCATCGGCTCGCGCTGGGTGGATCGACGATTGCAGATTCGGCGGCAGCCGCTCTATCGCCGGCTCTTCGGGCGAATCTTCAATCTCGCGCTGCGCGTCATTCTAGGTTTGCAATTCAAAGATACACAGTGTGGCTTCAAGGCTTTCACCCGGCGCAGCGCGCAAGCCATTTTTCCATTGCAGAAGATCGAGCGCTGGGGATTTGATCCGGAGTTGCTCTACCTGGCTAAGAAATTCGGGTTCGTCGTCCGCGAGGTCCCAGTCGCATGGTCGCATCGGGAAGGCACGCGCATCCATCCGGTACGGGACGGCATCCGCATGTTCGGTGAATTGCTGAGAATCCGATGGTACGCGCTGAAGGGCAACTACACTCCTGCCAGCCCGGTTTCCCAACCGCTGTAGGCCCTGCGTCTGGCCGAATGAACGGTTCCCCAGGTCTAGGCGGCGCTAACTTCATTTCGAGTTGTCGTAGTTTTCCGCTGAAATGACAGCAAGGCATCGTCCAGCGTGGGATGAACATCGAAAACCGACAACAGGTTGGTAAGCTCAAGTAACTGTCTGATGCGAGCATTGGCGCCCGCCAGTTTCAGCGAGGATCCGCTGGCTCGAATCCACATATGCACCACCACCAACTCTCCCAGGCCGGCGCTGTCGATAACCTCCAACCCACTGAGCTCGACGATAAGTTGACGTGCCTTCGGCAGAAGCTCGGCTATTTTTTCGGAGAACGCCGTGGCTTCGTCCCGATAGGTAAAACGGCCTTTGCAGAAAAGGACCGTGACTTCATTGATAGCGCGCGTCTCCAAGTCTAACTTCAAATTTCACTCCTTATCCTGATCCTACCCGCAAAAAAGCGTCAACGGGTCCACAGAGTTCCACTCTAAGAATGTCTTAGTTTTGAAGTTGTTATGTTAATGATTGGATGTTTGTTTCGCGGTTGCGGCACTGTGAAAATTTAGTTAAATGTTTGAGGCCTGCTCAAAATACTGAACTCTCGGCATCCCGGCTTCGGGCAGGAAGCATCCAACTATGCAAAACCACAAGCCGGATTTCGAATACCGGAGGATCCTTCCGTGGATCGCCTTATAGCGATTGCCTTCATTCTTTTTGCACTCGGAAGTGCTGGTTACGCCCAAGTTCCCAGCGGAAACGTTTTCGTCGGCTATTCCTACCTGAGTGCGGACCTGGTCTCGAACGGTCGCACAAACCTGAATGGCTGGAATGGTTCGGTGGAAGGCAAAGTCTTGCCGTTTATCGGCCTCGTGGCCGATTTCAGCGGACACTACGGGTCGGTTCCGCTGGCAGTGAATCCCACATGCACCACGATTGTTGGCGGGGCCTGTTCGACCCTGAGCGCCAGCGCAAACATCCACAGTTTCTTGTTTGGTCCGCGGGTTTCGGTTTCGGTGGGGAAGGTCCGGCCGTTTGCGCATGCCTTAATCGGCGCTGCGCACATCAGCGAGAGTGCATCTCTGTTGTCCAGTTCGGACACTTCGTTTGCTTACGCTTTGGGTGGCGGTCTCGACTATCACTTGATTCCTCTTATCAGCTGGCGATTTCAAGGTGACTTCCTGCAAACCCGCTTTTTCAGCAACACACAGGATAATGTCCGGATCTCGACCGGGATCGTGGTTCATTTTTAGGCCCGAACGCCCGGTGCGCGAAGTTACCTATCATCAGACGGTGGCCTCACATTGAATCGGAGCGGCTGCGCGCTGCGCGCATTCTTCCAGAATGGCAGGCACTTCAAACAGCGCCCGATTCGAATATGTGCTGGCGTTGAGGCGGAGTTGATTGAAGGTCGAACTGTGTAGTAGGCCATGAACCGCGGGCGCAATTTCCCGGAAGTTGTTTACGACAATTCCAAAGCTGTTTTCGGTCACCCATTGCGCGTTGTAACGCTCTTGCGGCAAGGTTTTGGCGTTGCATTCCACAATTACAGGCAAGTGGAATTGCAGGGCCTCGCTGATTGATCCCGGGCCCGGTTTGCCAATGAAGAAATCGGCCAGTGCCATGTAGAACTCAACATTTTCCGTAAACCCTTGGACCACGATGGGCTTTCTCCTTCTCAATCCCCGTAACCGGGTGGCCAATTCTTGGTTATGTCCACAAAGCAGGATCAACTGCACCCCACTGTTGCTCTCGTCGAGTCCTTTCACAATGTCAAGCATCACCTGAGACCCATGGCCTCCGAAGAGCACAATCCCGGTTGGGCAATCGGGTTCAAGGCCGAGCCGCTTGCGTTCAGCGACACGATCGACGTCAGTCTTTTTATAGAACCTTGGCTTCAAAACCATTCCGGATGTTTCAAACACGGAGTCGGAAGAATGGCCCATTGCTAGTGCCTGCAGCTTCGCCCGTTCGGTCGCGACGATAATGTACTCGGACTCGCGCTCGATCCAGAAGTGGGGCGGGTAATCCGCCAGATCGGTTAACAGCGTAACGAAGGGAGTTTTTTTAGGACCTTGCAGGCTCTCAGCCAACGCGCGATTAAAGTGCGGAATTACCGAGAGCGCCAGGTCTGCCGGATGTTGCGCCCAGTAAGCTCGCAGCGCCTTGACTAGCCAGGGATGAGAAACACGAATCGCTCCCAGCAGAACCTTCAGGAGTTGCGGCGTAAACCGCGTCCAGCCTCTTCGGAGAATGAGGTTGTAGGTATCCTCAATGTGCAGGCCAGTGACCTTGTGAAGCACGTCGAGCGGAGCCAGCAATTCCTGGATGTTCAAAAAACTGACTTCCCAGGGCCGGTCTTGTACTGCGAGAGTGGACTTTAGAGCATCGGCTGTACTGCGGTGTCCGCCCCCGGCGTGGTGAAAAACGATGGTTAGTTTGCGCAAGCGTCACCTGACCGGGCATTGCCGAGCCAAACAGCGTCAGTTGCCGATGTTTTCGTATTCTGCATCTTCGGGTAGTTCCACCATCGAATCTCCGTCACTCTGTTCTTTGCCGGAATCATCAAGCTCCGGGGGCTGATGATATTCATGAATCCGCACTCCCGCCGGGTCGATCGTGATATAGGTCAGTCTTTCATCCACCCACCCCCCGGCGTTGTAGTATTGGATGCCATCCTTCTCCTGGTGCATGGCCTCGTGAGTATGGCCGCAGAAAATGCGGTCTGCCTTGTGCAGGCGGGCGTGAAACAGAGCTCCTGACGCCACTTTGTGTGACATGCGCAGCCAGCGAGTGTTCACGCGGTCAATGAAGCGCGCCACGGGCTTGCCCTTCAGATCGAGTCTTTGCAATAGCAGATAGAGCAACGTCCCAAAATAATTTAGGCGAAGGTTGTTCGCAAGCAGCCGGTCAAACTGATGGCCATGAATGGCTAAGTGACGCATGCCCGCATACTCCCACCGATACTCTTCATACACGCGGACTCCGACCAGGTGAGACATGATGTCGGCGAGTCCCTGGTCGTGATTGCCCTCGACCCAAACCACTTCCAGATCACGCTTGGGATTTGAGAGCTTGCGGATGTATCCGAGAAATTTCCAATGTTCCTTGGTCAGCCTGCGGAAGTTGAGGTCGGCGAAGATGTCGCCCAACAGGATCAGCCGCCGGAAACGATTCTCCTTCAGCACGCAAGTAGCCTCGCGAGCGCGGCTGGTATCCGACCCGAGATGGACGTCGGAGAGGATCAGCGTATCGTAGACGGGCGGATCCATACTTTATTTGTAGCTCGGGAATGTTACGGGACGATGAAATGTGGATCACAGTGAGGTAAACATGTATCTGGCAAGGTAACACTCGTCTGGTTACTAGGTGAGACGAAAATGACAAATGAGGAAGCGAAGTCGGATGTTTTGAAATTGTCCCCCGTCAGGAGGCTCGGATTGTGGCTGGTTGTCGCAATCTGTTGCGCGTTCAGTTCTGCCATCGCCGGGGCTCAAATGCCACCGCCGGTCACCTCCCTTTCAGACGCACAGCGGCTTTCTGAATCTATAGCTGACAAACATGGAATCCTCACCTCACCAGACAAGGCCTGTCTCTTCTACCGGTACTGGCCCGCCGGTGAAAGCACTTCCACCGAGCGTGTGGTCGTGGTCTTGCACGGAATCGGCTATTACAGCGGTCCGTACAAGGTCATCGCGAACGCTTTGAACCCGCAAGGTATACCCGTTTACGCTGTGGATGACAGGGCGCATGGACTGTCCTGTGGGCGTCGGGGTTATCTCGGGACTCCGGCGCAAGCTGCGGACGACGTGTCGACTATCGTGCGTTTTGTGAAGAACGAACGCCCTGACGCGAAGATTTACCTGCTTGGCGAAAGTATGGGAGGGGCCTTTGCACTCAATTATGTTCGCGAAAATAGTAATCAAATCACCGGACTGATCCTGTTAGCGCCGGCCATCGGGCTGAACGAGCGCCAGCTTTTCAAAATCAGCAATTTGGGTTTGCTGCCTTATTTTCTCTTTGCCCACAGAACCCCTGTAATCAGCCTCGTAGGCAAGCGTCTCGAAGAAAGTTCACGCGACCCCCAGTTCATCGCTGCACGCCGCGCCGACCCCCTTGCCTACAAAAAAGTGAGTTTCGGGTACTTATGGGATATCAAACATCTGGTGAGGAATTGGAAGAGCGAAATCGCGCCGAACTTAACTGTGCCTGCTCTGATCATTCAAGGAGGAAAAGATGTGATCGTAAGTCACAAGGACTGCGAAGCGCTGGCGCAGACAAAAGGAACTCACGACAGGACCTACAAGGTATTTCCAGAAACCCGTCACACCACGCTCTGGGATCCGGACACCCCCGAAATCCTGAAGTTTGTGGCGCAGTGGATACGCGACCACTAGGGCTGCGGCCGAGCCAGGCAATTGCCTTTATTTCTGAACCGGCGGCACGTACTCCTTTGGTGGAGCAGCGCCTTCGCCGAAGAAATACTGCTCCATCTGTTTAACGATGGCCTCCTGATCTTCCCGGCGAGCGGGATTGAGGCGATACTCGTTCAGCAGCATTTTGCAGAATTCAGTCCAACCTCTCCAGGCTTGCTCGGAGACATTGTCGTAAATCTTCTTTCCGAAGTCCGTGTCAAAGGGTGGCTCATCCAAGCCAGGAAGTTCCTTTTGCAATTTGACACAGAAAACCCTGTGTTCAGCCATAATTTCCTCAAGACTCTTCGCAAAAATTATCTCATAAGGAAGCAGGTCAGCGTCGCGGCCTGATGGATCGTACCCTCACTCCATGAAAACGACCAAGATCCGCCCGTCCGAGTGGTAACCGTCGCCCGTGGCATTTTTCGCCTCCTGGACGGGATTGGGCGGCAAATAGTAAAACATGCTCTTTACTTTGCCTTCCTTTTGCAGACTCCCGCCAATATTTTCTCGCTCGCCATCGACGTTGGGATCGATCTTGTGCGTCACGCTCCCATTGCGTTTGTCTTTGGCGAAGCCGATGTCATGCGTGCCCGCACCCACCCACACGGTTTGTCCATTCCACGTGAACGGCGCCTTCCACAAGCGGAAGTGATGCCGGCTTGCGACCATGGCGATGGGTTCAGCCTGCTCATAACCGAAATCCTGCGGACGGTTGAACAAGTAGAGGGTGCTCATCGGCATGGTCAGATAGTCTTTGCTTTCGTACGTTGTCAGGGCGGCTTCGAGAACAGCTTTCTTGTCGCTGGTATCGGCTACATGAAAGTTGGCGGCGTCGAGCGCAGTCTGCACCTGCTTCTCGGAGCCGATGATTACGAAGTTCACCATGTCTCCGAGATTCTTAAGCTGGTCATTGACACGCCGTGGCAGGCCGTCGATGTTCTTACGAAGGCCAGCATCTAGAGGAGTATCGGAGATTTTCAAAGCCGGCGCCGCCGCGGTGTTCGCCGACCCGATGCCGAACTGTCCAGCAGCGAAAACCCCGGCGGCGGCTGTCAATTGTTGCTTGAGAACACTTCCACGACTCGATGCCGCCTGCGCCTGGCGATGCACTTTGACCGCGAAGCTTCCCTTGCAGAGCGGCGTGTTCCCCTCATTAATCCCAAGATAAAGATGGCCCGGAGCATCGACCTTAACCTCCTTGCTGCTCCCGATCAACACCGCGGTCCCTTGTGCCTGCAGCTTAGCGATGAGAGCACCTGGGAGCGCATCAGCCACAGGAAGACCCTGGGTAGAAGCGCCGCTCATGCCTTGGGGATCACACGACTGCGTACCGCTAGCGGTGATATTGAGAACGTCCTCGGCCTGAAGCTCGACGCCGGTATCCGTCCACGGCTGAGTCGTTGAAACATTAAAGGAGTAATCATTGCTGGCCGCAGGCGTGGCCGAAGGCGCAGTTTGCGCGCTAATCAGGCAGACGAGGAGAACTAGGATAGCGATGACTTCGAGGATTCGAATCCAGCACTTCATAAACACCTCCACACAAAGAATCCGACTGCGTCCAGGCCGACAAGTTAGAATTCGCTTACAAGTAGCGTATATCCCGACTTACCTTGTAACTTTCGCTCTTCTCACTCGACGGCCAACTCTTACAATAAAAACGCTGCCGGGGCGGACACCCACGCACACCTCGTGTGGGTCGATGCCCTTGCCATCAATTTTCACGGACCCTTCTCGTACCTTCGCGGCTCCTTCGGTATTGGACGCCGCAAGGCCGACGCGTCGGAGCAGCTTGTCGATTCTAATCGGGTAAGCGAACGAATCTCCAGAACTGTCTGCGTTCACATCCGTTCCCCCAACAAGCCGCGTAGCCCCGCCCCCCTTGCCTTCGGCGAGTACGTCCGGCAGCCGGATTTCCACCGTTTCCACATCTTCCGGCACTTCATCCTTCTGAAACTGCTTCGCCCAATCCTCCCCCGCTTTCGCGGCCGCCTCCGCGGAATGAAAATCAGCCACGATCCGTCGCGCCAGGTCTTTCTTCGCCTGCATGGGATGAGCCTCGGACTTCATCTTGTCGATTTCGCCCATCGAAACGTCTGTCAGTAACTCGTAATACCGCCACATCTTTTCATCCGATACCGCCATTACCTTGCCGTACATCTCCAGGGCAGGCTCGTGGATGCCGATAGCATTATCCAGTGACTTCGACATTTTCTCTTCGCCGGACCGCCAGCCCTCCAGAATCGGTGTGGTGAGCACGACTTGGGGTTCCTGGCCGTAAGCCCGCTGCAGCTCGCGTCCCACCAGGAGGTTGAATTTCTGGTCGGTTCCGCCGAGTTCGACATCTGCTTCGAGAGCGACCGAGTCGTAGCCTTGAGCCAGGGGATAAAGAAGTTCGTGCACTGCGATCGGTTTTTCTTCGACAAAACGTTTGTGAAAGTCCTCGCGCTCAAGCATCTGCGAAACCGTGTATTTCGCCGCCAGGCGGATGAAGTCGTCAGCCGTAAACTTCGCAAACCAGCGGCGGTTGAAATCGATGACGGTCTTTTCCGCGTCCAGAATCTTGAACACCTGGGCCTTGTAAGTTTCCGCGTTCTGTTCAATCTGCTCGCGTGAAAGTGGCGGACGCGTGGCGGATCGCCCGGTCGGATCGCCGATCATCCCGGTGAAATCGCCGATCAGGAAAATGACCGTGTGTCCCAGGTCTTGAAAATGCTTGAGCTTGCGCAATACGACCGTATGGCCGAGGTGCAGGTCCGGTGCGGTAGGATCCATGCCGAGTTTCACGCGCAACGGTTTTCCGGTGGCGCGGGACTTCTCCAGCTTGGCTCGTAGCTCGCTTTCGCGAATTATTTCGGCGCTGCCTTTTTTTATGTAGGCTAACTGCTCGTCCACCGGAGCGAAGTTTGGCATGCAGTTTTGATTATAAGCAATGAACGGGCGCGTCCTCCGCCGGCCGTCCTTCGGACAGAGTCGATGACCAAAGCTCTCGGGAGAGTAATCGGACGGTCGATTCGATTACGTGGCAATCACGGACGAGCAGTGGGCCATAAACAACCCGCGACCTAGTAATTCTAGGCGACGCGACCTTGAGCGCAAACTGCAACATCGCGTCATTCGTTCAGGGGCGTTCTAAGGAACGAGGAGTTCAGTCAACCGGTGGGTCAGAACTAGGGCCATCCCGTAGTTGCCGACGATGCCGGCGGTCATTGTAGACAGAACAAGAACAGTCCAAGGCCAGGTGCGTTGGAGGCGTCGACTGGCCGCCCGCCATTCGATCAGGCGCTCTAAGCGCATGCCAATCGAAGATGACCCGGTGACAAGTCCACACGCAAGCGAAGGCTCGGCCCACTGCTGGGAGCATCTGGAAAGTTTGATTAACGCTGCCGCCAAGTCGAGCGCTTCCTGGCGACTCGTCACCGCCGAATCATCCGCCGCCAGTTCAGCCGCCGCGCGCCACGCACGCTCCAGGCTAATCATTCCAGGAAATGGAGTCGCACTGATTGAAACCTTCTTCAGGTTGTCCCACGAGCGCATATGCCCCAGCTCGTGCCGGACCGCTGCCCGTAGCTCGGCTTGACTGAGCACGGTTGCCGCCATATCGGATACCATTACGTTGGGTCTCCGAATGCCGACAAGAATCAGAGGGGGGGCGCCGTCCGAAGCCTTGATTGTCGAGGGGATCGCACCGACCTCGCTGCTACTCGCTGACAATCGCCACCGAGTCACTGCGCGGGTCGTTCTCGCCTCAGCCAACAGCACCCGGACCAAGCCAGCTCCTAGGATCAATAGCGAACACACCCCGAGTACGAAAGTTCCGGCGTCCTCGTCAAGGGATCTCCTCTCCAGCAGCCAGAATGATGGAAAGGTGAAGAACAGGCTAACACCCAGGGAGATGACAAAAGGTAAGAGCCGCAGTCCGAACAACAAATTGGCCGAGCTCGACGAAGGCTTCCAGCGCGTGCGCTGAACGCCCTGCCATGTCAGCACCACCAGCGAGGATAACAGGCAGTACACCACGGCGAAAAACGCAAGCGAGACAAGAACCCCCCGTGCTGCAAATGTCACAGCTGTTCTCCATTCCCCAGCTGTGCGCGCTGACGCTCGACCAGAGCCTGTAACTGGTCAAGCAGTCTTGCGTCGTGTGCACCAACCGCCTCCACAAAATACGAAAGATGCAGCAAGGCATACTCAGAGTCCAGAATCTGTTTAATGCTGTTGGCCGCGCTCATGCTCTGTAGTTCCGTCGGGCTATACCGGGACGAATAGCGAAACGCCCTTCCGTCGGGAGTGCGGTCGAAGAGTCCCTTCTTAAAAAGCCGGTCCATTGTCGTCATGATCGTTGTATACGTCTGCCAAATCGTGACATCCTCACGCACTTCATGAACGGTGGCAGTTCCTCGCCCCCACACCGCCCCGAGGACTTGTCGCTCCAGCGGTCCGAGTTGGGCCCAGAGAGTAGTTTCGAAGAAGGAACGAAGTGTGTTCATTTTGTCGATGACAAACGCGCGCTTAAGTCATTGGCAGAACAGCTTACCCCGATGCGGAGAATTCGCCGAGCACTCCGTCGATACATAACATAATCCCGTCTTACCAGCGCTGTATGACTTGCTGATGACCACTAAATTAAATGCTTGTGAATTCCTGAGTGAAACTGTCCGGCCTGTCCGCTGTTCGCCCGCAGGTATAAGTACGATTCGCTGGTAGTAACAAGCGGTGTTTGTTATTTTTGCGTTTCGATGCGCCCGCAACTAGCGCGGCGAAGTGTCCCAAGCGAACTGAGGAGTTGTAGAATGCGGCGAGGAACGAAGCGAAATCTTCAAGTCAACATCGGGATGGCTCTCGCCGAGGCTGCCCGATTATTATTGGGAATTAATAAGATGAGAAGTGAACCTATCATTCGACCAGGCAGAAGAACGCTTCCCGTGGTCAATGGTCCAGCGATATGCAGCGTTTTGGTCGTGTTGGCGAGCTGCGTATTGCTCACCGCCCAGAATGTGGTTTTAGCGGGCGCGCTCGGCGGACGGGTTACAGACCCGAGCGGAGCGGTGGTAAGGGGAGCGTCGGTGGTCGTGCAGAGTCTTGCGACCGGCGTGCAGCAATTTGCCGGGACAAACCATGCCGGGCTCTACCGCCTTCCGGTGGTCATGCCGGGCACCTATTCGATCACCGCGAGTGCCAAGGGTTTTCGTGATGTTCAGGTCCTGGTGCGGGTGCTGGTCGGAAATACCACCTCGCAGGATATCAAGCTGCAAGTGGGGTCCAGCCAGGACACGGTTAAAGTAATCGGCACCACGCCGCTTCTGCGACCGGAGGAATCCTCCGCCACCACCGTGTTGGAGCGGTCTTTTATCGAGGAATTGCCGCTCAACGGACGAAAATACACCGACTTTACTACCCTTTCGCCGAATACCAGCTACGACGGGGACACCGATACCGTGAGCGTCGCCGGACAGCAGGGCGCAGAGGATTCGGGATACGCCAACGGAAATGGCTCGAACGCCTTCACCGTGGACGGATCCAATGCGACGAACAACTTCTTCGCCGACATTATCGGCCGTTACCGCATCCCGTACCTGTATGGTGAGGACGCAGTCGAGGAGTTCCAAGTTTCGGCCAGTCCCTACTCGGCGGTCTATGGTGGCGGAGCGGCATTCGTCAATACTGTGACCCGCTCAGGAGGCAACGCGTTCCACGGCAGTGCGTTCTATTACAACCGCAACTCCGCGACGGGAGCCAACGACGCCCTCGACAAAGCCAGCGGCTTCCCTAAGCCGGAAGATGCTTTGCAACAATTCGGCGCCGGAGTGGGCGGGCCGATCCTGCGAAACCGTTTATGGTTCTTCGTGGATTATGAGCAGCAACTGCGGAACAATCCGATTTCCGTTATCAACTCAGCCCTGGCACCGAACCCGTCGAACCTAGCTTCTTTTTTGAATACTTACTTTGGCATTCCCACTGGGACGACGCTGCCTCCGCCCAACGGGCCCTTGCCGGTACCGGGCGGCGGCAGCACGGCCGATCCCACCAATCCCGTATACCTCCAGCAGGTGTCGAACACGCTGAACGCGCTCAACTCCAACCTCGGCAGCCAGGCGAGGAAACGCAACGATCTCGTGGTTACGCCGCGGCTCGATTATCAGGCCAGTCCCCGCGACGGCTTGTTCCTCAGCTTCAATGTAAACCGGTTCAACTCGCCCGGAGGTGTCATCACCGACCCCACGACGGGCAACTATGGGACGCAAACGCTGGCTAACGCCACCGTGCACACCTTCCAGGCCACCCTTGGCTGGACGCACACGTTCTCCTCCCGTCTGCTCAACGAATTTCACGCTGGCACTTCGCAAGACAACGAGATCTCAACCCCCACCGGCCTGGCTCCAAACATCCCCACCTTGATTCTGGACAGTCCAGCCTCTTTCGTTCTAGGCAATGCCCCGTTTTCGATTGGAAGGGTGTTTGAAAGGCAGTACTCTCTGGCCGACCGGGTCGATTACGTATTCGGCAAACACACGCTGCAATTCGGTTTCGACATGAACCGCGCCTGGGATGCGGACAAGAATGACGGCGGCGCGGACCCAAACGCTGCGGTCCAGTTCGGGTCGCCCCTTGGCAGTTATGAATTTTCCAACCTCGAAGCGTTTGCTCTCGGCGAGTACAACATCTTCAGCCAGACAGCGGGCAACCCTACTTTTTCTTTTCATGTACCGTACTACGGATTCTACCTGCAGGATACCTTCCGCGCCTTGCCGAAGTTGACGCTCGAAATGGGCCTGCGCGAGGACTTCCAGGTTTACCCGCAGCCGGTAAGAAATCCGGCGTTCCCGCTCACTGGTCAGTATCCGAACCAGTACCTGCGCCTCGCGCCGCGCTTCGGATTTGCCTGGCAGCCAGCCTCGAAAACCGTGGTGCGGGGAGGATTCGGGCAGTTCTACACCAACATGAACGGCCTGAATTACCGCAACGCAGTGGCCTCGAACGGCCTGCCGTCAGAGCAGTCTTCGGCTAGCGTCAGCTACGGCGCCGGCGCCCCAAACCAGCAGATGCCAACCTTCCCGAACATTCTCCCCGCGAATTCCTCCCTGTTCGCGGCTTCTCCAGACATTTCCCTGGTTTCTCCGCAGCTTCGCGTGCCTTACATCCTGCAGGCGAGTTTGCAGATTCAGCGCGAGATTTTCAAGAACATAACGCTCACCATCGGAACCATGTGGAATCACGGTGTGCATCTGTTTTCGGGCAGCGCCTACGACTTGAATTTGCAACCCTTGCAAGGCACGACGACCTACACCGTTTGTCCTCCCGGTACGACGACCGCACCCTGCGCAGGACGGACCATCACCCTACCGAACATGGACAACGGACTGCTCACCGAAGGCCGCATCAACCCCAGCTTCAACGGGATCAACGAACTGATCAGCCCTGCGCAAAACCAGTACAACTCTTTGTTCGTGCAGTTGCAGCGCCGCATGTCGGAAGGTGTTTCGCTGCAATTTTCTTACACGTTTGCCAAGAGCATCATGCTGGATGGAATGGATTTCAACAATCAGTTCGACTTCAGCAATACTCATGCTCCCTCGCTGCTCGACCAGCGGCACAGCATTAGTTTTGCCGCTGTCTACCGGCCCGAGATGGAACGGCTGACGGCATCCGATACGGGCCGGAAGCTCCTCTCCGGCTGGACGCTGAGCGGCGTCATGCAGTTCTCCTCGGGCCGTCCCTACGCGGGGTTGTTGAGTCCTGCCTGCACCAGTTCGACCCTATCCTTCAGCAATTGCAACGGAGCTGACGACAACCTGAACGACAGCGCCTTTAATCAGGCTACGGCGAACACCGCCGCCGGCATCAACGGCGCTGGCCCCACGCCCGGTATCGGCCTGAATTCTTTCTACGGCCCGTGGCTGGAGAGAGTTGACGTTGGATTGGCCCGCAGTTTTGAAGTCAAGGAAGGCAACGAACTGGAATTTCAGGTGCAGGCGTTCAATCTATTCAACCACGCCAACTACTATGTGCAGAACGGCAACGGGATTAACCAACTGCAATACAACCCCATTGGGACGAATTGCGGCGATGGCGCAACTCTGAAGCAAACCTGCTACCTGGTGCCTAATTCAGGCCCGGGCAATTTTGGCACGCTGCAAGAAATCAGCCCGAACGGCCTTCCGCGCGTGCTGCAGTTCTCAGCACGCTTCACGTTCTAGGTAAATCAGGAACCCATGTCATGACCCATGAAGCCGGACACCGTGGATATTGTTTGGCGTGCTTCCTGGCAAAAGGAGTCTGGTATGCCTGTTGAATCATGCATCCCGATCATTCCGAGCGCAAACCTAGAGAAGAGTCTGCGTTTGTGGGCGGATGGTCTCGGATTCTCGATGAGTTCAGAAATGCGCAAAGACGACAAGCTGATCTTCTGCATGCTTCGGAAGGCCGACCTGTGTTTCATGCTGAACCAACGCGCGGGGACTCAGGTCAAACCGGAAAACTACGAGGGCATTCGACTCTACTGGGCGCCGAAGGATATACACAGAACCAGAGAGCGATTGAAGAGCCTTGGCTATGGTGTTTCAGAACTCGAACATCGAGACTACGGGCAAACCGAGTTTTTCCTTACCGACGACGACGGCTATTCACATTGCTTCGGCGTCCCTACAAAAAAGATAGACGTCTCACTACGAAAAGCGTCAGCTGAAGTGCCCAGAGTGATTCCCCGAAAACCACCGAAGCCTTAGAAAAGGCTTCACGGTTCACTCACCTGATTACAGTCGCGCGATCAACTGCACCAAGCCACTAGGGAAGGTGTAAACCTGCGTCCCCATTTCGCAGTCATTGGGCCGACAACTTTGCGTTGTGCTAACCTTAAGAAGCAACGCTGAGGTGGGGATTTCGGCACAACCTGTACTATCTCCGTTCTAAGTGTCTGATTCTGTCCGTCGTGAAGAGGCAGATATGGCTTCGGCAGCCAAGCTCCGCATTGTCCGCAAAACCGCCGAATCACGGCACCTCGATCAAATCGATTCAGGGGTTCAAGGTGAAGGTCTAACCTCTGATCTCGAAGCCGTGGCAGGTTCCTGGAAGAGATGTGCGACCGACCTTTTGGTCAACCCCGATAGCCGGACCGCTCCTCATATCGTAACCGGCAGCGAACTCAAGGTCTTTCGCGAGTCGACGGGCAAGGCGATCATCAGCGCTCAGGAGGAAATCGATCGTCTTTATGCCATCGTCCGCCAGGAAGGGTACGTGGTTCTGTTGTGCAATAGCGACGGGGTAGCGATTCACCATCGCGGAGATGAAAGCCAGGCGGAACAGTTCAAGTATTGGGGCATCTGGGTCGGAGGAGTCTGGTCGGAAAAAATCGAAGGCACAAACGGGATCGGTACGTGCATCGCGGAGCAGCGGCCGGTTCTGGTCCATCGCGACCAACACTTTCGAAACCGTCACATCGGGCTAAGCTGCGCTGGTGCGCCAATTTTTGACCCTAACGGCCGGCTGGCCCTGGTGCTTGATACTTCGTCGATGACCGCAAACCAGTCGCAAACCATGGCTTTGGCTGCCACAAAAGTTGCGGCGCGCGGAATAGAAGAACGACTGTTTCGCGACTGCTTTCGCAACGTGTGGACGATTGCGGCAGCGCCGTTCGACGACAGTAGTCCAGCTGTTCTCCTGGCGATCGACAGTGACTTGCGAATCGTTGGTGCGGGCCGGGTCGCACGCACAACCTTCGCTCTGGACGACGAGAGCCTGAGCCGCGGTACTTTGCTGTCTACGATTTTCCAATTCGATCGGTCTGTCTTCCACTGCAAGCAGGAGCAAGATGTCGCCACGCGCTTTAGCAGGATCGGCGACGGAGAATGGTGGCAGGCTTTGATTACTCCGCCTCTTTGTGGGTCGAGGGGCTGGCGCTCTCCTGCCGAGGTGGCGATTCACTCGCGGCCGAGGATCAGCCTGCTCCACGAGATACCCATGCTGGAACCTCCGGTTCCCATTCGCGGCGGTCTTCCACCGGCGCGTGCGCACCAGATCTGCGAATACATCAACTCGAATCTTGACAAGAACATAAGTCTTGAGTCGCTGGCCTCAATGGCGGGGTTGTCCATGCATCACTTCGCCCGGGCATTCAAGCAGACGATCGGTATGCCCCCACACTGTTACGTACTGCAACGCCGCATCGAACACGCTCAGCACATGCTTCGCAATACACAACTTCCCCTGTCCGAGATTGCATTGTCAGCAGGATTCTCCGACCAGAGCCATCTCGCCAGGCACTTCCGCCGGATGACCGGTACCTCGCCAAGCGTGGTTCGATGGGAACAAAGATAACCCATTTATTTGCTGATTATTGAGCGTACACCTCGATCCTTTAAGTGAAGAATGGTGTCCGGACGGCATCCGAAACCAGCCTCCTGACAAATCCAGCAAAAGCGTTCCGACCACAGCGAAATCGTCCAAGACCTGCGTAGCCCGTCGCTGACAGAATCCAGTCATGCTCACGAATACCAAGTTGCAAAAGGAGGACCTGTTATGCGGCTCGATGGATTGTCTCTCAGTTATCGAAGTCCCAATCTCTGTGGTTTTCTGCCAATGCTCGAAGAGATGCAGGCTCGTCTCGAAGAACGCCGGGCAGAGCGGAAGCGAATTGCCCAGGACCTTCACGATACGGTGCTGCAGGAGTTTATGGGTGCATCCTTGCAGCTCCAAGTCGCAGTAGATCAGCTACCTGCAAATTCGCCGGTAAAACTGCGGCTAAACCGTGTTGTCGAAATGATGGGGCGCGTCGCTGAAGGAGTCCGGCTCGCAGTCTGCGGTCTCCGGTCGTCCAATACAGACGGCGATCTAGCGGAGGCGTTTGCCCGGATCCCAAAGGATCTGGGTACTGGAGATCAAATTGAGTTTCGCGTTTTGGTCCTGGGCTCGCCGAAGCGGCTAAACCCCGTCGTTCGGGACGAGGTATATCGTATCGGTCACGAAGCGTTGGTGAACGCATTTCGCCACTCCCGAGCCACCCGCATCGAGGTCGAACTTCAGTACACCTCTGCGCGCTTTCGGTTGGTCGTCCGCGACGACGGTTGCGGCATCGATCCCGAAGTACTGCGCTCGGGGCGCGATGGACACTGGGGATTGCCGGGTATGCGCGAACGGGCGGAGCGAATTGGTGCACGGGTCAGAGTTTGGAGCCGCCGTGCGGCTGGAACCGAGCTTGAGCTGGCGATCCCGGCGCGCGTCGCTTTCGAACGTTAAGGCCAGAATCGTCATAGTCTCAGGCAGCCAGTCTTCGTCGCGCGCCACAGGGCAGACCCGCGCGAGCGATCGCCAAAATGAGAAAAAACATGTGCAATCACCCGGCGCGTCTTCGTCCCTGAGGCAGTAACGTTCACGGCGGTTGGCGGGGCGGGTTCCAGGTTGGCGAGGACTTTGCATTTAAGGCATGAACAAAAAAGCCTCTCCCCGGTTTTCGGGGAGAGGGCCGTTTGCAATCGGAACGTCTTTTATTCGTCGCCGTCGTCGTCGCCGTCACCAGCGGGTGCCGGGTTGTTGAATTCACTCGGTGGGCGAACCGTCTTCTCGCCGGGATAAGGCCGCTTAAACCCGGTGGCCTCGTACCAGTTCAGATGGCCGACGGTGTCTGGGTCTTCGGCGTCGGGCTTGGTCAGTTTGCCGGCGAAGATCTCCTGCTTCTTCTGCAGCCAAGCCGCCCTCAGGGCCTTGATCGTAGCGCTGCCCTTGGTGTTGGCTTCGTTCGCGCCAACGCCCTCGTTCAGCGGGACCTGGTTCGGCACGTGCGTCCAGGGCTTGAAGTTGCTCGCGGGCGGCTTGTTGGTGAAAGCCGTCCTCATCGGCGACGCAATGAGGTCGAACTGGTTCATGGGCGTCAGACCGAGGATTTGCTCGATCGTCCGAGTCATGTTGACCTGCGTGAAGTAGTAGTGTTGGGTGGGTCCGAACTGCACGGTGTATGGGCTGACAATATAGCCTGGGCTGCGATGACCGTCGATGTGGTCGACGCCGTTCTGCGCGTCGTCTTCCTCCATGAAGATCGCCGATGTGGACCACACGCTGCTGTGGCTGATGTAATCGATAATACGGCCAACGGCCAAGTCATTATCGGCCTGTTCGGCGTCCACGGTCGGCGGGCCGCCGGTGTGGTCGCACATTACCCACAGAATGCTCAAAGCGGGCACGGTACCGGCCTTAAGGTCATTGTTGAAGTCCTGCACCCACAGATCGACGCGGAACTGGTCGGGGATGTTCAAATCGAACTGCGGGAAGTTCTTGATGAGGTGGTTATAGACGGCCGGAACAGAGGATTCCGCCTGGACCACGTTCTGATAGTGCAGCGTCTTCTCTTTCCCATGCTCGAAGCGCCGCGAGTCGTTGTAAAACTGGGTCCAGGTCGGCTCTTTCCCGTCCTTGGTTGCGAACGTATCGTTCTCGACGTATTCGCCATAGAGCTTCAGCGGCAGGCCGGCGGCCGCTGCTTCCGAGAACAGGAAGCCCTTGGTCTGATAGGCGAGCGCATCACCGCCGTTCCCGCCTGGATAACTGCGGACCCAGTCCGGTGACTGGATGTCGTCGGCGTAGGGCGCCATGCCCTCCTGTATCCATTGGTGACCGTCAGCCGACTGGCGGCTCGGGTCGTAGAAATTGTCGAAGAGTGGGAAGCGCTTCACCAACTTGTGCGCGTTCGGCGTGTCCTTGCCGCCGAACACTGCCAACTTGGGGTCGCCATTGCCGGCGGCCACGTCGCCCAGAACCTGATCATAGGTGCGGTTTTCACGGATGATCAGGAACACGTGCTTGATCAGCGAGGGATCGCCGATCTTGGCCGGGATTGGGACCGGCTTGGCATGCGGGTTGCCGCCGGAGGAAGACTTGATATTTTCCGTCAGATCCCAGTGGTTGTTCTCGAAAACCTTTTTCGACATCGCCTTCAATTTTTCGCTATCCGGCACGGGAACGATGTTGACAGTGCCGTTGTCCTGGTGGGTGTTGTAGTCGCAGACGCCGTAGTCGCACTCGAACGAATAACGCGTGCCGATGCCCTTGTCGTTGGCAACGATGAGCGCGTTACGGGCCTGGTCCAGCACGACCGACGACGGCGCGTAGGCTACCGGGATCATGCCCATGACGGGATTTTTCACTCCCTTGGTGAGGTTGACCACCCCGATCGCGTTGGCATTGTACAGCGCGACGTAGGCAACCCCCTTCGTGGCATCGACGGCGATCGAGTTCGGCGCGGCGCCGTAAGCCGGTTGGCCTTCGCCGGGCACCCCGATCGGCAGCCCAAGGTCGATCGTCCACGCCACCTCGTTAGTGGCCGTGTCGATTACTGAGATGGTGTCGCTGTAGGTATTGGCGACTAACAGGTACCGTCCGTAGAACGCCATCCCGGTCGGATGCAGACCCGTCGAAATGTTAGCGGTGACCGTCATCGAGGGCAGATCAACCACAGAAACGGTACCGGTGACCGCTGCGCCAACCACCGGGTCGGCGACGATTTCCGTGCCGGCGGACCAGATCTGGACGTCCGCTTCCGTAGCGGCCCGGCCACCCTCGTTGCTGACGTAGGCAGTCGTGCCCTTGCTGTCGATCGCGATGCTATGCGGCGCGTTGCCGACGCGGATCTGCTCACCCTGCGTATTGGTGGTAAGGTCGATCTGGGCGAGCGTGTCGTTCTGATTGAGCAGAGCGTAGGCGCTCTTGCCGTCCTTTGAGAGCGCGATGCCGCCCGGATAAGCGGTGCTCGGACTATAGAATGTGCCACAGGGTACGCCATAAGCACCCGGAGGGCTATTCTTAAAGCATTCGATGAAGGAATTGTTCGGCGGTACGCTGACCTGTGCGTTGTCTTCCAGCAATCCCTCTTCATTGACGTTGGCGATGGTGACATTGCTGCTGTCCTGGCTGAACACCAGATGCTTGCCATCCGCCGAATAGGCTATGCCGCTATAACTGCCGCTCGAATCCGTTCCGAACGTGATGTAATCCTGCAGGACAACGCCGGTGTTAGTGTCGAATACCTCGACGGCCTCCGACGCGCCCAGGGTAAGGACGGCTGCGGTGTGAGTGCGGACATTGGGGTTCAGCGCGATGGCCTTCGCGCGGACCTGGTTGCCGAGGTTGACTTGGACACCGGCTGGGGTGATGATCTGGCCACTGCTGACGACCCACGAGCCGTTCGATTGCGGGCCGGTGAAGTAAGTCGGGAACTCCTTGGACTGAGCAGCGGCGACCCCCGGAAGGCTCAGCCCCGCCGCCAGCAAGCCGGCGAGCGGACGCAAACGGTTGATCCGTGACTTATTTCGAGATTTAACTCGAAACATTTTTCGAAACTTGGATGTTTTTCGAGACATGTACCGTTCTCCTCTTTGTATTAGTTTCATCACGCAACTGGGATGGGCTGTGAGACATCGGGTATGGAGAGATACGACCTGGGCGAATCTTGCCCGCGCTAACGTTACAGCCCACCTACGACGGCTCTATGACGATCCGGTAAATTTTCCGTTAATTGGGTTGAACTTTTTTTCGCGTATTGTGACGCGCGCAACGTCACCTCCGCGGGAGACTCAACCTCGAGCAAAAGGAACGCGACTCAGAGTTGCCCTGCGATCCCAGCGGCGAGGTCGGTTTTCTGTTTGGGGGTTCCCGCACCATCCAGAAAATAACGGACTTTGCCTTTGCGGACGTGCAGTCCATGATCCTTGTCTAAATAAGCTTCGTCTCCTACGCCGCTCACCGTAGTTGATCCCTCTCCCAGATAACTCTTCAGCTTCGCGAAGAGGTCAGCCGATTCCGATGCCGACGGATCCACGTACACACGGAACAATAGGAGGCGCAACCCAGATCCATACTTACAATCGGTTCCTTCATTAGTGTTTCGGAATGGCCGTGGAGCAACACTTTTTTTCGGAGAATCGTAAGCGTATGCCAATGCCTTGCTTACCATCGCAGACGGCAGCAGCGAGCACAGGTCGGACGGGGGTTCGGCTGCCCTTGCCAGTTCGCTGCAGCAGGCGGCAAGCAGGAGCGCGACCACCCACGAGAGTTGATTCAAGTACGCCATGGAAGGCCTCCCTTTCATACTATGAGGGCCGAATTATACCGGAGGGCCGGGTGCCCAATTCTAAATTTCGCGTTCTTTGCGAAATTTAGGGTGGGATGTTGGCTTGTCGACGGTCCGGTGGCCGGTGGCCCAGGTTCGCGAGCGGGTTGTGCGAGCTAACCTGGGGTGACCTAACCTGGGGTGACCTAACCTGGGGTGACCTAACCTGGGGTGACCTAACCTGGGGTGACCTAACCTGGGGTGACCTAACCTGGGGTGACCTAACCTGGGGTGAGCTAACCTGGGAACAGAAACACCCTCGCACTTCCCCCTTGGGCCGCTGTCTCGCGATCTCTGGCCGTCCATTCCGACTCGATCTCGACCACTCCGACTTCCCGCAGCGCATAATGACAAATAACCCAGGTTAGCGGCCACATAACGGACGCGAACCTGGGCCACCGGCCCAGCTTTTCGGGGGAGGTGGACAAATGAGCTCCGTTAGCATATGCTTGACATATGCCACTGAGACGCGCCAAAACAGGCCCCGAACGCCACGTCAAAGTCTTTAAGAATGGACGGAACAAGGCCGTGCGAATTCCCCGTGAGTTTGAGTTTCCGGGTGACGAGGCCATCATGCGAAAAGAAGGAGACCGGCTCGTCATCGAACCCGTTCCCACGAAATCTCTACTCGCTCTGTTGGCGAAGCTTGCGCCGTTGCCGGAGGATTTCCCTCCCATCCTGGATGTTCCCCCTGATGCGGTCGAGCTTTAATGCGCTACCTTCTGGATACCAACATCGTTTCCGATCTCGTCCGCAACCCGCAGGGAAAAGTGGCAAGGCGCGTTCGCACGGTTGGCGAAAAGCACGTCTGTACGAGCATCATCGTCGCTGCGGAGTTACGTTACGGAGCCGCCAAGAAAGGCTCGCCGCGGCTCTCATCCCAGTTAGACGCCGTGCTTGGAGTGCTGGAAGTCTTGCCCTTCGAGACTCCGGCGGACGCGAGCTACGGATTGCTCCGTACCCGTCTGGAGCAGGCGGGCACACCAATCGGCGCAAATGATTTGCTGATCGCGGCTCAGGCTCTGACGCTTGGCTACGTGATTGTCACCGACAACGAAAGAGAATTCTCCCGAGTCAAGGGGCTGCGACTGCAAAATTGGCTGCGCTCCGGGGACTAGGAAGTTTGGGGACCAGAAGGGACGTTCATGGGTTGTGCGAATTGGAATGCGTAGGTCCCGTCTGTCACCCCATGCTCTTCACGTTCGATAAATCTCGATTCACTCATTGGCCCTTTGGGTCAGCCGAGCGACACACCCAAATAGTCTCGGCGCATTGCCACATCGTCTTGCGTCCATCGTCCGTCGTGAGTGAACTCAACGACCTTGCAAATCGGCGCCGCATTGGCCGCCCCAATTCTCAGAGTGAGTTGATATGTGCCTGGGGCCAGGAGTTGCCATTCGTCAGGTAGGTCAAACTCCAGTTGCAGTTGGCCAACAGTAATGGGCGCAGGATGTGCAGGCCTACGAGCGGGCCGCCGTTGATACGGGTTGGCCGGATCGCAGAGACTGACGATGTCGCAGAACGCCCACATTTCTCGGGAAATTCCGTCCAGTATTGTCACCGGTGCGGTTGGTGGATAATTCGACCATTTCATGTTAAACGGAAGGGTCGTCGGAATATCGGCGAAGCTTCTTCCGTCGGCGCCCCGCCGAGCAAGCTTCAACGCGCTTACCTGAACCTTTTCCGCCCTTGTACGCCCCTTATTTTCCACCTTGATGCGGACGAAATAACAGCCACCGTCCCAGCGGCCCCCGCCACCGCCAGGCCATCTACCTTGCCACACGGCAATCGGCACTTTGACGGTTTCCGGAATGTCCTTTGTGCAGATCGCCGTGAGCTTGGGTCGGTTCCACCACGCGCGGATTGGGTCTTTGAAAAGAGCCACTATCACCGCGGCGATCGTTCCAAGCCCCCCACCCACTGCGCGAGAGTCGATGGCGCCATGTCCCAACATCCCGTGGTCATGCGCGGGATTGTAGCACCGCCGAAAACACGCTGCTCGTATCCGGCTGCTGGCGTCTTGTGCAGCAACAAGAAGTTGGAAATGTGGAACGGACGAGATGCGAGGCGCACTCCGGCTTCCTCACGCCACCGAGTCAAAAGGAACTTTGGTGAACGTCCTGTTTGTCCCCATATTTTGTTTCCACATTTCTTCCATTATCCGTCGCCCCAATACCGCCAGTACCTCAGCTTTTCCAATAACAGTCTTCGCGCGAGGGATTGAGTATTTGCAACGTCATAAACTGAAAGCACGCGAACCATCTGCTTATCAGTTCGATGAGCAGCCACGGTGCTTCGAAGGAAGCTTGTGTAGTTGATCGCATCAATAACACTCATCTCACCGTCTCGAACGTAGCGCCTTGCCCATTTGGCCGCCCGCAAGAAGTTAGGGATGCGCTTGCGTTCAATTCGGGTCCGCCCACCGCGCAGGGTCCAGAGAAACTGCTCGTTCAGATTAATGTGAGATCGAACCAGCCGTCGTTCAAGATCATTCCTTACGACCGGATTCCAACCTCCGTTCGGCAAAATGCTCGGGTTTTTGTTGCTTGCGCGCACCTCCAAGCCGAGCTCCTCTACACATGAATAGGCGGTGACAATCGCGAATGCCAACCTTACGTGGTCTTCTGGCAACAAAGACTTTGGTACATTGTCGCTGTGGTAAGGGTCTAGATCTATGGTTGGAAGCGAAAAGGTTTCTAAACTCAATCGAAGTTTTGCCAAAGCATATACGTACTGAAGTCTCCAAGAGGCGGTGGCTGCTATCAGGCAAGCGAGCGGGATATTCATTGTCATCACACGCGCGTGTATAACATCTCCTGAATCGTCAATTGCGGATTTTGATCGATAGTTTCTCTCCAACGGCCAAATTGGCGCATGTTCGCCCGGATAAATGTGCGAAAGAACATTGGAAGCGTTGAGTATCAGACGGGCTGCGTGGATGAGGTCGGCTGCGCGTTGAGCTCTATCATCCTTTCTTGCGTGAATCACGACTTCCTTGGCTGCATAGGTTTTTCCAGAAATACTCATCGATCCCATAGGGAACTCCGAGTCTTCGACAATCAAATCGGCACGCCAACCATTGCCTCGATATGGGGGCTGCGGAAAACGCGAATAATCCGCCGCAAAAAGACCCGTGTGATACGCCGTTGACTCGTTGTCATTTTTCGCCACGGGATTCTCATGGGGTTCGGTGAAACAGACTCCGCCCCGTGACCGACTCTACTAAACATCTATAAGCGCGCGCAAAGGCCCCAGCCACGGTACATAGCGTCGTCAGCGCGCGACCGAGGTGCGATAGATCGGCTGGCGGGTTTGCCACTTGCTGGGAGTCTTCACAGCGCGCGGATTGTCTTCGGGGCGCAGGCACGCTTCGTCCCACGCCAGGCCGCAGGCCGCGATGATCCGCCGGATGACTGGTTCGGGCGCGCGGGTCAGGCAGGTGGCCCAGGTTCGCGCCCGCCCATTGCACATTCAGGCTCGTAACACCCGTTTTTCGGGCGCTAACCTGGGTTTCGCCATATTCCGAAAGAGACAGCCCTAGATGTCACAGCTACAGATCGTCTCGCACCGTCAGGTCCACACAGTTCGCGCACTTTACGTTTCCCATTTCGGGAACCGCCTTCAGGCCCATCCACTTTCCCCTTGATCTCATTCACTCACCTCTGATATTATGGAGCAACACAGGTTATCTACAAGATAACCGCGTTCTTTGACAACCTGACAAGGGCGCAGCTCTTGGCCATTGCCGAATGCTGAGCCCGACCAACCAGATGAAGAACACCTTCGTCCAGCGCTTTGCTGTTGTCCCGAGAGTGTAGACGCAAACCGGCCGACAGACACGCTAACCCCAATGTTTAGAATATTTTGCCTGTAACTACCTTAAGAACCATAGATCCACAAGGCAAGAAAAAATCCGATCCTTTGTTTTCTACATTTTGGGCGGAATCGAGTGTTTTTTTGAGAGAAATTCTGGCGGGTAGCCCGGACCTTAGCAGACGATACTCCCGTCCTCAAAAGGCCTTTCCAGTTCCAAAATGGGACAACCATCCCCGCGTAACTCCAATGTTCTCTAGATTTTGCGTGTAAGTCCTGTAAACTCAAAGATCTAGCACATAGTCGCAGAATAAATGGTTTGTTTTCTATATTTTGCAACTTAGAGGAGGGAGGGGGGTACCCCGTCATCGACGAGCGCGCGCAGCGGACCCAGCCACGGTTCGTAGCGTCGCCAGCGCTCGACGGAGGTGCGATAGATCGGCTGCCGGGTTTGCCACTTGCTCGGAGTCTTCACCGCCCGCGGATTGGATTCGGGGCGCAGACAAGCTTCGTGCCACGCCAGGCCGCAGGCCGCGACGATCCGCCGGATGACTGGTTCGGGAGCGCGAGTCAGGTCTTCGTAATCGACCTCGATGAAGCGATCCGCCGGCAGCACGCTCCGCCAATGGTCGATGAGCCGCTGGTAGTCGCGGAAATACGCGACCAGTTCTGCGCCCCCGGTCGGAAACGGCATGCTCGGATGGAAATGAGTTTGATGGATCGACAGCGCCGTGTCGATTGCAGCCCGGCGGCAATGGATGATGATGGCGCGCGGGAATGCCACGTGGATCAACCCGGCCCATAGGAAGTTGAACGGCATCTTGTCAGTCACTCGCGCCGCCGTCGGCGCGATCGCGCGCAGCACGCCAAGATAATCTGCCGCCGCCTTACTGAGAAACGTGTCCTCGCCCGCACGCTGCCACGCCGACCCGCGCTCGTTCCAGAAATTCAATTCGCCGCCAGCCCCGACCTCGGGATGCATGGAGACGATCTGCTCGACCAGAGTTGTGCCGGACCGCGGCATGCCGATGATCAACACCGGCGTCGCATCGCGGCTGCCGAGTTCGGAAGCCCGCGCGATGAGTTCAGGTGTGCAGCCGGCAATCAGCCGGCCGATCAAATCGGAGAACGCGGCCGAGTCGAACGACGCAGCGCCCCTCCTCACAGCGTCTGCAGCATCGAAATGCTGCATAGCCAAGGCGTAGTCGCCAAGATCCTCCGCAGCCTTACCAATCGCGAGATGAAGCCGCTGGCATTGCCCCAATTCCAGTCCCGGCGTCGCCAACGCGGATTGCATCTCTTGCAGTAGACCCTTGTCACCGCTCGTGACGGGACGGCACCGCACCAGATCGTAGTAGCTTCCCGCCAACATCGGCGCGATCGCGACCGTCCGTTCGAAGCACGCACGGGCCTCCTCGAAACGGCCGAGTTCAGAGAGCACGCTGCCCAGCAGATCATAGCCCATGGCGTTCCTCGGATCAGCCACCAGCATCTCTCGCAATACCTGTTCAGCTTCCTGATTGCGATCCTCGATCACCAGCGCCCGTGCCTCACCAAGACGGCCGAAGCTGGTTCTACGTCCGGTCGCCGCCGCACGCCGGAAACAGCCGATTGCCTCGCCGACATGGCCCAGTGTGTAGACCAGGGCGCCGGCGCGGAACCATGCCTCGGTCAGCGATGGGAGCAGCTTCGTGGCGCGGTCGTACGCAGCGAGTGCCCCGCCAATGTCGCCCAGCTTCTCCAAGGCGATTCCCAGGCGGAAATATGCATCGGTATAACGCGGCTCGATGGCGACGGCCCGCTGCAATGCCTCAATGGCATCGGGTAGGCGACCGACATCAAGGCAGGCGAGGCCGAGATCGTGCTGGATGATGGGATTGGACGGGTCCAGCATGGCTGCATCGCGCAACGGCGCAATTGCTTCGGCCGGTCGCCCGGCCCTGAGAAACTGAGTGGCCAAGGCAAGCAGAGGCACCACTTGTTGCGGCGCGGATGGGTTTGGAGACTGGGACATGGCGCGAACCTAGGCTGGAAGCCGTAGCGTGGCCATCGGAATCGCCAGAGCAATTGTCACCCACAAACGACACTCCGCGCTTTCATTCACGCAGGAGACATGAGTGGAAAATATGGTTCGTGTTTTTAAAATTTCCAGCCTCCAGAAGTCGAGGCCATCTTACCACCGAGCCATAAACTGCTTACGACCACATAGGTAGCATCGATAGGAGCGCGCACGATTCGCTCAAAGCCGCTGACATTGTTAGAATAGTTGTTTGCCCATGAATCTTTTTGCCATACAGTCTGCGTTACGCGAGCGGAATATCGACGCATGGCTGTTCTACGATCATCACCACCGCGACCCCATTGCCTACCGGGTGTTGGGGCTGTCTCCGGATCTGATGGTTACGAGGCGCTGGTTCTACCTGATTCCGGCGGAGGGTGAACCGACGAAGCTCGTACACAAGATTGAGTCGCGGCACCTCGACTCCTTGCCTGGGAAGAAACTTCAGTATGCCGGTTGGCAGGAACTGTTCGATCAGGTCAAGGTGCTGTTGTCGTCCCATCGCGACGTCGCCATGCAGTACTCGCCGAATAATATCGTCTTCACCATTTCTCTGGTGGATGGCGGCACACTGGAGTTGATCCGCGGCCTCGGGAAAAATGTGGTCAGCTCGGGTGATCTGGTGGCGCTGTTTGAAGCAACCTGGACGGATGAGCAGATCAAAACTCACTTCGCGGCGCGGGATGCGGTGGATGCCATCACAGCCGCCGCGTTCCAGGAGATTGGACGGCGGGTGCGCAACGGTGGGACCAACGAGCATCAGATCCAGCAATGGTTCATGGAAGCCTTCCGCCGCGAGAACCTGGTCACGGACGATCCGCCTATCGTTGGGGTCAACTCTCATAGCGGCGATCCGCACTATGAACCTCGTGCTGAAAACTCAGCGCCTATTTGCGAGGGCGATTTCGTCCTGCTCGATATTTGGGCCAAACAAAACACTTCCGGGGCCGTCTATTACGACATCACCTGGACCGGCTTTGTCGGCAAAGCGCCTTCCGATCGAATGCGAGAAATCTTCACCGTGGTTCGCGATGCGCGGGACGCAGGCGTAAGGGTCGTCCAGGAAGGCATTGCCAGCGGGCGCACGATGTGCGGCTGGGAAGTGGACCGGGCAACGCGAGATCACATAAAGAAGGCCGGCTTTGGCGATTACTTTATTCATCGCACCGGGCATTCCATTGGAACTGAGGTCCATTCCAACGGCGCCAACATGGACGATCTGGAAATTCACGACGAGCGCCGGATCTTGCCCAATTCCTGCTTTTCGATCGAACCCGGCATCTATTTGCCGGAGTTTGGCGTGCGCAGCGAAGTCAACGTGCTGGTTCGTCCCAAGACCGCCGAGGTCACGGGTAAAATTCAACGCGAGCTTGTAATCATTTGATGGCAAATCCCTCGACAATTAAAGAAACACCTGCACAACCAATGACCGCCATGTCCGTGGTCGCGCCGGCAATTGGCTGGCTGATTCCAGGCGCCGGACACCTGATCCAGAAACGTTGGATTCGGGGCCTGCTGCTGATGGGCTCGATCGTAATCATGTTCCTGCTGGGGTTGGCGCTGCAGGGGCGGGTGTATCGGCCCAACGGCGGCGATATCCTGGACATCCTTGGATTCGTAGGAGACGTGGGCGCGGGCGGATTGTACATCGTGACCCGCGCCTTGGACCTTGGACAAGGTGCGGTTGCCCATGCCACTGCAGATTACGGAACCAAGTACATCATTGTTGCGGGTCTACTGAACTTCATAAGTGCGGCCGACGCGTACCATATCGCGATTGGGAAGAAGCCATGAACTTGCAACTCTCCCATTTCAGCGCTGCCGTTTTATTCGGCTTGTTCGCTTCGGTGGTTTTCGGAATCACCCAGCGCAGCACCTCTCGAGAGCAGATTCGCTATGGCCTGTATTGCTTTGCTATGTTTGCTGGCGGAGTCTTCGTGGCAGGCTGGGTGATGTGGCTGTTGAGACGTTAAGATGAAACTCGGTTTTGTTGGTACGGGCGCAATCACAACAGCGATTGTAACCGGGTTAAGTTCAGCTTCCCCCGATCAGCCAACCATTCGACTGTCTCCCCGCAATGCCAGGGCCGCCTCAGAACTTGCCATTAGGTTCCCACACGTTTTAGTAGCTTCGTCCAACCAGGATGTTCTCGATAGCAGCGACATTATCGTGCTTGCTGTGCGTCCCCAGGTCGCCGCGAACGTGATTTCGGAATTGCGATTCCGTCCTGACCATCGAGTAATCAGCCTCATCTCGACTTTTTCATTAGCGAATATCTCCGCCTTCGTGGCTCCCGCTACTAAAGTTACGAGGGCCGTACCGCTTCCCTCAGTCGCCCATCGACAGGGCCCAACAGCCATCTATCCTCCGGACCGGCTGGTTGCGGACCTTTTCGGCAGGCTCGGCACCGCGATTGAAGTCGAAACGGAGAACGAGTTCGACGCTCTTTCCACCGCGACGGCAACCATTGCTTCTTATTTTGCTTTTGGCGATACCGTCGCCTCCTGGTTGACGCGACATGGCGTTTCCCACCCAAAGGCTCGCGACTACGTTGCCCGGATCTTTCATGGGTTGGTGAATGCCGCTGTCGACGCCCCCGAGCGGAGTTTAAGATCGTTCGCTGACGAGCATGCGACACGTGGAGGCATCAACGAGCAGGTCCTGAATTACCTTGTGGAACGCGGTGTGTTTGAGGACCTGTCCCAGGCGCTGGACGCGGTTCTGCACCGGATCAGATCGGTATCGAAGGAGTCTTGACCCTCGCGACTGCTGGCTGCGCGTGGGCGGCGAGCTTTTTCACCCTTCCCACACGAACGCGTCAAATACCCGTTTCGTGTCGAATCCAATCCGCAGATAGAGTTGTACCGCGCGGTCATTGGCTTCCGTGACCGTCAAAGACAGCAAGGAAAATTTTCGCTGGCGCAAGTTTGCGGTCGTCGCTGCCAGCAAGGATTCGCCGATTCCGTGCGAGCGGTACTCCGGCAGTACACATACTTGCGTGACGTGTCCCACGTCGTTGCGTACGCGAGAGCACAGAATCAGCCCGACCAGAGTGCGGTTTCGTTTGTGTACCGCGGCGAAGGAGGATTCGGGATCAAAGGTCCCGCATCCGGGAAAACGCACAATGTTGTTCAGAAAGCGCAACGAGCCGCTTAAGGTGCGGTACTGATCGTTGATCTCGGAATCTACATGACCGCGATAAGCCGTGGTGATGACGGCGGCAGCCGGCTGGTAATCCGGTTCCGACCACGGACGGATTTCAATATCCGGATGTAACGAATGCTTCATCTTGCTGGCGTTTTCCAATGATAAGACCATGAAGAGTCGCGCCCGCCGGCTGAAACCCTGCTCGACAAAGGGCTGAGAAACGACTCCCGTTTCGTGCATGAGCAATTGCGCTTCCACGCGATGAATGCCGGGAGACTGTTGCAGAGTTTCGATCACGTGCGTGAGCAAGCGAGACTCTACTTCGTGCGGATCCGGCAGACGGCCCCCGTTGGCGACAAAGAGATCTCCGATTACACCTTTGCTGCCTTCATACACAAAAAAAGCGTAGCCGAAGATGCGTCCGCGATCGATGGCCGCGTAGCCCGGCAGTATCTTGGCGTCCACGTAACGGAGGATCATATCGGAGGAACCGCCATAATCCCAGGAAAGCAGACGGGACCAGGCGCCGATCTCGTCCTCCAATAAAGGACGCAAATCGACGGAGGAAAAATGCCTGAGATCGAGAATCTCCACCTGGGCTCCTGGAGGGTTGCGCCTCAGCGGTGCGTTTAAAGTGCCCACGAAAGCTGAGTGTATTAGCTTCGCACGCCCAGAGGCAAACGGGAGTATCTCGGCGGATTCGAGCGTCTCGCGTTGTTCAACCAGTGCGCGAAATTGAGTGTATTGCCGGTCTTCTCCGCGCGCTCCATCGCCGTTTTCCATGGCGTCAGCGTCCAAGAGAAACGGGCGGCTTGCGCCGCCCGTTCCTTGCTGCGGTCAAGTTTTCGCCTTACGGCAGTACTCGAACCCGGCCAGCCCACACGATGGGTTTGCTGGTGTTGGGATCGTAGAAAACCAATCCACGAGAGATCAGATTGGTGGCACCCGCCGCCTGCAATCCAGTCAACCCATTGATGTTGACAAATACGGTCTTGGCGCCGGTATACACGGTGAATGGTCCGCCAGCCGAGTAGCTCATCAAGGCGTCATTCTGCATCTGGAAATTGCCCTGGTTGCCGGTGGTGACGTTCACGCTGCCTTGCACCAGCGATCCCACCACCCCCTGCCGACGCAAGGAAACCATGTCGGGAATGAATACGTTGCTCTGGTAGATGCCACCGACGAAGATACGTTGGCCCACCACCAGAGATGAGGCATCGAACAACTGGTTGGTAAGCCAGTTGTCGATAAAGCAAATGTCGTACTGAGACACGATCCCGAGGTTGACAGTGTAGACGCTATCCACCGGGATCGTCGCCGAAGTCCCCAGCTCTTCGCCCACAAACATGGTCACGCTTGGGCCCGGATTTATGGCAAGAATTCTGCCGGAGATGAACGCCTGGTCGGTCGTGATCAGCTCAACCTCGCTGGCCAGAATGCTGCCATCGGATTGCACCGTGCCCTCGACCGAAACGATGCCATTCGCCATCAAGCTGCCCAAGCTGTTGCTGCCGTTGTAAAGAGTGCTCGAATTGACGTCAATGGTCTCCTGAAAACCGTACGGGCCTTGCATCACAAACGAATTTCCCGAAGTGTTTACCGACACTATATTGCCGGTGAATTCGGTGATCTGACCCAGGTCACTCGAAGCCGATACCGCCATCACATCCAGTACGGGCGTGACCGCAATCGCGCCGTTGTTGATGATCAGATTGCCGTTGCCGTCCATGGCCAGCGACTGGCGCAGATCAAAGTCCATGTGCAAACCGGCCATGCCGTTGTTTCCGACCACCAACGGGGCCGACGTGGGGAAAGAAACGGTTACAGTGGGGCTGCTCAGGGTTCCGGTGGCGGTGCCAATCGAAGGCGGAGTGGTTGTGAGATCGATGTAGTTGATCGAAGGCGCAGGACTGCTGCCTGCGAAAGTGATCGTAGCGCTGGTGTAAGTCCCCGGCATCACCGTCTTAAATCCCAACAGCGAACGTAACCCGACTAACCGTCCGAAGTCCACTGCGGTCGGTGTGGAAAGCGCTTGCACCGTGGTCGATCCGTTGTTGAGCGTGATGCTGTTGATGGTGATATTGAACGCAACCACGGACGACACGGGGGCGTCTTCGCCGGTGGTAAAAACCTGGCCCTGGGTATTCGGTGGCGTCGTTGACGACGGCTTACTTACGCCGTTGCAGCCGGCGAAGCTCAGAGCCATCGCCAGTAATCCCGCCAACGATGAAAACTTTTTCATAGTAGCTCCAGTAAATCAGAATCAGTGGGGGAGCCTTCGAATTTCTTGTATGCCGAATGAAAACACGTTCCATTCTAGGAAGTCTTCATTACCTTAGGACAGATTACGGACGTAACCGTGGCTCTACAGGCGTGAATAGATTCGGGGCGAAGACAGTGACTTGAGCAGGGCCGCCAAGAATCTGGATTCCTCGTCGCTTTCGCTCTTCGGAATCGCAGGATTTATTTGAGAGTGATCAATCGGGCGCCGGCTGGGGTGGGCGCTTCTAATTTTTCCGCTTCCTTTTCCTGCTTTGAACAATCAAACTCAAACGTCACATTCTTCCCTGGAGGATTTCATGCAGGAAACTCCGCAACAGTATATACAGCGCATTCTAGGCTTCGTCGAGGGCAAAGATCCGTTGCGGGTGCAACGGGAGACCCCGAAGAAGCTGCAAACTGTGGTCAAGGCGCTGAGCAAGAAGCAGCTCACACAACGGCCGGAAGCCGGAAAATGGTCGGTCGCGGAAATTCTCGCACATCTGGCCGACGCGGAACTGGTCGGCGGCTGGCGCATGCGGCTGATCGTGGGCAACAATGGCGCATCGCTGCAACCCTTTAATCAGGACGTCTGGGCCGAGACCTTTGCGTATGCGCAGCGAGATCCGGCGACTTCTCTTGAAACCTTTCGGGTGCTGCGGGAGAGCAACCTGGCCATGCTGAAAGCGCTGCCGGAGAAACTGTGGGAAAACTACGGCATGCATCAGGAGCGCGGCAAAGAGACGATCGCCCACATCGTCCGCATGTTTGCGGGACACGACTTGAACCATCTGGCGCAAGTCGAGAGGATCAGGAAGGGCAGCGGCAAGCGGGCAGCTTGAGGAGCGATTGAGTCGGCTGTGCCCACGGTCAATGTAGTCGCGTCCTCGCGCGTGCGGCGACGAGATTCAAGAACGGGATCGCCTAGCTGTGGTGTCGTCTTCCAGTAGCCCGTTACTTCACGTAGCACGTAACTGCGTTATAGAGCAGTTGTTCATCGTCGGTGCCCCCAAAGTATTCGGGGAAATTCGACACAAATACGCCAGTGTACGCCGGGGCCGTGTACAGGCTGACGACTCCAACGAATTTGTCGGATTGGGCGACAGCCGTGGCTTTTCCCAGATGCCCGGTCCAGTTTCCGGTCGCGGGTACTTCTGTGTATGGATAACCGTCGGATTGCCACGAACTTCCCGTGATCCGATTAAACAGGCACGGCTCTGTCCTGGTCTTCTCGAACAGGTTGGAAATCCCCACTTGGGTGGTGGTGTATTCAATGTTGGAACTAAATCCGAAGACCGGCGCCAGTCCCCGGTTATCAACGGTCGACCACTGAAACACTAAATACGTTCCGATAACGGTATGTCCCTGGTTGGCATACTTGGCCACGGCCGCGATCTCGGCCGGCGAATATTGCTGGATACCCCCTGCCGGATCGCTGAGGACGATGACCTTCGCCTTCGAGGTGACGAGGTCCTGGTAAGTAAAGTCGCTGTTGATATAGGTTGAGTCGTCAATGAACACGGGCCTTTTTCCAAAATTCTGCCAGTTTGTCTTCATGGCTTCCCAAACGCTGGTCTGGCCCCATGATTTCAGTAATAGGACCTTCACCCCCCAGGGGGGAAGATCGGTAGCTGCGGGGTTGTCGGAGAGCTTGGGCGCGATTACCTTTACCGGTGAGGCTTCCTGGGCGGCCAATTGAAAGGCAAACAAAATCCCTAGCAGCAAGCAAAGAGCGGAGCCAAATTTTTTGTGCATGTCGAACTCCTTGAATGGCGCGGTGCTGAAGTTTGAGCTTTGGGCAGGCATTCTACACCAAATCCTGCCCATCGAACCGAGTTTTGCTACGGGTCGAAGATGTCTATGCTCATAGTGCTCCAGTGGGCGGTCACTTGACAGCCGCGAAGGTATAGTTGCCATTTGGGATCGTAGGTCCGATGGTCGGCGCGGCGCCGTCAACTAGGAACTCGTAAAAACCTCTTGGTCCCGCGTCGAGTCATTGTCCGGAGCATGGGAAGGTAGTTGAGATCTTCGCGTCGAGTGAAATATGGAAGGTGCACGTGTCCCCGGTTGCAGCCGGACAGGTCACCGGGATAGGGGTGAACATAGAAGTTTTTACGCGGCACCCAATTGTTCCGCATTGGGCCGTGGCAGGCTTCTTGCTGACGATGAAAGTGGTGGTCACCAGGGTTTCGTTGCTGATAATGAGGGTCTG